>Ga0206117_100939_pt1 | contig 19559 bp, 11 predicted proteins | sample 3A5Ametagenome_FD_177997 | JGI IMG/M metagenome (GOLD analysis project Ga0206117, IMG submission 177997) | Enriched microbial communities from leaf-cutter ant dump, University of Wisconsin, Madison, United States - 3A5A | ecosystem: Environmental > Terrestrial > Nest > Insects nest > Nest dump... | reverse complement strand
CCCAGGTCGAGCAGCCCGGCAAAGCCCACCACGATATTCAGCCCCAGGGCCAGCATGACGTAGAGCAGGGCAAAGTTCAGGATGCGGATCCAGCCCTGGCCGAAGGTTGCCCCCAGCAGGAAGGGCAGCGCCAGCAGCACCGCGCCGATGGCGAAAGCGCCCAGCCAGACCTTGACCGGCGTGCGGTTCTTGGAAGTGGAGATGGTGTGGTTCATGCGCGGTCTCCCGAACGTTCACCCAGGAGGCCCGAGGGGCGGAAAATCAGCACCACCACCAGCACGATGAAGCTGAACACGTCCTGGTAATGGCTACCGAAAACGCCATTGGTCAAGTTGCCGACATAGCCGGAGCCCAGCGCCTCGATCAGCCCCAGCAGCAGGCCGCCGAGCATGGCGCCGCCCAGGTTGCCGATGCCGCCGAGCACGGCGGCGGTGAAGGCCTTCAGGCCCAGCATGAAGCCCATGGTGTACTGGGCCACGCCGTAGTAGCTGGTGATCATCACCCCAGCGATGGCCGCCAGGGCCGAACCGACAAGAAAGGCCGCCGAGATGACGGTGTTGATGTTCACCCCCATCAGCCCGGCCACTTCGCGGTTCTGGGCCGTGGCCCGCATGGCCATGCCCAGGCGGGTCTTGTGCACCAGCAGCAACAGGGCCACCATGATCAGGGCCGAGCCCAGCATGATCGCCAGTTGCAGCATGCTCAACCGGGCATCGCCGATCTGCATGACCGAGGGTTCGATGATGTGCGGGAAATTCAGGTAGTTGCGGCCCCAAAACATCATCGCCACGTTCTGGATGATGATGGACACGCCAATCGCCGTGATCAGCGCCGCCAGCCGGGGCGCACGGCGCAGCGGCCGGTAGGCAATGCGCTCGGCCGTCCAGCCCAGCGCCATGCACACGGGAATCGACACCACCAGGGCCGCACCGATGGCCACGAAAACGGAAACGTCGCCATAGTGTCCGACCAGCCCCAACACCACGCTGGTGGCGATCATGGCGCCGACCATGACCACGTCGCCATGGGCGAAGTTGATCAGGCCGATGATGCCGTAGACCATGGTGTAGCCCAGCGCCACCAGCGCATACACGCTGCCAGCAGTCAGGCCGTTGATGATTTGTTGCAGAAAAATATCCATGACGGTCGCGCCGTGCGGCGTGGGCAGTCGGGGGAAAAATGGACTTGACCGAAGGCGTGCCGGCACGCGCTCACAACAAGTCCGAAGAAATTGCGGCAGTGCCGCAACGGGCCGGGATAAGGCCGCCACGGCCCCGGAAGCGCTGTTCGCCGGGCCGTGGCAGGTCCATTACGGATTACTTGCCCGAATCGACGATGGTCTTGACCTCTTCCCACTTGCCGTCCTTGACGGTGTAGATGGTCACGGACACTTCGTTCAGGTCGCCGTTCTTGTCATAGCTGATATTGGTGCTGGTGGCGCCGCTGCGCTTGAGCCCGGCCAGCTTGGGCAGGTACTTGTCGGCCTTGGTCGAGCCGGCCTGCTCCATGGCAGCGATCATGTTCCAGGCGCCGTCATAGGCGTAGGGCGCGTACACGCCCGGCTCCACCTTGAAGCGTGCCTTGTAGGCTGCGGCGAACTTCTCGCCCTGGGCCATGGTCTTCAGCGGCACCCCGGCCAGCGAGGCGTAGGTGCCGTTGGCGGCTTCACCGGCCAGCTTCAGGAAGGTGTCGCTGCGCGTCATCTCGCCCGAGACCAGGGGCTGGGTGATCCCCAGGGTCTGCATCTGGCGGCGCATCGGGCCGGATTGCGCATCCAGGCCGCCGAAGAAGATGGCGTCTGCACCCTTGGCCTTGATGCTGGTCAGGATGGCGGTGAAATCGGTGGCCTTGTCGGTGGTGTATTCGCGTGCCACCACGGTGCCGCCAGCCCGCTTGACGGCGGCGATCACCTGGTCGGCCAGGCCCTGGCCGTAGGCGGTGCGGTCGTCGATCACGGCCACTTTCTTGGCTTTCAGGTCATTGACCATGAACACGCCGACGGCAGCGCCCTGCTGGGTGTCGCTGGTCATCATGCGGAAGGTGGTGTCATAGCCTTGCAGCGTGTATTCGGGCGAAGTCGCCATGGCGATCTGGGGGATGCCTGCGTCGTTGTAGACCCGCGAGGCAGGAATGGTCGTGCCCGAGTTGAAGTGCCCCAGCATGCCGTGCACCTTGGCATCGGCAATCTGCTGCGCCACCTGTACGGCGGTGCGCGGGTCGGCCTGGTCGTCCTTGGAGACCAGCACGAACTTGGCCGTGTCGCCATCGAGCTTGATGCCCTTGGCGTTGGCCTCTTCCAGCGCCAGGGTCAAACCGTTGCGCATGTCTTCGCCGTAGTGGGCCTGGGGGCCGGTCAGCGGCGCGGCAAAACCCAGGCGCACGGTGGTTTCTGCGTGGGCGGCGCTCATCAGGCCGCCAAAGGCGCAGGCCAGGGCCGCGCTGGTGGCCAGGGTCTTGAAGGATGGAGAGGTTTTCATGCTGCGTTGCTCCTTGGTTGGTGAGGGGGAAAGGGGACTGTAGAAAGGTCGTTGATGGCCGCAAAGGCGGGTTTAACCCACCATCATCAGACTGGCGTTGCCGCCCGCTGCCGTGGTGTTGGTGCTGATGCTCACTTCGCGCAGCAGGCGCTCGGGGCGGTAGCACTCGCCGCTGCGGATTTCTTCGGTGGTCAGGCCCTGGGCCAGCAACAGCGGCCCGGGGCGGGCGCTGAACTGCTGCTGCAGGGGCAGCAGGGCGTCGGTATCGCTCTCGACCAGGGCGGCCTGCAGGGGCAGTTGCTCCCATTGCTGCGCCGTGGCCCATTGCAGGGTGGCCTGTTGCGCCCCCGGCGTCTGCTGCTGCCACTGGGCCACCAGGGTGCGCAGCGCCGGGCCGTCGGCCAGCAACATGGTGTTGCCCGTAGCCTGGCAGGCCTGCCATTGGGCTTGCAGGCCGTCCACGGTCAGCGGCAGGCAGGCGATCAGGCCGCGCGGCTGCAGGCCGTATTGATTGGTCTCGCCCGTGGGGCCATCCAGCAGCACCTGCTGCCCGGCGGCCAGCGGCAACTGCTGCGTGCCCCGGGCCGTGACGATGGGCAGTTGCGCCAGCACCGGCGCCTGTGCCAGCAGACGCAGCAGGTACAGCGGCCCGCCCGCCTTGGGGCCGGTGCCAGACAGACCTTCGCCGCCGAACGGCTGCACGCCCACCACGGCGCCGACGATGTTGCGGTTCACGTAGATATTGCCGGCCTGCACGCGCTGCGAAACGTGGGCCACGGTTTCGTCCAGGCGCGTATGCACGCCGAAAGTCAGGCCAAAGCCCAGTGCGTTGATCTGCTCGAGCAGGGCGTCCACATCCTTGCGGGCGTAGCGCAGCACGTGCAGCACCGGGCCGAAAACCTCGCGCTGCAGGTCGGACACCTGGCCCACCTCGATCAGCGTGGGGGCAACGAAGTGGCCGTGGCGGCATTCGGCAGGCAGCGCCAGGCGCGTGACGGCGTGGCCCTGGCTGCGCATGTGGTCGATATAGCTTTCGATGTCCGCCCGGGCCTGGGCGTCGATCACCGGGCCAACGTCGGTCGCCAACTGGTCGGGGTTGCCCACGCGCAGCTCCTGCAGGGCGCCACGCAGCATGTGCAGTACGTGGTCAGCGCTGTCTTCCTGCAGGCACAGCAGGCGCAGGGCCGAGCAGCGCTGGCCCGCCGAGTCGTAGGCCGATGCCAGCACATCGCCCACCACCTGCTCCGGCAGGGCGGACGAATCCACCACCATGGCGTTGATGCCGCCGGTTTCCGCAATCAGCGGCACCGGCTTGCCGTCGCGGCCCAGGCGCTGGGCCAGGCAGCGGTGAATGTGCTGCGCCACGGGGTGCGAGCCGGTGAACACCACAGCGTCGGTGCCCGGGTGGCTGACCAGCGCCTCGCCCACGGTTTCACCCTCGCCCGGCAGCAGTTGCAGGGCGTTGGCGGGAATGCCGGCCTGGTGCAGCAGGGCCACGGCCTGCGCGGCAACCAGGTTGGTCTGCTCCGCAGGCTTGGCGATGACCACGTTGCCCGCCGCCAGCGCGGCAGCGATCTGGCCGGTGAAGATGGCCAGCGGAAAATTCCAGGGGCTGATGCACACCACCACGCCCAGGGGGCGGTGGCTGCCGTTGTTCAGCAGCAGGCGGGCCTGCTCGGCGTAGTAGCGCAGGAAGTCGATGGCTTCGCGCACTTCGGCAATGGCATTGGGCAGGGTCTTGCCCGCTTCGCGGCACAGCAGGCCCAGCAGCGGCTGCAGCCGCGCCTGCAGCAGGTCGGCGGCGCGGTGCAGGGCTTCGGCCCGGGCGTCCACCGGCGTGGCCGGCCAGATCAGGGCGGCGTGCTGCGCCTGCGCCATGGCCTGGGCCACGGTGTCGGCATCGGCCAGGCGCACTTCGCCCAGCACATCCTGGGCATTGGCCGGATTGCAAACCGCCTGTGCGTTCGACGACGTACCGCAGGCAGGCTGGGCCGCCAGCGGGGTGACGCTGCCCAGCAGCGCCGCCGACAGCGAGGCCAGGCGCTGCTCGTTGCTCAAATCCAGTCCGGCGGAATTGCTGCGCCCCTGGGCGGCATACAGCGCGGCGGGGGCCGGAATCTGGTCGTGCGGGCGGCCCAGCGGAAGCAGCGCCTGGGCAGCGGCCACCGGGTCCGCCACCAGCTCCGCAATGGCGATGCGTTCATCCCCGATCTGGTGCACGAAGGAGCTGTTCGCGCCGTTCTCCAGCAACCGGCGCACCAGGTAGGCCAGCAGGGTTTCGTGCGTGCCCACCGGGGCATAGATGCGGCAGGGGCGGGCCAGCTTGCCCTGGGCAGGGTCGCCCACCACTTCCTCGTACAGGCCTTCGCCCATGCCGTGCAGGCACTGAAACTCGTACTGGCCACGGTAATAGTTGCTGCCCGCCATGTGGTAGATGCTGGCCAGCGTGTGGGCGTTGTGCGTGGCGAACTGGGGAAACACCGCCTCTGGCGCATCCAGCAGCTTGCGGGCGCAGGCCAGGTAGGACACGTCGGTATGGATCTTGCGGGTGTAGACCGGGTAGTCCTCCAGCCCGTCCACCTGGGCGCGTTTGATCTCGCTGTCCCAGTACGCGCCCTTGACCAGCCGCACCATCAGGCGGTGCTTGCTGCGGCGGGCCAGATCGATGATCCAGTCCAGCACGAAGAAGGCGCGGCGCTGGTAGGCCTGCACCACGAAGCCGATGCCGCTCCAGCCCGCCAGCGTGGGGGCAAAGCACAGCTGCTCCAGCAGGTCGAGCGAGATTTCCAGGCGGTCGGCCTCCTCTGCATCGATGTTCAGGCCGATGTCGTACTGCCGCGCCAGCTCGGCCAGTTGCAGCAGGCGCGGGTACAGCTCCTGCATCACGCGCTCGCGCTGGGCGCGGCTGTAGCGCGGATGCAGGGCCGACAGCTTGATCGAAATACCCGGCCCTTCGTAAATGCCGCGCCCCTGCGCCGCATGGCCGATGGCGTGGATGGCCTGCTCGTAGGCCTGCAGGTAGCGTTGCGCGTCCGCCTCGGTCGTGGCGGCCTCGCCCAGCATGTCGTAGGAATAGCGAAAGCCCTTTTCTTCCAGCTTGCGGCTGTTGGCCAGCGCGGCGGCAATCGTCTGGCCGGTGACGAACTGCTCGCCCATCATGCGCATGGCGGTGTTCACGCCCTGGCGGATCAGCGGCTCGCCGCCCCGGGCGATCAGCCGCGTCAGGGCGCCGCCCAGCTTCTGTTCGCTGTGCACGCCCACCAGCTTGCCGGTAATCATCAGCCCCCAGGTGGCGGCATTGACGAACAGGCTGGGCGAATCGGTGTGCGCCCGCCAGTCGCCCTTGCTCACCTTGTCGCGGATCAGCGCATCGCGCGTGGCCCGATCCGGGATGCGCAGCAGCGCCTCGGCCAGGCACATCAGCGCCACCCCTTCCTGGCTGGACAGCGAATACTCCTGCACCAGCGCTTCCACGCCGGAGGTCTTCTTCTGGCGCTTGCCGCGCAGGGCCTGCACCAGCCGCGTGGCCAGGGCCTGCACCTCCTGGGGCTGGGCGCTGGCGGCAAAGGCCATCAAGAGCGGCAGGCATTCGGTTTCCGGGCGGCGGTAGGCGGCGGTGATGGCCGCCCGCAGCACGCTTTGCGGCTGCACGTCCTGGGCCAGAGCGTAAAACGGGGTGTAGGCCGGCGGGTTATCCACGAGGGTTTCGGGTTCTACCGATTCACCGGCGTGGTTTACCGCTCCCAGGTGCTGCAGCTCCGGCAGCGGTTTACCTTGCTCGATGGCATCCAGGTAGCTGTGCAGCGCCTGCTTGTGCAGCCAATGGGGCGTGCAGCCCAGTTGATGGGCTGCAGCCTTGAGCCGGTCACGCATCAGCTCGTCTACCTTGATGCCGATGGTTGTTGTTGCCATATTCCGCCGAGCTCCCTGAAGAACCTGCACTCCGTTTGAAAAAAGTGGCGCGATTCTAGGGAGGTGTAACCAAGCCAGGTATTGGGGTTTTCCTATCCACCCGACGGTTAACCCGGCGCACGTCAACAGGGTTGGAATGCGGTGGAAAAACAAAAACAAGAGCTGCTACCGCTTGCTATTGCTAATTATCAGAAAAGAACTTTCATGAAATACATATATGAGAAGCGGTTGAAGCAATATTTTTAATAGCAAATCATCTATCCCTGCCGGGAACCGTACGCCATCTTTTTGAGTCAAATATAAATTCAATTTAGAATCATTCTCTTTAACATTTCTTGAAAACGGAGAACAGAGAATGCCAACACGTTCGGCACGCAGGTTGCGCCCCAACCTGATCGTTCTGGCCTTGCTGACGGCCAGCGGGAGCAGTTCTGTCTGGGCCCAGGCGACGGCCGGGGATGCAGCCACCGCCTTGCCCCAGGTCACGGTGCGTGACAAATACGAGCGCGAAGACCTGCCCACCCTGGCCCCGGGCCGCAAGGCTGCCAAGGGCGCCCGCCTGGGCATTCTGGGGGCCACATCGATCGTCGATGCGCCTGTGCATGTGAACGCTTACACGCGCGAACTGGCAGAAGACTGGTCGGCCCTGACGCTGCAGGACGTGCTGGAGAACGACTCTGCCATCGTCTTCACCACCAACAAGAACCACCTCCTGCAAAACTTCAACCTGCGCGGCCTGGACATGACGGCGATGGACATCGCCACCAACGGCCTGTACGGCATCGCCCCGGCCAACTCGGTACCCATCGAGATGTTCGAGCGCGTGGAAGTGCTGCGCGGCCCGAACGTGCTGCTGTCGGGGATGCCGCCGCTGTCCAGCGTGGCGGGCACCGTCAACATGGTGACCAAGCGGGCGCTGGCCCAGCCGCTCGCGGAAATGACCTTCACCTACGGCTCGCACTCCTACGGCCAGGTACACGTCGATCTGGGCCAGCGCTTCGGCAAGGAGCAGCGCCTGGGCCTGCGCTTCAACGGCGTCTATGGCGACGGCGAAATGGGCGCCAAGGACGAGAAGCAAAAACGCCAGGTGGCCGCGCTGGGCCTGGACTACCTGGGCGACCGGGCACGCTTCTCCCTGGACGTTTACAACAGCGTCAACAAGATCGACGGCGGCAGCCCCGGCATGTTCAACTTCCTTGGTGTCAACAAACGTCCCGACGGAACCTATCAGATTCCCGGCGTGGGCTATCTGCTCGACCCGCCCAAGGGCGATACCAACATGTTCCGTGGCACCCACGGCGAATACGACAACAGCGGCCTGCTGGCGCGTGCCGAGTTCGACTTCAATGAAAACTGGCAGGGCTACCTGGCGGTCGGCGGCTCCGAGGCCGAGGGCAAGGGCCTGCTGTTCGGCACCCGCGCCTTCGTCACCGGCGCCGACGGCACCACGCGCGGCGCGATCTACCATGTGCATACCAAGTCCGAGCGCCGCACCGCCGAGGCCGGGGTGATCGGCAAGTTCGACACCGGCAGCGTGCAACACCGCCTGCAACTGTCGGCCAACATCCTCAAGCACAAGGAAGGGACGGTAAACACGCCCTGCAACTACTGCTACACCACCAACATGTACGACCCGGTGACGCCGGTCTTCCCCGCCGCACCGGACTGGAAGGACTACACCACGGAGAACGAGTTCCGCTCCCTGGCGATTGCCGACACCATGGACTTTGCCGACGGCAAGGTGCTGCTGACCGCTGGCGGGCGCCACCAGACCGTCAAAACGCCGGTGGCGGGCGGCAAGGACTCCAACTACAGCGAGAGCCGCTTCTCGCCCATGCTCGCTGCCGTGGTGCGCCCCTGGGGCGAGAACATTTCGCTGTTCGGCAACTACACCGAAGGGCTGGAGCCGGGCCAGGTGGTGGGTGCCGGCCACGCCAACGAGGGGGAATCCCTGGCACCCAAAGTCACCAAGCAGATGGAACTGGGCCTGAAGCTGCAGGCTGGCGAACTGACGCACACCTTCAGCACCTTCCAGATCAAGCGCCCCTCTTACACCGGAGCGGCCCCCGCAGCGCTGGAGGAGGGCGGCGAACAGCGCCTGCGCGGCCTGGAATGGAGCATGTTCGGCAACCTGACCAGGACGATCTCCCTGCTGGGCGGCATCACCCACATCAAGTCCGAGCAGCGCAACACCGGCAAGGACACCTTCGGCGTGCCCGAGTGGCGTGCCCGCATCGGCATGGACTGGGCAACCCCCGTGCAGGGCCTGAAGGTGGGTGGCCGCATCATCCACACCAGCTCGCAATGGATCGATTCGGGCAACGTGCTGCGTGCCCCGTCCTGGAACCGCCTGGACCTGAACGCCAGCTACGCCACCAAGATCGCCAACACCCCCGTGCGCTTCAACGCCAGCATGGAGAACGCGGCCAACAAGCGTTACTGGATCGGCACGTTCGGCGATGGCTTCGTGATGCCCGGTGCACCGCGCACCTTCAAGCTCTCGAGCACCATCTCGTTCTGATACGTCGCCATGGCTGACGCCTGAGCCGTCAGCCTGCCTGCCTCCAGCCGCATCCGGGGATTCGGCTGGAGGCATTGCCTTTCTTTCATGCCACTGCTGTTTGCCGCCATGCCCCTGTTCACCCTTCTCGGCCTGCTGGCCGCCATCCTGGCCGGCCTGTGCCTGTATGCCGCCTCGCCCCACCAGCGCCTGTGGGCCGCCAGCTGGCCGCAAAGGCCCGCCCGCCTGGCCGGCACCGCCTTGCTGTTGGCAAGCTGGCTGGCCTTCGCCCAGGAAATGCAGCGGCTGACGGCCACCTTCACGTTCTGCACCACGCTGATGCTGGTGCTGGTTGTATTGCCTTATGTGGGAGCACTCGCGCATGTCCGCCGTACCCGCTGAATCTGCCCAATCCCCTGCATCCCGGCCCGCCGGGCATGCGCCGTCCGCCCCGATCCGTACGGACTGGCTCTCGAAAACCCTGGCCGGACTGCTCCTGGGCCTGACGCTGGCGCTGACGGCCAGCGCCCTCCTGATGGTGCCGCTGGCCGATCTTCCCCTGGCCGTCAGCGGCCAGCTCGCCATGTGGCTGGTGCCGCCGGTCTGGCTGGGCACGCTGTCGCTGGTGTATTTCTTTGCCTCGGGCTGGCGGGCCTGGGGCTGGCTGTCCGGGGCCAATGTGCTGGCGCTGGGCCTGTGGTGGCTGGCCCGCCAGGGAGGTGCTGCATGAGGGCCGAATTCATCCGCAACTACAAATCCGTCCACACCTGGACGGGCATCCTGAGCGGCCTGGCGCTGTTCATTGCCTTCTACGCCGGGGCGCTCACCGTGTTCAAGGAGCCGCTGCTGCGCTGGTCCACCCCGCCCTCGGCCATCCTGCAACCGGTGCCGCTGGATGCCGCGCAGCCGCTGATCGCGCAGACCCTGTCCACCCAGCCTGCCGCCCTGCGCGGCCTGACGATGAGGATGGAGGACGGTCAGGCCATCCCGCGCCTGGAGTGGAAAGTCCGCGCCCCCCAGGCCGACGACCACGACGACCGGGACTCGCGCCACTACGCCGCCACGCTGGCTGCCGATGGCAGCGTGCAGGTCAGCGAAGAACACCCCTCCCAACTGGTCGAATTCATCGACGTGCTGCACCGCGTGGTGGGCCTGCCTGCGGACATCGACCCCTACCGCTGGTTCATGGGCGTGATTGCCGCCCTGTATTTCGTCGCCCTGGTCTCGGGCGTAGTCGTGTTGCTGCCCTCGCTGGTCAAGGATTTCTTCGCCCTGCGCGTGGGCAAGAACCTCAAGCGCATGTGGCTGGACGCGCACAACGTGGTGGGCCTCGTCAGCCTGCCGTTTCACATCGTCATGGCCCTGAGCGCCGTGGTCTTTGCCTACCACGACCAGATCTACGCCGTGCAGGACCGAATGATCCACCAGGGCCAGTGGGCGCAACCGCCCGCCAGCGCCCAGGGCAGCAAGCCCGGCGATGCGCCCGCCCGCAATCCTGCGGACATGCTCCCGCCCTCGCAGCTCGTGCAGATCGTCCAGCAGGCCGCCCCAGGCTTTGAACCGAACAGCCTGCAATACACGCAGGCAACCGGCCCCCGGCCCATGGTGCGCGTGTGGGGCAAGGATCCGCAGGCCGTCTCGCCCCGCGCCCTGGGCGGGTTTGCCGCGCTCGACCCCTACAGCGGCAAGCTGCTGTCCACCGACTACCTGTCCGGCCAGCAAAGCACGCCCAACCTGTTCATCAGCAGCTTCTTCGCCCTGCACATGGCCTCGTTCGGCGGCACGGCGGTACTCTGGCTGTATTTCCTGCTGGGGCTGGCCGGCGCCTGGCTGTTCTACGGCGGCAACCTGCTGTGGGTCGAAGCCCGGCGCAAGGCGCAGCGCAAAGGCGGCGCAATGCCCACCCAGCGGCGCGATACCGCCATCATGGCGGCGGCCACCGTGGGCGTCTGCCTGGGCTGCGTGGCCGGCATCTCGCTGACGATTGCCGCCGCCAAATGGCTGCCCGGCAGGGTGGAGCATCTGGCATCCTGGCACGTCGGCATCTACTACACCGCCTTCCTGGCCAGCATCGCCTGGGCCTTCTTGCGCGGCGCAGCGCGGGCCGCAGCCCCCCTGCTGTGGCTGGCCGCAGCCTGCACCCTGGCCATTCCGCTCTCGACCCTGCTGGGCTGGCTCCTGCCCGCTGCAGGCGCCTGGGCCGACAGCGCCACGCTGGGCGTGGATGCCACCGCCCTGGTCGGCAGCCTGGCCCTGGCGTGGATGGCCAAGGCCACGGCACGGCGCACACACCACGGCCCGGCAGACAGCGTCTGGGCCGTGCCGCGCAAGCTGCCGCAGCCGTCCGCCTAGCCTGTGCGCGGGGCCGGATGGCCGGCCTCGCACGCAGCTTGCTTCACCGGAGTTTTCCCCCCATGCACGCTCATCCCGCCACCCGCCGCACCTGGCTGACCGGTACCCTGGCTGCCGCCACCGCCCTGGCGCTGCCCGGCTGCGCCACACCCCGGGCCGATGCCCCCCTCGCCCCCGCCCGGCCCTGGGCCATGCCCGGCACGTCCTACCTGGACATGCCTGCCGCCCCCCTGCCCGGCAGCACGGCGGCGCGGCAGCACCGCATCATGGTCTACCGGCCCGAAGGGAATGCGCCCGCAGGCGGCTTTCCGGTGATTTACGTGCTGGACGGCAACCTCATGTTCCCCCTGGTCGCCCAGTTGCTGCACAACCGTAGCGCACGCGGGCCTGCGCTGCGGGGCGAAAGCGCCATCGTGGTCGGCCTGGGCCACGCCCTGCCGCCGGGCAGCGGCGAAGTGCATGACCGCACCGCCCGTACCTACGACTACACCCCGCCCTACCCCGGCATCCATCCCACCAGCCAGGGGCTGGCCCAGGGCGGGGCGGACGCCTTCCTCGACTTCATCGCCACCCGGGTGCAGCCGCTGGTGGCCGGCCAACTGCCTGCCGACATGGGGCGGCAGACGCTGGTGGGCCACTCCTTTGGCGGCCTGTGCGTACTGCACGCACTGTTCACCCGGCCCGCCATGTTCCAGCGCTACGTGGCAGGCAGCCCGTCGCTGTGGTGGGAAGAAGGCCGGATTCTGGACACCTGCGCCGCCTTCGTCGCCCGCCATACGCCACCGGGCCAGCGCCTGCCGGGGCCACTGGCCCTGCATCTGAGCCAGGGCAGCGAAGAACAGCGCCGCAGCGCCAGCCGCCCCGCCAACCCCGAACGCCAGGCCACCCTGCGCCGCACTCCGCAAACCAGCAGCGCCGCCGACCTGCCCGCCCTGCTGGCACCGGTGCCGAACCTGGCGTGCGACTACACCGTCTGGCCCGGCGCCGACCACGGCGGTGCCATGCCGTTCGTCTGCATCCAGGCCGTGCGCGTGGCCCTGGGCGCATAGTCAAAACACTATTGAAAAAAGAGCTGCTACCGCCTTTATTCAATGGATTTCAAAGATAAAACATCCTGAAATCCATAAATAACAAGCGGTAGCAGCTCTTTCTTTAGATAAATTCATAGACCGCTGCGATACACATCCCAGCCATACAGCAGTGCCAGAGTGGCAAGTTCAAGGGCCAGAAATGTAGCGATGTTTTCCATGGTGCAACTCCTTCGTAATCGGTGCCTGCATGGTGCAAGACCGTTGTAAAGAAGCTGTGCGTAGCGGGTAAACCTCTGTTTCCGGCAGGTAATACCCGGAAAAAACCTGCGCAGGCCGGTAAGGCGTGCGCGGGTAGTTGTCGCATCTAGGTACTAAGCCATCTTTCCGATGGGTGGTCTATGCTGAATACTCGGATGAAATCCACCACCTCCCAATCGCGCCATAGCATCCGCCACATTGGCAAGTTCAATGACCGACCTCTTAGCAGTCATAGGCTTCATTAGCCTAGGATTGGCTTTGACTAGAACGCTGTCGAAAGATTTCAGACAAGCGATCAGTTTGCTCTTTAATCTGCGCCCTAGTCTTGTAGCCTTTCGAGATTAGCCCAGAGACTTCCAGAATTGTCCACGCAGCCCACTTACTAGCGATAATGACATGGTGTTCCGATACATGGCTATGATTTGCGTTATGGACTGCTAGAGAGCGCAAGTCATAAAGTGCATCAATCTCTCTTTCAAGGCTCTCCCAGGAGTCTAATTCGCTAAAGCCAAAGTTCCCAAGTTTCAGTAGTGCAGTCAGCCCGCGTTTGATTTTCGTTGTAGTTTGCCCCGAGTTATCAAAAGAGAAAAAGCACTCAATACAACTCCAAAATTTAACGAATTGCATCTCTATTGATGTGTCTGCTTGTGCATCGAAAAACCAATAAATGGCGCGTCGGACAGATTTCTCTACATCACTACCATTCTCGTCTTGAATGATTCGAGTTAACTCAACAAACCACTCGCTTGCCAGTAAATACTTCACATCACTATCACGAATATTGATTGGTAGGAACCCTCGCATAGATGAGCTTGTGGATAAATCATTAGTAGATGTCTTGATTGAGAACCATGTCGCTGCACTAGGCCTAACTCTTCCACCCATACTTGGTATCAAGCGGACGCCGCAACATCCACGCTCCAAACTCGATGTCAGTGATACTGCTAATAGACCACATGCAGCCCTTACATCTTCGAAAAAACGTCTCTCTGCATATTTTCTACTTCCAGTAATTTCAACGGTTACCCAAAGTCCATGATTCATTCGCTTCCAAGTGTCGTTGAGCATGATTTCATTAGAATTACAATGTTCAAGTATTGCTATATCAGGAATTAGCAAACTCAATCTACCGATTCTCATCTGATCTACGCCGGTGAAATATAACCCATCGATTGTCGAGTAGAACCTGTACGTGTTAATTTCACTCTTAAAGTAATCTTCCACCATAGCTAGAAAGGCGGCAATTTCTTTAATAGGTTCCTCATGTTCGTACATGCGGCCTATTTCAATTTCACATGCTTGATAAATTTCATCGGACGAAATGATGGCGCAACTTGGCAGATACGTCTCAACCGTTTTCACCAAGCGCAGAAAGCTTCTGTTCGCGATCTCTGATAGGTAGATCTGAGCACCACTGGGAGTTTTGATCCCTCTGTATAACCTTTCAAACAGAGCGAACTCCTGGATCGCTTTAGGCGCTGGCACCCGCTCTTTCGCTCGGAACAATGTGGCAAGGTCACTATTAGCAACTCTTCGTACTTTCGGAGGCATATCGCACACTTTTCCACACTCCACATCAACAGATGCTCTCATGTTTTTCCTAAATAGCGTAAGGTCGGTAATTTGACTGATTCCTTTTAGTCTTTGGCGGCCAGCTTATGACCTGCACTGCCGCTCGTCAACGGTTGCTACCGGTCGGTCGCAGTAGTCGCGTCGCCATGCACTTTGACCGCTTCGATGCCTTCTGTATGGTTTCATCACACCAAACAAGAGCAGTATCGAATACGAATTACTGACGAGTTTGACATGCAAATCTGTGGTGGATTTCATGCGAATACTCACCATGCCCTTCTCAAACGCTCAGACGGCCAGCACCACGGCCAAGGTTTGAAGCGTATAGGAAGCAAGCGAAAAATTCAGACAACACTGGGAGGGAATAAACCTCTGCATCCGGCAGGCAATACCCGCAAAAAACCCGCGCAGGCCGGCAAGGCATGCACGGGTTAGTGTAGCCACTCTATCTAGGTGGCTGTACTGAGCTATATCAGAAGCTTACGTTCGCCGAAATCCACAGAGTGCGACCCGGCAACGTAGTACCTGCCACGGATGCTCCCCCTTGGAAGTAGGAATTGACCCAAGTAGGAACGCCGTTCACGTTCACCAGACTGTACTTACGGAAATCCTTGTTCAACAGGTTGAAGATATTGGCGTTCAGGCTAACGTTCTTCGACACTTTGTAGGTACCACCAAAGTGGAACAGGCTATAGCCTTTGATATCGCCTACAGCGTCATAAATAGCCTTGTTGCCAGCGCTCAGCTTGTCGTAAGAACCGCTGAAGCGAGGGCTTTTACCCCGGTATTCGCCGCGTAGCCACAGGCTCCAATCCTGGGCAGGCTTCCAGTCCAGTTGCAAGTTGGCAATGTGCTTGGCGGTATTTGCCAATTGCCCATTCTTTACGCCTTTTTCAATGACCTCGCTTTGCGTCCAGGTGTAGCCTGCTTTCACGCTCCATTGCGGATTGAATTGCACGCGGGTACTCAACTCCAGCCCCCAGGTCTTGGCTTCATCGACGTTGATGGAGTAGGTAGCAGCGGGATTTGCAGCACAGCTAGAAATAAAGTTCACTGCGCAATCGCCGCCAGAGCTGATTTTGTCTTTCACCTTGTTGTGGAACACAGTCGCAGAACCAGTTACCCCCTTCTGGTTGTCGAACAGGGCAGCAAATTCGGTACTAGTACTCACTTCCGGCTGGAGATTCGGGTTACCAATATTGATATTTGTACCCTGCCCACTGATGCCGCTGACACCATCGATCAACTGGTTCAGACGCGGTGCACGGAAGCCCTTGCTGACACCGCCCTTCAGCGTCCATTGCGTGTTGGCATCCCACACAAGATAAGCACGGGGACTGACCTTGCCGCCAAAAGCATCATGGTGGTCATAACGCCCACCGAAAGTTGCCGTCAGACTATCCACCAGACGCCACTCGTCCTCGACAAACAACGACCACATGGTCTGCTGATGTTTTTCTGGCAACAGACCATCGGTGAGCTTGGCATCCCACCACTGGGCACCAGCGGTCAGCACATGTGCCATGCCCAATGGGGCAACAAGTTTCGTATCGAGTACTGTGTTAGTGGTCTTGAGTTCACGATCCGTGCCGCTGCGTGGATCACCCACAGGTACGGAAGCTCCGGGAATCGTGCGCCCTTCGGTTTCCGTCACAGTGCGCATCAGACTGCTTTCCAGCAAACCAAAGCCAAAGCGGCTGGTATGACCGATGGCAACCTGATCGCGATTGAAGCGCAACGCATCTTTATAGCCCGGATAGCTTTGGGGATTAGGAGCGGCAGAGTCACGACCACCCAGGCGACCATCGTCGTTGTTGTACCAAGTGCGGCCTTGCTCCACGTCCAGCCACAAATCATGCTGTTTGGTCGGTGTCAGTGTCAGGCGTGCGCCGATGTTGTGCTGACGGCTCTGTGCAGGTGCCGGATTACGAGCGTTGGCAGGCTGCACTGCACCCGGTGCCAACACCGGATCGGAAGCATCACGACGGTACAAGCTGCCACGCACCGCCAAGCCCAGCACGTCCTGTTTGATCGGGCCATTCAGGTACAGATTGAGCTTGTTCTCTGCACCCCAATCATTGTCCTCAGGAATGCTTTGGGTCATGCTCACTTCGCCGCCCCAGGTTTTAGCAACCTTACGGGTGATGATGTTGATCACACCGCCCATGGCATCCGAACCGTACAGGGTGGACATGGGGCCACGAATCACCTCGATACGCTCAATGGCCGAAACTGGCGGAATGAAGCTGTTGAGCGCTGCACCAAAACCGTTGGGAGTGACGTCGCCAGCCACGTTCTGACGACGGCCATCGATCAAAATCAGCGTGTAGTCGCTGGGCATTCCACGGATACTGATGTCCAGGCCACCCGTCTTACCGGTACCCCCCAGCACATCAATCCCTTCAACACCTTGCAAGGCTTCGGCTAAGTCGCGGAAGTTTTTCTTTTCAAGTTCTTCACGGCTAACAACCGAGATCGATGCAGGCGCTTGTTTGAGCTCCTGCTCAAACCCCGCTGCCGACACCACCACTTCCGACAGGGTGGTGGTGGCCGCATCCTGGGCGCCGGCCGAGGCACAAGCCGCTGCGGCGGCCAGTGCCAGCAGTGTAGGGGCCAGATTGGGAGCGCGAACGCTACGGTCGGGGGGGGTGCTGCGGGTCATAAGAACTCCTCCAAAGGCCTGCAAAGGCCCGTTCTGTTGTTGAAAAAATGAACAAATACATGGCTGCGGCAGGGTGCGTGGAGAGCTGTACGGCTTCAGCCCATCCAAGGGTTTTTCCCTGTCTTTCTATGCCAATAGGTGCGGATTATCACGATAATTAATAAAAATCATTCTTATTCTCTTATTCTGTACGGGTTTTTTGTTTATCAACAACACTAGGTTGCCCTGCACGAATCACGCAGCCAAGCGGGTGCTGCGGATCGGGATGGGCGGCAAGGCCCAAGCTGCAGCAATCGCCGTGCCATGGCGAGGATTTGCAACGCCGCAGGCCGCCCGAGGCCGCAGATACCCACGGCGCGATGATTCGTGCAGCCCCTCCCTGGCCCTATCCTGTGCGTTTTTTGACGCACGGCAAATTTGCGCCATCTTTCGTGTAAACCCTCGGTCATCCTGTCCATAATCACGCGCCATGCTTGAGCGTCTACGCTGCCGCCACCGCCTCCAGACCTGGGTGCTGGGGCTGTTTGCTGCGCTCTGGCTGGTAGCCCTGTCCTCCGGCGCCCAGGTACGAGCGGTGCTGCCCCTGCTGGGCAATGCCGCTGCAGCCAGCGCCAGCATGGCCGAGATGGGGTATTGCGGCATGGCCCCGCAGACCGGCGAGCTGCTGGCCTGGCTGGGTGAGGATGCCGCCCCCGAGGAACACGGCGCCAGTGCCCACACCCCGGCATGTTTGCTGTGCATTGCACTGGCCGCACCGGGGCAACTGCGCCCTACGCTGTACCGCCCGCCCCTGCTGGGCGGGCTGCGCCTGCCGGGCAACCCTGGGGCCGCCCCCCGGGGCTGGCTGGCCCAGGCGCCCCTGCCCGCACGCGGGCCTCCGTTGCTCCACGGTTGAGACTCCTGCGCGGATAGGCGCCAGGAGCCGGTTCAAAGTCTTTTTTCGTAGCACTCGCCGACGTTCTTTTCGCCGTTCCCGGCTTTTTTCGTCGTCCCTGTCTTTTCTTTCGCCATTCCCGCGCAGCCTGCATGGCGGCCTTGCTCATGGGCCGCGCTGCTGCCGGATACCCGCATGCGCGGGTGTGGCGAGGAAAAAGCAAGTGTGTCGGCCAAGGCTTTGAAGATGCCCGGGCGGGCGGTTTCCCGCGCCTGGCGCTAGCCCCCTTTTCTTGAATTTAAAACGTTCCCTCAATGCCCCGGTAACGGCAACGGCAAGGCGGAACGTGGAGCAACCTGTCGATGAAATTCCGTCAATTCCGCAAAACCACGGCCAAAACTGCAAAGCGCATGGCCGTCAAGAACACCCCCCTGGCCCTGGCTTGCGCTGCCTTGTTCGCGCCGATGACCATGGCTCTGGCCCAGGAAGCGGGTATCGCACACACGCTGGACGAGGTGCTGGTGACCGCCGTGCACGACCACTCTGCGGTGCAAGTGGTCACCGACCCGAAGATTCCGCGCCAGCCCATCCCCGCCAGCGATGCTGCGGATTACCTGAAGACCATCCCCGGCTTTGCCGCCGTGCGCAATGGCGGCACGAATGGCGACCCGGTGTTCCGTGGCCAGTTCGGCTCGCGCCTGCCGCTGCTGACCAACGGCATGCAAATGCTGGGCGCCTGCCCGGGTCGCATGGACACGCCCAGCTCCTACATCGCGCCCGAGACGTTCGACGTGCTCACCCTGGTCAAGGGGCCGCAGACCGTACTGTGGGGGCCGGGCGCCTCTGCAGGCGTCGTGCGGTTCGAGCGCGAGCGCCCCGACTTTGCCGCCGGGCCGGTGAACTTCACCGCCAGCCTGCTTGGCGCCAGCGCCGGGCGCAATGACCAGAACGCCGATCTGGCAGTGGGCAACGACCAGTTCTATGCCCGCGTCAGCGCCAACCATTCGCATGGCCAGGACTACAAGGACGGCAACGGCAGCAGCATCCCCTCCGGCTGGGACAAATGGAATGCCGACGTGGCCCTGGGCTGGACGCCCGATGCCGACACCCTGGTGGAGTTGAGCGCCGGCGCCGGCGACGGCTGGGCACGCTCCGCCGCCCGTGGCATGGACGGCACCCAGTTCCGCCGCGACAGCCTGGGCCTGCGGCTGCAAAAGCAGAACATCACGCCATGGCTGACCAAGGTCGAAGCCCAGATCTACCGCAACACCGCCGACCACTTGATGGACAACTTCCAGCGCCGCACCACGCCCCCGGGCAAGATGGCCATGGCCAGCAACGTCAAGCGCGTCGTCACGGGTGGCCGCGTAGCCGCGACCTTGCAACCGACCCCGGCACTGGCCGCCGACATCGGCCTGGACATGCAGCGCAACACGCACGAAGGGCGCAGCGGCATGGGCATGAGCTACCTGAACAAGCCGTGGGTGCGGGATGCCAAGTTCGCCAACCTGGGCCTGTTTACCGAACTGCGCTGGCAAGCTGCACCCAGCACCCTGTGGGTGGGCGGCCTGCGCCTGGACCGCGCCCAGGCATGGGATTACCGCAACCCGGCCAGCACCGGCAAGCGCGACGAAAACGCCCTGCCCAGCGGCTTCGTGCGCTGGGAAAAGACGCTGGCCAGCGGGGCCAGCACCTACGTCGGCCTGGGGCATGTGCAGCGCTTTCCGGATTACTGGGAGCTGATTTCCGGGAAAGCTGGCGATGTCTTTGCCACGCTGGAGCCGGAAAAAACCACCCAGCTGGACGCAGGCGCCAACTGGAAGGGCGAGAACTGGCAGTTCTGGACCTCGGCCTACGCCGGGATGGTGCAGGACTTCGTCCTGTTCGACTACACCGGCACCCCCAGCAAGGCACGCAATAT
>Ga0206117_100937_pt1 | contig 19584 bp, 15 predicted proteins | sample 3A5Ametagenome_FD_177997 | JGI IMG/M metagenome (GOLD analysis project Ga0206117, IMG submission 177997) | Enriched microbial communities from leaf-cutter ant dump, University of Wisconsin, Madison, United States - 3A5A | ecosystem: Environmental > Terrestrial > Nest > Insects nest > Nest dump... | reverse complement strand
AGGATCGGCACCGATTGCAGCACCCGCTTCAGATAGGGCCGTTCGGTCAGGGTCGAGGCCAGCGCGACGGCCGTGCCGATCAGCAGCCCCAGGAACAACGCGGCCGAGGCGAGCTTGAGCGTTTCCGGCACGCCGGTCGCAAACATCCGCAAGGCATCGCCGCCGGTCTGCACCGACAGGCCGAAGTCACCCTGCACCGCCCGCCACAATGCACGGCCGTATTGCACGATCACGGGATCGTCCAGGCCCAGCTGGGTGCGTAGCGCGGCCAGCTGTTCGGGGTTGAATCCCGTGCCGCCGGCATCGCCGCCCAGCTTGGCCAACGCCCGGTCCCCGGGCAGGACGTAGAGCAGGAAGAAGGTGGCGGTGAAGGCCGCCCACAGGACCAGGGCCCCGTGCCCCGCCCGCCTGATGGCATAACGCAGCATGGCGCGATCCTCTCACTCGGTCTTGTTGTCGGCTATCCAGGCGTCGTACAGGATCTGGTTGGGCCCGCCCGAGCTGCCGGGGCCGTAGGTGACGCCCTGTATCAGGCGATTGGCGCCCCACAGCCCGACACTGTCGAACACCGGGATGCCGTAGGCCTCGTCGATGATGATCTTCTGCACCTGGTCGGTCAGGCGGCGACGCTCGACCGGGTCGGTCGCGGCGCGCTGGGCATCCAGCAGGCCGTCGATCGGGTTGTCGGCGCCCAGGCGGAAACGGTTCAGCGTCTTGGTCGAATAGACCGCGCGCAGCACGTCCGGATCGGCCAGGAACCAGGCCCAGCGATGCAGGTCGTAGCGGCCGGCCAGCAACGTCTCGTCGAACTGGCCGGCATTCAGCGGACGCAGGTTGAAGTCGAAGCCGAGATCGCGCAGCTGCTGCTGGATGACTTCCAGGAATGCCTGGTTCAGCGGATTGGCGAAGAACGACACGGTGATCGACAGGGGCTTGCCGTCCTTGGCGCGCACGCCCTTGGGGCCGGCCTTCCAGCCGGCTTCGTCCAGGATGCGGGCGGCCTTCTGCGGGTCGAAGGTCAGGTCGGCGGACTGGTCGACATAATTGGCCGATTTCGGCGTCAGCAGGCCGGTCGCCGCGGTCTGCAGGCCGCTATAGGCGATGTCGACCACTTCCTGACGGTTGATGCCGTGGCGCAGGGCCAGGCGCACCGCCTTGTCCTGCAGGACCGGGGTCGCGGTGTTCAGCACCAGCGTGACGGACAGGCCCAGCGACTGTACCGAGACCAGTTCGTACCCCGCCGCCTTCAACCGCACCGCATCCTGAAAGGACGGGTTCTGGATCAGGTCGACCTGGTTGGACAACAGCGCGCCGTTGCGCACGCTGGCCTCGGGCAGGACGCGATAGACGATGCGGTCGAGATAGGCGTCACCTTGGTGCCCGCGCAGGGCCGAGGGCCAGCCGTAACCCTGGCGCTTGGCCAGCACCGCCTTTTCGTTGCGGGCGATGCTTTCGATGACGAACGGGCCCGAGCCCACAACCCCTTCGAAGCAGCGCCGCTCGGCCGTTTTGGCGACCGTCGCGGGCGACACGATGCCGAGTTCGGCGGTGGACGACGCCTGCAGGAAGGGGATGTTGGGTTCGGCGAATTCGATGCGCAGGGTCAGCGGGTCTTCGACCGTGATCGCCTTCAGCCCGCGGAAATAGGCGGCCCCCGCCGCGCCGGGGATCTTGGCCAGCGCCTCGAAATTATCCTTCACCACCTGGGCGTCCAGCTTGGTGCCGTCGCTGAAGGTGACGTCGCCCCGCAGGCGGAAGACATAGGTCCGCCCCTGGTCGCCGACGGTCCAGGACGTGGCCAGCCAGGGCACGATCCTGGTCGGGTCGTCATAGGCCTGGTCGGTCAACGAATCGACCAGCTGGCGTCCGTCGCGCGAGCCATAGCCGTAATTGTCCTGCTGGGGATCGATGCACTGGGCCTGGGTGGCCAGACCGATGGTCAGCGTGCCGCCGGGTCGCGGGCCCTGGGCGGTCGCGGTGCTGGGCAGGGCAGCGGCAATCAGGGTGGCAAGCAGACTGGCAGTGGCGGCGATACGCATCGGTTCCCCCGTGGTGATGGGGATACGTTATTCCTTAATTCTACTAATTCAATAGATTTTATAGTTTGATATGAACAGTCTATCGACAATCAATCCGCCACCAGGAACCCGGACCTATGATCGACCTGTATATGGACACCACCGCCAACGGCTATCGCGCCGCCATCCTGCTGGAGGAAAGCGGCCTGCCCTATCGCCCGCATCGCGTGGACCATCATGCCGGCGAAACGCTGACACCCGACTTCATCGCGCTCAGCCCGCTGTCGAAAGTACCCGTCATCGTCGATCACGACGGTCCCGGCGGCGCGCCGCTGACGCTGGCGCAGTCGGGCGCCATCGCGCTGTATGTCGCGCAGAAATCAGGCCGGCTGCTGCCGGCGGACGAGGCGGCGCGCTTTGCCGCCCTGCAATGGTTCTTCCATGTGATGACCGACCATGTCGGCACCAACACCGCCCTCGTCTTCCTGCCACGCCTGGCCGAAAAACCCGTTGCGGCCATCGCCGATTTCGAGGCGCGGCTGACCACCTATTTCGTAAGCGTCGTCGCGCCCCCACCTTCCCGTATCGGGATCTGGGGTTGAATCTGAGCCGTTGATTTTGACGGATGGCTTGGAGTGCTGACGATGTCTGGAGACGATGTGCTGCCGGAGGCGGAAGTCCGCCGGCTTGAGGTATTCACGGGCGCGGGTCGCCGGCGGCAGTGGACGGCGGAGGCGAAGGCCCGGATCGTGGCCGAGAGCTACGCCAGTTCGGTGGGGGCTGTGGCCGAGCGGTACGGCCTTCGCCACACTCAGGTCTTCACCTGGCGCCGGAAGGCGCGCGGCATGTCCGAACTGTCGTTCACGCCGGTGATGGTGACGAGCGCGGAGACGGTCGCGGCCGGGGATACGGGCATTATCGAGGTGCGGATCGGCGAAGCCCTTGTCCGCATTCCGCGCGATGCGAATGCGGATCTCGCCGGGGCGGTGATCTCGGCGCTGACGGGCATCAGGTGATCGGACCTGCCGGCACCATCAGGGTGATGGTGGCGACGAAGCCGGTGGACTTCCGCAAGGGAGCAGAGGGTCTGGCGGCGTTGGTGCGCGAACGGCTCGGCGCCGATCCGTTCTCCGGGGTGATCTATGTGTTCCGGGCGAAGCGGGCCGACCGAGTGAAGCTGATCTTCTGGGACGGTAGCGGGGTGGTGCTGGTCGCCAAGCGACTTGAGGATGGCCGGTTCAACTGGCCCGCCGTGCATGACGGCGTGATGCGGTTCAGCGCGGCCCAGTTCCAGGCGCTGTTTGAAGGGCTGGATTGGCGGCGGGTGCACGACGCGCGTCGGATCGCGAGGCCTGCGGCGACAAGTTGAAGGCGTCGCGCCGATGCCTCTTCAAACGCGTCACGAAGCGTGATTCCATTCTCTGGTGACCGCCTCTTCCGAAGCCCTTCCCGATGACACCGGCATGCTGAAGGCGATGCTGCTCGCCGAGCGGGCGGAGAGCGAGCGGCTGCGCCAGATCATCAGGGAGTTGCAGCGCCATCGCTTCGGCCGCCGGGCCGAGAGCCTGCCGCTGGAGCAACTTGAACTCGGGCTCGAGGAGGCCGAGCAGGTCGAGGCGGCAGGGCTGGTCGAGGATGCGGGGAAGACGCCGGACGATGGAAAAACCCGCTCGTCCCGCCGCCGGCACAACCGCGGGGCACTGCCTGCGCATCTGCCCAGGGTCGAAACCGTCATCGACGTCGAGGACACGGCCTGCCCCTGTTGCGGCGGCGCCCTGCACCGGATCGGCGAAGACCGGGCGGAGCGCCTCGACATTATCCCGGCCCAGTTCCGGGTGCTGGTGGTGTGCCGGCCCCGCTATGGCTGCCGGGCCTGCGAGGAAGTGGTCGTCCAGGCCCCGGCACCGCCGCGCCTGGTCGAGGCCGGGTTGCCGACCGAGGCGACGGTCGCCCAGGTGCTTGTCGCCAAATATGCCGATCATCTGCCGCTCTACCGCCAGGCGAAGATCTACGCCCGGCAGGGCATCGACCTCGACCGCTCGACACTCGCCGACTGGGTCGGCAAGGCAGCCTTCCTGTTGCGCCCCGTGCACGAGCGGTTGTTCGAGCGGCTGAAGGCATCGGGCAAGCTGTTCGCCGACGAGACGACGGCCCCCGTGCTCGATCCCGGCCGCGGCAGGACCAAGACCGGCCAGCTCTTTGCCTATGCCCGCGACGATCGCCCCTGGGGTGGCACCGACCCGCCGGGCGTCGCCTATGTCTACGCGCCCGATCGCAAGGCCGAGCATCCGATCCGGCATCTGCAGGGCTTCATCGGCGTCCTGCAGGTCGACGGCTACGCCGGCTACAAGGTGCTGTCCGAACGCAATGCCGTCAGCCTGGCGTTCTGCTGGAGCCATGTCCGCCGGCGCTTCTACGAACTGGCGCAATCCGGTCCCGCGCCGATCGCGACCGAGGCGCTCGCCCGCATCGCCGCACTCTACAGGATCGAGGGCGATATCCACGGCCGTCACGCCGGAGAGCGACAGGCCGAGCGCCAGGAGCGAAGCCGTCCCCTCATCGCGGCATTCGAACCCTGGCTTCGGGAAAAGCTCGCCCTCGTCAGCCAGAAGAGCAAGCTGGCCGAGGCCATCCGTTATGCCCTGTCGCGCTGGACCGGCCTGACCAGGTTCCTCGACGACGGACGCGTCGAACTCGACAACAACATCGTCGAGCGCGCCATCCGCCCCATCGCCCTAAATCGCAAGAACGCCCTGTTCGCCGGTTCCGACGGCGGCGCCGAGCACTGGGCCGTCATCGCCTCAATCATCGAGACGGCCAAGCTCAACCGCGTCGAACCGCTCGCCTACCTCGCCGACGTCATCACGCGAATCGTCGCCGGCTATCCCCAGAGCAAGATCGACGATCTCCTCCCATGGGCGTACTTGGCCAAAGCCAGCAACCACGTGGCCTGAAAACAGCGCTTACCCTATTTCGGCCGGGTGGATCGCCGCCTGGCCGAGGTCGAATACCTGGCGGGCCAAGGTGTCGATCGCCGACCTGGCATTGTACCCGATCATCGTGCGCCGCCCCCATCTGCTGGCTCCGCCGGGCCTGGACAATCTGAAGCGATGGCGCGACCGCATGGCAACCCGGCCCGGTGTGATCCGGGGCTTGAAGGTGCTGGCTCCGGAGCCGGGATCGTGACGCGGCAGCCGTTCATGCCGCCTTGGCCCGCCGCGCGCCGCCATCCCCTGATCCGAATGTTCAAGACGTGCCCGCCCCGTTCGGGGGATGATGACCGCGCCGCAGCCCGGTCGCGCTGCTTGAAAAGGACACCAGCATGCTTGCGATACTCCTTGCCCCCCTGCTGATCGGCATTGTTGCCGGGCTGCGTACGATGATGGCGCCCGCCGCCGTGGTCTGGGCCGCCCATCTCGGCTGGATCGACCTGTCGGGCAGCTGGCTGGCTTTCCTGGGCCACCATTGGGCACCCTGGATCGCCACGGCGCTGGCCGCCCTGGAACTGGTCGGCGACAAGCTGCCCTCGACCCCCAGCCGCAAGGTGCCGATGCAGTTCGGCGCCCGCGTCGTGTCGGGCATGCTGACCGGGGCGGCATTGGGCGTCGCGGGCGGCGCGCTGCTGCCTGGGCTGGTGGCCGGCGCGGTCGGCGCGGTCGTCGGCACGCTGGGCGGTGCCGCGGCGCGGGCCCGGATGGCCGCGGCGTTCGGGCGCGACATGCCGGCCGCGCTGATCGAGGATGCGGTGGCCATCGTCGGCGCCTTTGCCATCGTGGCGGTGCTGGCATGAGTACCTTCGACGCGATCGTCATCGGCGCGGGCCAGGCCGGCCCCTCGCTGGCCGGGCGGCTGACCGATGCCGGCATGACCGTGGCGCTGGTCGAGCGCAAGCTGGTCGGCGGCACCTGCGTCAATGTCGGCTGCATGCCGACCAAGACGCTGGTGGCCAGCGCGCGGGCAGCCCACGTCGCCCGGCGCGGCGCCGATTACGGCGTGCTGGTCGGCGGGCCCGTGCGCATCGACATGGCCCGGGTCAAGGAACGTGCCCAGACGGTCGCACGCAACGCCCGCGCGGGGGTCGAAGGCTGGCTGAAGGGCATGGCGGGCCTGACCGTCATCGACGGCCATGCGCGGTTCGAAGCCCCGGGCCGCATCCGGGTCGGCGACCGGGTACTTTCGGCGCCGCGAATCTTCATCAATGTCGGTGCGCGCACCGCGGTGCCAGCGATTCCGGGGCTGGACGGCGTGCCCTATCTGACCAGTTCGACCATCCTGCAGCTGGACCGCGTCCCGCGCCATCTGGTGGTGATCGGGGGCAGCTATATCGGGCTCGAATTCGCCCAGATGTACCGCCGCTTCGGCGCCGAGGTGACGGTGATCGAACGCGGCCCGCGCCTGATCGGGCGCGAGGACGAGGATGTCTCGGCCGCGATCCGCGCCATCCTCGAAGACGAGGGCATCGCCGTCAGGACCGGTGCCGAAGACATCCGTATCGCCCCCCACCGGGACGGCGTGGCGGTGGCGATCGCGGATGACGCCGAGATCATCGGATCCGACCTGCTGGTCGCGGTCGGCCGCCGGCCCAACACCGACGATCTCGGTCTGGAGGCGGCCGGCATCGCCACCGATGCCCGCGGCTACATCACCGTCGACGAGGCCCTGGCGACGACAGCGCCCGGCGTCTGGGCGCTGGGCGACTGCAACGGCCGGGGTGCCTTCACCCATACCGCCTATAACGATTACGAGATCGTCGCGGCCAACCTGCTGGACGGCGCCGACCGCAAGCTGTCGGACCGGATATCCGCCTATGCGCTGTATATCGACCCGCCGCTGGGCCGCGTGGGCCTGACCGAGGCGCAGGCGCGCGCCGGCGGTCGACGCATCGAGGTGTCGACCCGGCCGATGACCCGGGTCGGCCGCGCGGTCGAACGCGGCGAGACCGCCGGGTTCATCAAGATCGTCGCCGACGCCGACAGCCGCCGCATCCTGGGCGCCGCGATCCTGGGCATCGAGGGGGACGAGGCGATCCACGGCATCCTCGACATGATGCACGCCGACCAGCCCTATCCGGTGCTGCAATGGGCGGTGCCCATCCACCCCACGGTATCGGAACTGATTCCCACGGTGATCGGGGGGTTGAGGCCGGGCTAATCAAGAGGAAGTCCGAGTTCGGTGATAAAGCAGGGTTCAAGATGCCGCGATTCCAACATTGAAGGGCATCTCCCCAGGAAGATTTATTGCATGATAATTACAAAAAGCGCCATTGCCATACTGCAATACAATTTTAAATTGTGATTACTGCAAGGATGTACTGTATCGCATTTTCTGACAGGCCAGACTTATGATCGCGAAACCTCACGCCGAGATGGTAACGCGAAATGGCACAGCTCCGATTAATAGCAACACTAGTGCTGTTCATGTTGCTCGGACCCGGTCCCGGCTGGAGCCAGCCGTACCAGACGGTAGCTGACGCATCGAGCCTTCTGCAGGCGCTGCTTGATGCACGGAAGAACTGCAGCACCGGCAAGCCTTGCGGCAATAGCTGCATCAGCATCAGCTATACATGCCATATCGGCGGCGGAACCCCCGGCCCCACGACACCCAGCACCTACACCGCGTCGGTTACTCTTCTGGGCACTGGAACGGGCTCCGTCTCCTCATCACCCAGCGGCATCGACTGCCCCAGCGATTGTTCGCTGACAGCGCTGAGCGGGACATCCTTCACCCTTGTCGCGACACCAGGTGCGGGTTCCGTCTTTGCCGGTTGGAGCGGCTCCTGTTCCGGCACCGGCCCGGTTACCACGGTTACCGTCAGCAACTACCTGTTCTGCTATGCCACCTTCACCCGCACATCGACGACGACCGTAGACCTTATCCTGAGCGTCACGGGTACGGGCCTGGGACGGATCGTATCGTCTGCCTCCACGGTCGAATGCCGGACAGGAACTTGCCGCATCAGCGCGACGACGGGCACCAAAGTGACCCTCACCGCCAAGCCGGAAGCCGGCTCGGTCTTCACCGGATGGGGCGGTGCATGCACCGGCACAGGCACGGAAATCTCCATTACCGCCAGCAGCGCCGCCAATTGCTCCGCCGCCTTTTCCCCCGGCCCTGAAACAGGCTGGTGGTATCGCGCAAGCGAAAGCGGGCGTGGTTACTCGATCGAAGTTCAAGGCCAGAACCTATTCCTCGGCGCGTTTGCTTACGACAACAATGGCAAAGCCTCGTGGTACGTGATGACCTGCACTTTAAGCGGTCTTCAATGCGGCGGTTGGCTGGAATTGTATCGTGGTGGACCTACGCTGGCCTCTGCATCGGGCACGGCAAGCGTACTGGGTCGACCTTATGCGGTGACGGCGCGCTTCTTCTCTCCAGACACCGGCACCCTGACCATCGGCTCGCAAGTCATTCCAATCACGCGTTTTCCGTTCACGGCAGGCAGCCGGGATGTAACCGTCACCAGCCCGGTCGTGGGCTGGTGGTACGACTCCAGGCAACTCGGCTCTGGCTGGTTCATCGAGACCCAGCGCGAAGCGACGGGTCTGCAAGCTGGGAAGGATCACGTTTTCCTGGCTGGATATCTCTACGACACCCAGGGCACCGCGATCTGGTATGTCGCCGACGGTTACATGACATCGGATCGCTTATTTGAAGGCCAGCTTGCAGAATATGCCGGAGGCATGTCGTTCGACGGCACCTCTTCCGGCGCACGTCTGGTGGCCGATCGCGGCAAGGTTACGATCCGTTTTGATCAGAACTACACCGTTGGCACGGTGACATTGCCGACCGGTCGAGTTTTCACCATCGAGCGCTTCCGCTTCTAGTCAGCGAATTGCCGAATCCGCTTTCGTCCGCCCGCCCGTCGAACCAGACGGGTCGAAATGACGCAAATGTTCTAGTCCCTATGACGGGAACGACGGCATGGTATCACCCTGGAACGTGAAAAAGCCGATACAGGGTGGCAATCCATGGCTGAATTCCCGCAAAAGGCGAAGGTCGTCATCATCGGCCTGGGCGGCATCGTCGGGGCCTCGATCGCCCACCACCTGGTCGAGCGCGGCTGGGACGACATCGTCGGGATCGACAAGTCGGCGGTGCCGACCGATATCGGTTCGACCGGCCATGCCTCGGACTTCTGCTATGCCACCAGCCACGACTTCCTGTCCTGCTGGACGACGCTGTATTCGGCCGATTTCTACGAAAAGATGGGCCATTACGTCCGCATCGGCGGGCTGGAGGTCGCGCGTGTCGGCGACGATGCCCGGATGGACGAGATCCGCCGCAAGGTCACCTCGGGCAAGGCGTTCGGTACGCGGGCCCGGCTGATAGAACCCGCCGAGATCAAGGAGAAGTTCCCGCTGATCGAGGAAAGCCTGGTCCAGGGCGGCCTGTGGGATCCCGATGCCGGGCTGGTCGTGCCCCGGTCCCAGACCGTCGCCGGCAAGCTGGTCGACCAGGCCGAACGCCAGGGCAAGCTGAAGGTCTTCGCCAACACCCCGGCGAAATCACTGATCGTCGAGGGCGGCCGCATCAAGGGCGTGGTCACCCATCGCGGCACCATCATGGCCGATTACGTCATCGTCTGCGCGGGACTGTGGGGCCGGCTGATCGCCGAAATGGTGGGCGAGGACCTGCCGGTCATGCCGATCGACCATCCGCTGACCTTTTTTGGCCCCTATAACGAATTCGCCGGCACCGGCAAGGAAATCGGCTGGCCGCTTTTGCGCGACCAGGGCAACTCGGCCTATATGCGCGACACCGGCGATCCCAGGACGGCCGAGGGCGGCCAGATCGAATGGGGGTATTACGAGGAAACCAACCCCCGTCTGGTGCATCCCCGCGACCTCCTGGAAAAGGACCAGGCCCGGCTGTCGCCGTCGCAGCGCGACCTCAACATGGAGGAAATCCTCGCCCCGCTGGAGCGGGCGATGGAACTGACCCCGATCCTGGCCGAGCTGGGCTACAACGAAAGCCATTCGTTCAACGGCCTGTTGCAGGTCACGACCGACGGCGGCCCGTCGATGGGCGAAAGCCAGAAGGTGCGCGGGCTGTGGTATGCGGTCGCCATCTGGGTCAAGGACGGTCCCGGCATGGGCAAGCTGCTGGCCGACTGGATGACCGACGGCCGCACCGCCATCGACCACCACCAGATCGACTATGCCCGGTTCTATCCGCACCAGACCCAGGAACAGTTCATCTGGGACCGCTGCACCGAGACGGCGATGAAGGTCTACAACCCCGCCGTCCATCCGCGCGAGCCGTTCTCGAAGGGCCGCAATATCAGGCGCTCGCCTTTCTGGGAGCGCGAGAAGGCGCTGGGCGGCTATTTCATGGAACTGGGCGGCTGGGAACGCGCCCATGGTTATGCCGCCAACGAACATCTGCTGGAGAAATATGCCGACCGCGTGCCGGTGCGGCAGAACGAATGGGACAACCGCCATTTCTGGCGCGTCTCGAACGCCGAACAGCTGGCGCTGAGCGATGATTGCGGCATCATCAACCTGTCGCATTTCGCCATGTACGACATCGAAGGGCCCGACCACGTCGCCCTGATGGAATGGCTGGCGGCGGCCAAGATCGGCGGCGACGCCAATATCGGCAAGGGTATCTATACCCACTTTCTGGACGAAGAGGGCATGGTCCGCGCCGACTTCACCGTGTTCCGCCTGGCCGATCGCTGCCGCATGATCGACGGCGCCGATGCCGGTCCGCGCGACTTCCACTACATGCGCCGCATGGCCGAGGACAAGGGTTTTGACGTCACCATCACCGACGTGTCGGAGAAATACGTCACCGTCGGCATCTGGGGCCCCAACGCACGCACCAACCTGAAGAAGGTGGTCGAGGACCCCGCGGGTCTCGACCCGGAGAACTTCCCCTTCGCCGCGATCAGGCCGATCCGCATCGCCGGCCGCGATGTCACCGCCTTCCGCATCTCCTATGTCGGCGAACAGGGCTGGGAATTGCACATGGCCTATGACGACGGCCTGGCGGTGTGGGATGCGCTGCGCTCGACCGGCGTCATCGCCGTCGGCGTCGAGACCTACGCCAACAGCCGTCGCCTGGAAAAAAGCCTGCGGCTGCAGAATGCCGACCTGCTGACCGAGTACAACCTGCTGGAAGCAGACCTGGCCCGCCCCAAGGTCAAGGCGGACGATTTCTGCGGCAAGGCCCGGCATGTCGAATACCGCGCCCGTGACCACCAGCCGGCAATGCTGTGCACGCTGGTGATGACCGATAATGTCGATGCCAAGGGGGTGGCGCGTTATCCCGTCGGCATCCTGCCGGTCATCGACCCCGCGACCGGCGAAACCCTGGTCGACGAACTGGGCCGGCGTTCCTTCACCACCTCGATCGCCTACGGCCCGTCGGTCGGCCGCAACATCGCCCTGGCCTATCTGCCGTGGTCGCATGCACAGGTCGGCCGCAAGCTGACGGTCGAGTATTTCGGGGAAAGCTATCCGGTCGAGGTGGCGGGGGTCGGCTACAAGCCGCTCTACGACCCCGAGAACCTGAAGCCGCGCACCTGATCGGTCAATGCCGCGAGGCAGGCTTGCGGTCGCCGCGGTCACCCTGGCCGGGCTTGACCTTGGTCTCGGCCTGCCGGCGGCGATCCTGGGACAGGGACCTGCCGACATCGTCCATCTCGACGAAACGGCCGTTTTCGTCGCGCCGGGCGTAACGCTTGTCGCCAGGGGTCGGCTCGATCAATTCGCGCTTGGACATGGTCGTCTCCTTCATTCTGTGTGAATGAAGGGTGAACTGCCCGTCGCGTTCCCGGTTCCGACGGGCACCTGTCCCGTGGCCTCGCCGAACATGCGTTCGACAAGATCGGCGAAAAACCGGAAGGCTTCGTCGGCGGCCCGTGCCATCCGGCCGTCTTCGGCCGGCGACAGCGCCTGATCGTTCAGCGTCGCGGTGAACAGCCGCCAGGACAGGCCGCGCCCCCGGTGGTCGGCGGCCAAGTGCCGCGCCCCGAAACCGCCATGCAGGCCCAGCGCATCGACGGCCTTCAGCAGCACCGCCGCGCCGAGCTTCGATCCCTCGGCGACGTAGAGCCAGCCCAGCCCTTCGGCCAAGGACCGGCAATCGGCCGCCCGGCCCGGCGGCGGCGGCGCCCCAAGGTCCCGCAGATCGGCCGCGACCTGGCCCAGCCGCGAGCGATGCTCATTGTCGGGCAGCAGATGGGCGGTCGGGGCCTCGCGATAAAGCGGCTCGACATGGTGGTGAAAGGCGAACTGCGCCTGCAGGAACAGTGCATACCGTTCCCGGCTGGCGAAGGGCCGCAGCGCGTCGATCCGGGCTTCCAGCGCGGCATGGGCGGGGGCGGTGCGCTGCTTGAGGAAAGCCGCGCGCGACTGCACCGGCTCAGCCATTGCCCGGCCGGCGCACGCCCAGGCGGGCCAGCGAATGCAGGATGTCGTCGCCCTGGTAGGGCTTGCCCAGAAAGGCGATGCGGCTGTCCTCGCCGAAACGTTGGCGCATCACCCCCTCGCCCTGGCCCGACGCGACCAGCACCCGCAGGCGCGGATTGACCTTCCACAGGTCGATGGCGCAATGGCCGCCGGGATCGTCGGCCATGCCGTCGTCGACGATGGCCGCCGCGATGCGGCCGTCCAAGCGGCGAACCTTTTCCACCGCCTCGGCCGCCGTGGCCGTGGCATCGACGGCAAAACCCGCCGATTCCAGCGCCTCGACCATGTTCATGCGGATCAGGTCGTCGTCCTCGACGATCAGGATCCGGTCGCCCGGACCGTCCGGTCCTGACGCATCGGCCGCGCCCTGGTCCAGCAGGACCCGCACGCGCCGGCCCAGTCCCTGGAAGGTGAAGGGCTTGGTGATCAGTTCGGTGCCGGCGGGCAACGCATCGTCGCTGGCGACGATGCCGCGTGCATGCCCCGACACGAACAGCACCTTCAGCCCCGGCAGGCGCTGGCGCGCGATGGTCGCCAGCCGGTCGCCGTCCATCCCCTTGGGCAGGCCCAGATCGCTGAGCAGCAGCCTGATCTCGGGGTGCGCGGCGATCACCTCCAGCGCCGCCGGCCCGTCGGGCGCCTCCAGCACGCGATAGCCCAGTTCCCGCAGGGTCGCGATGGAATGGGCGCGCACGCCCTCCTCGTCCTCGACGACCAGGATGGTTTCGGTGCCGTGCGGCACCGGACCGCCCTGCTGGTCGGGAACGGGCGCTTCGACAGGCTGGGCTTCCACCAGCCGGGGCAGGTAGACGCTGATGGTCGTGCCGCCGCCCGGGCGCGAATAGATCTTGATATGGCCGCCCGACTGCTTGACGAAACCATAGACCTGGCTGAGCCCAAGGCCGGTGCCGTGGCCGATGCCCTTGGTCGTGAAGAACGGATCGAAGGCGCGCGCGGCGGTCGCCGCATCCATGCCGTGGCCGGTATCGGTCACGTGGATACCGACATAGTCGCCGGGCACCGGCTCGGCCTCGGCATTGTCGCGGCAGTATTGCGCATCCAGGACGACGTTGCAGGTCTCGATCGTCAGGCGGCCGCCATCGGGCATCGCATCGCGCGCGTTCAGCGCCAGGTTCAGGATCGCGGCCTCGAGCTGGTTGGCATCGGCATTGGTGCGCCACAGATCCGGCGCCAGCACGGTTTCGACCTCGACCTTCTCGGTCAGCGACCGGTCCAGCAGGTCGGACATCCCCGAGATCTGGGCGTTGGCATCGATCGCCTTGGGCGCCAGCGGATGGCGCCGCGCAAAGGCCAGCAGGCTCGATGTCAGGCGGGCGGCACGCTTGGCTCCGCTCATCGCGTTCTCGACGGCGGTGCGGCCGCGCGGCGACATCGCCGCCGTCTCGCGTCGCTGCAGCAGTTCCAGGTTGCCGATGATCACGGTCAGCAGATTGTTGAAGTCGTGCGCGACCCCGCCGGTCAGCTGGCCGATCGCCTCCATCTTCTGCGACTGCCGCAGCTGTTCCTGGGTGCGGGCCATCGCCTCGGCCTGCATCTTGGCCTCGGTCACATCGCGGCCGACGGCGAAGACGCGGCCGTTCTGCGGGCGTGTCGCCCGCCAGGCGATCCAGCGGAAGCCGCCCTCGCGGTGGCTGTAGCGCACCACCGTCTCGGTCTCGCCCTCGCCTTCCCGGTCGATCGGGCTGATCGCGATGTCGCGGTCCTCGGGATATTTCAGGTCGCGGTTCAGCCGCCCCTCGACCGCCGCGGGGCTGACGCCCAGCACGGTCTTCCATGCGGGATTGGCGCTGAGCACCCGCCCCTGCAGGTCGAAGACGGCGAACAGATCCTGGCTCAGCCGCCAGATGCGGTCGCGTTCACCGGTACGTTCGTCGATGATCGATTCCAGATGGGCGTTGATATCCTCCAGCCGCCGTTCGGCGCGTTCACGCGCGGCCCGGTCCGCCACCTCGTTCAGGGCGCGGCGCACGGCATCGGGCAGGCGCCGCAACCGGTCCTTGACGACGAAGTCGCTGGCGCCCTGGCGCATCGCCTCGATCGCGGCTTCCTCGCTCAGCGTGGCCGATGCCAGGATGAACGGGATGTCGGGCGCCCTGGTCCGCGCGATCTTCAAGGCCGACAGCCCGTCGAACGATGGCAGGATATAGTCCGCCAGGATCAGGTCGTAGGGGCGCCGATCCAGCGCCGCGACGAAATCGGTCTCGGTCCATACCCGATCGAAGTGATGCGGGATGTCGGCCCGCCGCAGATGCTCGCCCATCAGTTCGGCGTCGAGGCTCGAATCCTCCAGCAGCAGGATCGCGATCGGCGTTTCGGTCAAGCTTCGGTGACTTTCATCGGTTGGACGCGTCGGGGCGGATGCGGTTCGTTCAGGATCGCCCAGAAGATGCCGACATCCTGGATCGCCTTGAAGAATTCCTGAAAGCCGACCGGCTTGACCACGAAGGCGTTGACGCCCAGCTTGTAGCTGCGCACCAGGTCGCTTTCCTCGCGCGAGGCGGTCAGCATCACGACCGGAATATGCTTCAGATCGGGGTTGGACTTGATCTGCTCCAGCACCTCCAGCCCGTCGATCTTGGGCAGTTTCAGGTCCAGCAGCACGACGGCGGGATCACCGGAAACGCGCCCCTCGTGCGGGCCCCGGCAGATCAGCCAGTCCAGCGCCTCGGCACCGTCGCGGGCCGTCACCACCTCGTTGGCGAGCTGGCTGCGGTCGAGGGCGGCAAGCGTCAGTTCAAGATCCTTCGGATTGTCCTCGACCAGCAGGATTTTCTTCAGCCCTTCCATCTCATTCCCTCGCCTGGTTGGGGAGCGCGAAATGGAAGCTCGCCCCCTTGTCCACCACCCCTTCGGCCCAGGCTCGCCCCCCGTGCCGCTCGACGATACGACGCACATTGGCCAGCCCGATTCCGGTCCCCTCGAAATCCTCCATGCGGTGCAGGCGCTGGAACACACCGAACAGCTTGTCGACATAGGCCATGTCGAAGCCGGTTCCGTTGTCGGTCACCGTATAGATCGTCTCCTTCGGCGTGCGCTCGCTGGTGATGCCGATCTCGGCCAGCGGGCGGTGCCGGGTATATTTCACCGCGTTCGACAAAAGGTTCTGGATCACCAGGCGCAGCATGCTGGGATCGCCCCAGGCGGGGGCCAGGTCCGCGATCCGCCATTCGATGCGGCGGTCATTGATGTCGTGCTGCAGGGTGCGGCGGGCATCGTCGACCAGGCGGTTCATGTCGACCTTGATCGGCATCAGCGTCGACCGGCCCATCTGGGAAAAGCCCAGCAGGTCGTCGACCAGCTTGCCGGCCGAGAACGCCGATTCGATGATGGTGTCGAGGTAACGCCGCCCGCGGTCGTGCAGCTGCAGCGTATCGTCGCTTTTCAGCAGTTCGGCATAACCCACGATATGGCGGAACGGCGCGCGCAGATCGTGGCTGACCGAATAGGAAAAGGCCTCGAGTTCCTTGTTGCTGCGGGTCAGTTCGTCGGTCAGCTGGGCCAGTTCCTCGGCCTTGCGCATGACGATGCCGACGATGGCATTGCGCAGGCTGGCCGCCGCATCGACGTCGGCTGGCGACCACGGCAGGGCGCGCAGCCGCACGGTTTCCTTCCACATCTCGAACGACCGGCGGGGATGCAGGCGCTGGCTGGCGCCGGCCACCGGCTTGCGCGGATCGCCCCCCCAATTGACGGTCTGCACCACCTCGGGGCGGAACCACAGGACATAGCTGGGATGCAACTGCGAGATCGCGATGGCCAGAAGGCCGCTGGCCTTGTCGGCGAAGGCGTCGGCACCGGGCATCGCCGCGGCCAGCGAATCGACGTGGTAGACATCATGCTGTCCCTGGCCGTGGGCCAGCCAGTCGATGATGGCGCGGACCGTGGCCTCGTCGGGCGTGTCGCCCAGCAGGGTGCAGCCGCCGTCCAGCGCGACCGCCGCGCCGTTAGCCCCGACCAGCGCCAGCAATTCAGCGGGATGGCGGGTCAGGCCATGGACGAACTGTTCCTCGGCCGCCATGAACGACAACAGGCGGGTCTGGATCGCATGGCGTTCGACCCGCTGGGCGGTGTCGAAGGACCGTGCCTTGGCCGATATCTGCATGGCGACCACCTGACCCAGGAAGTCGCAGGCGGTGCGCACATGCACCGGTGCCCGGCGCGGCGCGGCGTGATGGCACGAGATCAGCCCCCACAGGCGCCCTTCGACGACGATCGAAATCGACATCGAGGCCGGCGTGCCCATGTTCTTCATGTATTCGAGATGCAGCGGCGACACGCTACGCAGCACCGAAAAGCTGAGATCCAGCGGCTGTCCCGTATCGGGGTTGTCGGTGGGCAGGATCGGCACCGGCACATAATCCGCGTCCGGGATCAGCCGCAGCCGGTTCAGCCGGTACAGTTCGCGCGCCTGGGCGGGAATATCGCTGGCGGGAAAGCGCAGGTCGAGATAGGCCGGCAGCCGATCGTTGCGATCCTCGGCCACGACCGTGCCGTTCCAGTCGTCGTCGAACCGATAGATCAGGACGCGGTCGAAACCGGTGATCCGGCGCACCCGCGCCGCCGCCGCTGCAGTCATTTCCTGGATCGTGGGCAGGCCGCCCAATTCGTCGACGAACGTCCGGATCTCGGGGTACAGCGCATCGAGCGAGCCGGGTTCAGAGGTATCGGTTTCCTCGAACTCCAAGACGATGGTCGCGCCCGACCGATGGGCGACGATGTTGTAGGCCTGGGGGCCGAATACGGCCTGGCGCAATAGGGCGGTACCCTGGTCAGGCACACGATCGGCATGCAGGTCGGTCATGAGGTCGGCACCGCCCTGGGCCAGGACCTGGTCCAGCGGGCGGCCGATGGCACCGTCGACCACGGCATTCAGGATGCGCCCGGCATTGGTGCTGGCCTGCAGGATGTCGAAACTGCCTGCGCGCACCGCCAAAAGGATGCCGTGCGGCTGAATCAGCCCGGGAATGCGGATCGGTTCCTGCTCGCAGCCCGTCAGATCGGCATCGCCCGGCATGCCGGATCCCGCCTTTCCTTTTTGCACCATCGAGCCTTTCCCTTTCAGCCTCGGCGAGAGCGGGCGGCATCAGCCGCAGAGCCGCGGCCCTGCGCATTGCCGTATCCCCATTCCCGCCGGAAGTCAGTCGGTGGAAAAATTGACATCTGGCGTAATAGACGTCAACAGCCAGCGCCGACCTCGGCGACGAAGGGCGGCGTAGATGTAAGAACGTCTTAGGGGACGATCTGGTTTTTCAATTTATTTTGATCGCCGTCCAGTGAAGCTTGACTGGCACGTATCGAAATACCGAAAGCCTGGATTAGGGCCGCAGGCCCCAATCCCGCAGCGCATCCTCGGCGCCGTCTCCGCGCCCTGCGGGCGGGCGGGAAATCCCCGCCACGGTGCGCGAAAAACGTGGGGCGGGCGCCGGGTGCATCTGGCCGTCCACCGCGACGAAGGCGGCGCGCGCCTGTGCCGCCGGATGAACCTGCGCCTCGGCCAGCGACAGCACGGGGCTGAGGCAGGCATCGATGCCGGCGAAGGCCGCGACCCAGGCGTCGCGGCTGCGCGTGCGGAAGATCGCGGCCAGACGGGCGCGCCCCTCGGGCCAGCGGCTGCGGTCCGATCGCGGGGGCAGGTCGTCTTCGGTCAGGCCCAGCCCCTGCAGCAAGGCGGCATAGAATTGCGGTTCGACCGCGCCGACCGCGACGTGCCGGCCATCGGCGGTCTCGTAGACGCCGTACCAGGGGGCGCCGCCATCAAGGGTGTTGGCGCCGCGCTGGTCTTGCCAGATGCCGGCCGCCAGTTGGCCGAACAGCGGCGTCATCAGGCTGGTGACACCATCGATCATCGCGGCATCGACCACCTGGCCGCGGCCGCTCAACCGCGCCTCGACCAGTGCCGCGCAAATCCCCAGCGCCAGCAGCATCGCCCCGCCGCCATAATCGCCCAGCAGGTTCAGCGGCGGCACCGGCGCGGCGCCGGCCGGGCCGATGGCATGCAGCGCGCCGGCCATGGCGATGTAGTTGATGTCATGCCCCGCCGCCTGGGCCAGCGGCCCATCCTGGCCCCAGCCGGTCATGCGGCCATAGATCAGCCGCGGGTTGGCGGCCAGGCAGACATCCGGGCCCAGCCCCAGCCGCTCCATCACGCCGGGCCGCATGCCTTCGATCAGCACGTCGGCGCGGGCGGCCAGGTCGCGGACCAGGGCCAGGCCGTCAGGATCCTTCAGGTCGGCGACGACGGCGCGGCGACCGCGGCGGGCGAAGATGAACCGGTCGTCGGGCGGGGGCAGGCCGCGCGGCGGCGCCGGCCGGTCGACCCGCACGACATCGGCCCCCAGATCCGACAGCATCATGCCGCACCAGGGCACCGGCCCGATCGCCTCGATCTCCAGCACCTTCACGCCATGCAACGGTCCCATCGGCCGCTTCTCCCTCACACCATCATGCTCAATCCCGCCAGGACCAGCGCGCCCACGATCGCGGTGCCGGTGGCAAAGACCAGGTTCGGCCCCCAGACCAGGTCGCGCGTCGGCACGCCGAAGGCATGGGCCGCGACCAGCACCGGCACCGCCCAGACCGAAACCATGTTGGCAGCCCCCCAGCCGGCCAATGCCGCCGCGCCGATCAGCGCCGGCGGACAGCCCGTCGCCAGCCGCGCCAGCAGCGGCACCACGACCGATACCGTGACCAGCGGGTGCAGCCCGACGAAGGCGCCGCCGAACACGGCCAGCGCGGCGCCGGCGACATAGACCGCGTCAGGCAGCCCCGCCAGCCACGCCCCTGCCAGGACCTGGCCGAATTCGGGGCTGGCCAGCACGACCTGGCCGAACATCATCGACACGGTGACCAGCAGCACTTCCTCGTTCAGCCCGGCCAGCGCCTGGTGGGTGCGGCGCAGGGCCCGGCGCGCCTCGGACCGGCGCCGCCCGGCCAGGCCCAATGCCGCCACGACAGGCAGGCCCAGCGCGACGATGGTGACGCTGGACAGGCCCGAGGTCGAGGCGGCGACCGCGACGGCCACGACCAGCACCAGGGCGATCAACTGGATCGGCGCCAGGGCCCGGGCGATCTGGCGCAGGTCGATGCGGTCCTGGCGACGGTAATCGACATAGGCCGCGGCCAGGCCGATG
>Ga0206117_100935_pt1 | contig 19651 bp, 18 predicted proteins | sample 3A5Ametagenome_FD_177997 | JGI IMG/M metagenome (GOLD analysis project Ga0206117, IMG submission 177997) | Enriched microbial communities from leaf-cutter ant dump, University of Wisconsin, Madison, United States - 3A5A | ecosystem: Environmental > Terrestrial > Nest > Insects nest > Nest dump... | reverse complement strand
CGACGACACGACCGTCAACGTCGACAAGCTGGGCGGGGCTTCGTGGCAGGCGCGCAAGGCCAAGCTCAAGCAGCGGCTGAAGGACATGGCGGAGGAGCTGATCAAGATCGCCGCCGCCCGCCAGCTGCGCGAGGGCACGGCCCTGCCGCCGCCCCAAGGGCTGTACGACGAATTCTGCGCCCGTTTCCCCTACGAGGAGACCGAGGACCAGCAGAAGGCGATCGACGACGTGCTGGACGACCTGTCGACCACCCGGCCGATGGACCGGCTGGTCTGCGGCGACGTCGGTTTCGGCAAGACCGAGGTGGCGCTGCGTGCCGCATTCTCGGCGGCGATGGGCGGCAAGCAGGTGGCGCTGGTCTGCCCGACCACGCTGTTGTGCCGCCAGCACTACAAGACGTTCTCGAACCGCTTCCAGGGCCTGCCGGTGCGGGTCGAGCAGTTGTCGCGCATGGTGACGACCAAGCAGGCGAACGAGACCAAGAAGGGCCTGAAGGACGGCCAGGTCGACATCGTCGTCGGCACCCACGCCCTGCTGGCCAAGGGCATGGATTTCCGTGACCTGGGCCTGTTGATCATCGACGAGGAACAGCATTTCGGCGTCCGCCACAAGGAACGGCTGAAGCAGCTGAAATCCGACATCCACGTCCTGACCCTGTCGGCCACGCCGATCCCCCGCACACTGCAGCTGGCGCTGTCGGGCGTGCGCGAACTGTCGCTGATCACCACGCCGCCGGTCGACCGCCTGGCGGTGCGCACCTATGTGCTGCCCTTCGATCCCGTGGTGATCCGCGAGGCGCTGCTGCGCGAACTGTATCGCGGCGGGCAAAGCTTCTATGTCTGCCCGCGCATCGAGGACCTGCCCGAGGCCGAGCGCTTCCTGCGCGAGATGGTGCCGGAGGTGAAACCCGCCATCGCCCATGGCCGGCTGTCGGCGACCGAACTCGACGAGATCATGAACGCCTTCTACGACGGCAAGTACAACGTGCTGCTGTCGACCAACATCGTCGAAAGCGGGCTGGATATCCCGACCGCCAACACGATGATCATCCATCGGTCCGACATGTTCGGGCTGGGCCAGCTCTATCAGCTGCGCGGCCGCATCGGGCGCTCGAAGCAGCGGGCCTATGCCTATCTGACCGTGCCGGCCAAGAAGAAGCTGTCCAGCGCGGCCGAGAAGCGGTTGAAGGTCCTGCAGGCACTGGACACGCTGGGCGCCGGCTTCACCCTGGCCAGCCACGACCTGGACCTGCGCGGCGCCGGCAACCTCTTGGGCGAGGAACAGTCGGGCCATATCCGCGAGGTCGGTTTCGAGCTGTACCAGGAACTGCTCGAGGAAGCGGTGGCCGCCGCCCGCGGGGCCGAGGACGACAAGGCCGAAGCCGAGGAGAAATGGTCGCCCCAGATCAACCTGGGTACCGCGGTGCTGATCCCGGAAACCTATGTCGGCGACCTGAGCCTGCGGCTGCAGTTCTATCGCCGCGTGGCGCGGCTCGAGGACAAGGCCGAGATCGATGCGCTGGCCGCCGAAATGGTCGACCGCTTCGGCCCGATGCCCGACGAAGTCCGCCACCTGCTGGACATCGTGCGGATCAAGCAGCTGTGCCGCCAGGCCGGTGTCGACCGGCTGGAGGCGGGGCCCAAGGGCGCGGTCATCTCGTTCCGCGGCAACGCCTTTGCCAACCCCGCCGGGCTGGTCAATTTCATCGCCCGCCAGGTCGGCACCGCCAAGGTGCGCCCCGATCACAAGGTCGTTTTCGTCCGCGACTGGGAGGATGCGCCGGTGCGGGCCAAGGGGGCGCAGGAACTGGCTGCTACCCTGGCCAAGATCGCGACCGCCTGATCAGCGCCCCTGATAGCGCCGGGCCATCACCTTCTGCACGGTGACCAGGCCGCCGGCCAGCAGGCCGTCGACCTGCTCGACGAAGGCTTCGATCCTGGCGGCCTCGTCGACCATCTCGATGACGACGGGCAGGTCTTCGGACAGTTGCAGGATCTTGGCGGTGGTCAGATGGCCGTCATGGCCGAAACCCAGATGGCCGCGCCAGGCGGTGGCTCCGGCCAGCCCGGCCTCGCGCGCCAGCAGCACCAGATATTCGTACAGCGGCTGATGGCCGTGGCGCGCCCGTTCGCTCAGGTGGATGCGCAGGGCCAGCATCTCGGTCAGTTGCGTCATTCGCAGGGCCCCTCCGGTCAGCGGTTGATCATGGCGGCGGCGACATGGCCCAGCCACACCGCCACCAGGCACAGCAGGACCGAGCCCAGGACGTTCAGCCCGGCATAAAGCCATTCCCCGTCCTGGGCCAGTGCCAGGGTCTGCAGCGAGAACGACGAGAAGGTGGTGAAACCGCCGCACACCCCGACCATCACGAAGACGCGGGCATCGGCGGGTGCGAACAGCCGGCCGTCAGGCGCGGTCAGCGTGCCGAAGAAGCTGATCACGAACGAGCCGATGATGTTGATGATCATCGTGCCCAGGGGGAAGGTGTCCACATGGCGGGCCACCAGCGCCCCCAGCCAGAAGCGGCCGATGCTGCCCAATGCGCCGCCCAGCCCCACCCAAAGATAAGTCACCGCGCGCCCGTCCTTCGGTTACGACCCGACGAACGATACTATAAGCTGCACGCCGGACCAGGGGGACGAATCCATGAGTGCGCTACTGTTTCTGCTGATCGGCATCGCCATGATCATCGGCTGGGCCGGGCGCTGGCGTCTGGCCGTCGGCGTCTTCGCCGTCGCCTTCGTCCTGTCGCTGATCTGGCTGAACCATCACATCACCGATCCCTTGGCCCTGGGGTTCTGACATGGCGCGTTACGTCGATCTCGCCAATCTGCTGGCGGTCGCGGGGCTGGGCGTCGTCCTGCTGGCCGCGTACGGTTTCCAGTTCGCGCTGGGCGAACTGCCCTGTCCGTTGTGCACGCTGCAGCGCGTCGCCTTCGCCCTGACCGCGTTCGGGTTCGTGCTGAACCTGCGGTACGGTCCCAGGCCCGCCCATTACGGCCTGATCATCCTGTCCGCGCTGTTCGGCATGACCGCGTCGGGCCGTCAGGTCCTGCTGCATATCGTGCCGGGGTCGGGCGCCTACGGTTCGCCCTTCCTGGGCCTGCATTTCTACACCTGGGCCTTCATCCTGTTCGGGCTGGTCGTGCTGGGCGTCGCCGTGCTGCTGCTGATGGGCACCGGACCGGCCGACAACCGCCGCCAGCCGGCGCCGCTGGCCAAGGCTGCCGCGTTCTTCGTCATCGCGCTGGTCCTGGCCAATGCGATGACGACCTTCGTTCAATGCGGCCCGATCGAATGCCCCGACGACCCGACCGGGTACTGGCTGTTGACGAGGTAAGGCGGCGGGCGCGCTGCTCGTCGTCCCGGCCGCAGCGAAGCTGAGAGCCGGGACCCAGGGTAAGCGCTTCACAGGTTGCGACGCCCCTTGCCCTGGATACCGGCTTTCGCCGGTATGACGATTGGCGCTTACTCGGCTGGCGCTTATTCCGCCGCCGCCGCGCTCTCGGCCTCGACACGCTTGAAGATTTCCAGGAAGGCTTCCGGTTCCTGGGCGCCGGATACGGCATAACGGCCGCCGACGATGAAGCAGGGTACGCCCTGGATGCCGAGCTTGCGGGCATGCGCGTCCTCGGCCCGGACGATATCGAGTTCGGCATCCGATGCCAGCAGGTCGCGCACCACGGTGCCGTCCATGCCGGCCTCGACCGCCACGGCGACCAGGATGTCGTGATCGCCGATATCGGCACCCTGCTCGAAATAGCGCTGGAACAGCAGCTCGACCACCTTGTCCTGCACGCCCGCGCCGCCGGCCCAGCGGATCAGGCGATGGGAATCGAGCGTGTTGGGCGTGCGCTTCAGCAGGTCGTAGGCGACGGTGATGCCTTCCTGCGCGGCGACGCCGGCCACGTTCGCATACATCTGCCTGGCGCGTTCGGGCGATCCGAACTTGGCGGCCACGTATTCGGCACGGTCCATGCCGCCGGCCGGCATGTCGGGATTGAGCTGGAACGGCCGCCAGGTGATGTCGACCTTCAGGTCGGGCCGCTCGGCCAACGCCTTTTCCAGGCGGCGCTTGCCGATGAAGCACCAGGGGCAGATGGAATCGGAAACGATGTCGATCTGGATTGCGGTCATCGGTCGAACCTTTCAGCGCATGTCGGCCAGCGCGCGCGCCAGCATGATTTCAGCGTCATCGCCCGGACCTACCGCGGCCAGGCCGAGTTTCAAGTCAAGATAGACCGCATCGTCGCGGCCGGGCAGGGCGAATTCGGTGTGTTGGACGATCGAATCGAGCCGCCCCAGCACCCGGCGGGCGACGTCCGGCGCGGTGTCGGGCAAGACCACGGCAAAGGCCGCGCCGGTCAGGCGGGCCACCACATCCTCGCCGCGGACCAGCCCGCCCAGCAGGCTGGCGATCTGGCGCAGCAGGCGGTCGCCGCCGATATGGCCGTGGGCGCGGTTCAGGTCGCGCATCGCCAGCACGTCCAGCACCAGCAGGCTCAGCTGCCGGTTTTCAGCCCGCGCGTCGCGGATCTGGGCGCCCAGGTTGGCCATGAAGAAACCGAAGGTGTAATGCCCGGTCAGGGCATCGACCGTCGCCGGGTGGCGGGATTCGCGCGCGGTCCGCATCAGGGCCAGGCGATGGCGGTACTGGCGGATCAGCGTATCGAGATGGCTTGCCGCCCGCGGCAGGTTCAGCGGCTGGCGCCACAGGTCGGTCAGCCCGCGGGCATAGGCCACGGCCTCGTCCGGCAGCCGATCGCGCAGGGCGATCAGCGGCAGGTGGAACAACCTGGGATTGCGCCGGATATCCTCGACCAAATCGTACAGCTCGGCATCGGTTTCGGGGCCGGCCAGGATCACGGCGTCGACCGGCCGGGACTGCAACTGGTCGAGCAGGGCGAAGCGGTCGTCGATGTCGACGACCTCGCCGGCCGAGACCAGCAGGGCTGCTTCGCCGGCGGTCGGTGAATAGAGCAGGATGCGGGCGTCATCGACATGCACCGGCGCCCGGGGCAGCCTGGCCGCTTCGCCGCCATATCCCTCGGTGACCGCACCGCGCCGGCGGATTTCGCGGCGCATCGTGTCCAGCCGGCTGAGCGCGTCCAGCCGTGCCTGCAGCGCCGCATCGGTGCAGCCGGAATCGAGAATCGCGGCCGCGCCGGTCGGGATCACGTCGCCCGCAACCAGGATCGGCAAGGGTTGCAGCCGCGCCATCACCGCGGGGTCGCCATCGGCCAGCAGCGCCAGGTCGAACCCCGTCAGGAGGGGCAGGGCGGCCGGAGTCGCCGCCTCGGCGCCATAACCCAGCCGTTCGAGGCGGGCGCACCAGCCCCGCGCGGCCCCAACATCGCCGTCGACGACGATCACGCGCGCGATTACCGGCATCCCGTGCCCGTTCCGATTGATCTGCCCGTCACTGTGCGCCGATTTCCCCCGGACTGACAACCCCGGGCCTTGACCCGGCCCGATGTTGCGCCAACGATGCCGGCCGTAATCGGTTCAGTGGGAGGATTGAAGACTTTGTCGAATGAAATTCGCCTGGATGGCAAAACCGCGCTGGTCACCGGCGCCTCGAGCGGCCTGGGCCGCCAGTTCGCCCTGACGCTGGCCCGCGCCGGCGCCCGCGTCGCGCTGGCCGCGCGCCGCACCGACCGGCTGGCCGCGCTGGCCGAGGAAATCGCCAGCTTCGACGGCCGTGCCCTGCCGGTGAAGATGGACGTCAGCGACATCGCCGGCGTGCGTGCCGCGGTCGACACCGTCGAGACCGAGCTGGGCCCGATCGACATCCTGATCAACAATTCCGGCGTCAGCGCGCCCAAGCGCGCGGTCGAGGTCGAGGCCGAGGATTACGACTTCACCTTCGGCACCAACGTGCGCGGCGCCTTCTTCGTCGCCCAGGCGGTCGCCCGCGGCATGATCAAACACAACATCAAGGGGCGAATCGTCAACATCGCCTCGGTCGCCGGCCTCAAGGTCATTCCCGACCTGTCGGTCTATTGCATGTCCAAGGCCGCGGTCGTGCACATGACCAAGGCGCTGGCCCTGGAATGGGCGCGGCATGACATCAACGTCAACGCGATCTGCCCGGGCTACATCCGCACCGAGATCAATGACTATTATTGGGAAACCGAGGGCGGCAAGAAGCTGATCAGCCGTTTCCCCCGCCGACGTGTCGGCGAACCGTCGGACCTGGACGGCCTGCTGCTGCTGCTGGCCTCGACCGAGGCGCGGTTCCTGACCGGATCGATCGTGTCGGCCGACGACGGCCTGGGCCTCGCCTGATCCTGTCCGGCCCATGTTCTACGCGTTCGCCTTTCCCGACCCCTTCGTCAGCCTGCCCCAGGCGATCGCCGCGACCGCGGCGGCCAGGCCCGGGGCAACCGCGCTGATCTGCGGCGACGACCGCCTCGACTATGCCGGCCTGCACGGCCGGATCGAGCGGGTGGCGTCTGCCCTGGCAGCGGCCGGGGTCGGGCGGGGCGACCGCGTGGCCATGCTGGCCCAGGCATCGATCGCCTATGTCGAACTGTTCCTGGGCACGCTGGCGGCCGGCGCCTGCGCCGTGCCGCTGTCGGGCCTGGCCAGCCCGGCATCGCTGGCCGCGATGGTCGCCGATGCCGAGGCCAAGGTCTTTGCCGTCGACCGTCATTACATGGACCTGACGGCCGAGGTGCCGGCGGACGGGCCCGTCCGCATCGGCCTCGATCACGAGGCGGCCGGCTGGCGGGCCTATGACGCATGGCTGGCGGCGGCCCCGGCCGGGCGGCCGGTGGTCGCGGTGACGCGCGAGGACCCGTTCAACATCATCTATTCCTCGGGCACGACCGGCCTGCCCAAGGGCATCGTCCATGCCCACGGCACACGCGAGGGCATCATCAAGCGGATGAGCGGCGAGGGGATCCACCCGGAGTCGGTCGCGCTGTTCGCGACGCCGCTTTATTCCAACACCACGCTGGTCGTGCTGCTGCCCACACTGGCGCAGGGCGGCACGGCGATCCTGATGCCGAAATTCGACGTCGCGGGCTATCTGGAACTGGCCCAGCGCCATCGCGCCACGGTGACGATGCTGGTGCCGGTGCAATACCAGCGCCTGCTGGAACATCCTGATTTCGACGGCTACGACCTGTCGTCCTTCGATCTGAAATGGTGCACCAGCGCGCCGCTGCGCGCCGATCTGAAGCGCCAGCTGATCAGCCGCTGGCCCGGCCGGTTCATCGAGATCTACGGCCTGACCGAGGGCGGCGGGTCCTGCCTGCTGCGGGCCCACGACCATCCCGACAAGCTGCATACCGTCGGGCAGCCGGCGCCGAACGCCGATATCCGCATCATCGACGCCGATGGCCGCGAACTGCCGCAGGGCGAGGTCGGCGAGGTGGTCGGCCGCGCCGCCTCGATGATGACGGGTTACCACAACCGGCCCGAACAGACCCAGGCCCTGCTGTGGCATGCGCCCGACGGCCTGATATTCTTCAAGTCGGGCGACATGGGGCGCTTCGACGAGGATGGTTTCCTGGTCCTGCTGGACCGCGCCAAGGATGTGATCATCTCGGGCGGCTTCAACATCTACCCAGTCGATATCGAGGCCGAACTGGCCCGCCACCCCGCCGTGGCAGACTGTGCCGTGATCGGCGTGCCGAGCACGCGCTGGGGCGAGACGCCGCTGGCCCTGGTCGTGCTGCGGGCCGGCATGGCCGCCCAGCCGGACGAACTGGCCGCCTTCGTCAATGGCCGCGTCGGCAAGGCGCAGCGGGTATCGGGGGTCGAATTCCGCGATACCCTGCCGCGGTCGCCGATCGGCAAGCTGCTGAAACGTGAACTGCGCGCGCCCTACTGGCCCTGAAGGCGCAGGGCGGACGGCTTGCGGTCCGGTACCCGGGCGGCATAGATCACCAGCGAGATTCCCAGGCAGGCGGCGAACAGGGCAAAGGCCAGCCGGTAGGCATGTTCGGGCGCGGCCTGGCCCGCCGGCGTCAGGCTGGCGATCAGCCAGCCGGACAGGAACTGCACGGCCGACACGCCCAGGATATTGGCCATGTTCAGCACGGTCAGCCCCCGACCCAGCAGCCGCGGCGGCAGCAGGCCGCGGCCATGGGCCATCATGGCGGCGAAGTAGCTGGACGTATAACCCAGCACTCCCAGGGTCGCGGTGATCAGCCACAAGGGCGGCGTCGGAATGGCGACGAGCAGGGCGAGGCAGCCAAGGTTGATGGCACCGCCGACCAGCACGATGCCCTTGCGGGTGTCGAAGCGGCGGTCGAGCGAGCTGGTGGTGAAATAGCCGAGCGCGGTGGCGCCCGCCATCACCAGCAGCACATTGCCGCGCGCCGGTCCGTCCAGCCCGTGGACTTCGTGCAGATAGGGGCCGCCCCACAGCCCGAGAATGGCGATGGTCACGGCGTAACCCGAGGCATAGATCGGCAGGATCGGGAGGATGCCGGGCAGGCGGAACACGTCGCCGACGCCGAACAGCAATTGCCGCAGCGATTCGCCCCCGCCGGCCGGCCGCGGGGCGCCGGGCGGGGCGTCGCGGACCATGGTCCAGACCGCCACGGTCACGGCCGCGGTGATCGCGGTCATCAGCCAGAAGGCGCCGCGCCAGCCGATGGCGACCGCGACATGCGCCAGCGGCGCGGTGGCGACCAGGTTGCCCAGCGTGCCGATGCCGATGATCACGGCGGTCAGCTGGGTGAAACGCTCGGCCGGGTACCAGCGGGCGATGACCACCAGCGGCCCCATCAGCAGGCAGCAGGACCCGAAGCCGAGCAGCGCGCGGGCCAGGGTCAGCCCGGCCAGCCCGTCGGATGCGGCAAACAAGGCGGTGCCGGCAACCGCGACCCCCATCGTGACGCCCATGGTCACCCGCGCGCCGAAACGGTCGAGCGAAATGCCCACCGGGATCTGGCAAGCGGCGAAGACCAGGAAGAAGATGCCGGTCAGCAGGCCCAGATCGTCGGGCGCCAGATGCAGTTCGGCCTTCAGGTCGGGTGCGATCACCGCATTGGCGGCACGAAAGAACTGGCTGAGCGAATAGGCGGCGGCGAGTGTCGCAAACATCGCGGCAGCCCACCAGCGCGTGGCGGTCGACAACGGCATTTCCCCCGGAGGATTCGTTTTATTGCCCGCAACCCTATGGATCGGCGGCCGGCTTGTCACTTGAAGACGTCGGATCCGCCGATCACGCGGGTCAGATCCGCCCGTTCCAGCCAGTCGCAGGCCGCCCGCCATCGCCGGCGCAGCCGTTCAAGCAAGCTGGGTTTATTGCGGGCGCAGTTGTCCTGCTGCGCCTGCGGGGGCACGTCCGTCGCCATGACATGATCTTTCCGGCTGAATTCCTGGGCGCGACTGTCGCTGGTTGCGCCGGATGGGACAAACGAGTAATCCCAGCGTTATCATAAGGTCTGTTTATCCGTTGGGGGGCTCATGCGTCTGCCGCCGCTTGGTTCGATCCGCGCCTTCGAGGCGGCGGCCCGGCATTTGAGCTTTACCAAGGCCGCGACCGAACTGGGCATGACCCAGGCGGCGGTAAGCTGGCAGATCAAGACGCTGGAAGGGCATCTGGGGCAGAAGCTGTTCCAGCGCCACCCGCGGCGATTGACCCTGACCCCGGTCGGCGCCGCGCTGGCGCCGGGGGTGGCAGACGCTTTCCTGCGGCTGCAGGCGGCCTTTGCCGCCGCGACGCTGGAGGCCAGCGCGTCGGCCGTGCTGTCGATCGGTGCGGTGCCGACCTTTGCCAATAACTGGCTGGTGCCGCGGCTGGGCCGCTTCCAGCTGGCCCATCCCGGGATTGCGGTGCGGCTGGACGCCGAGAACGCCGGCGGCGATTTCGGCCGCGACGGCATGGATGTGGCGATCCGCATCGGCGAAGGGCCCTGGCCGGGTCTGACTGCCCACCGACTGATGCCCGTGGTGATGACGCCGGTCTGCCGCCCGGACTGGCTGGCGGGGGTCAAGGACCCGGCCGACCTGCTGACGCTGCCCCTGCTGCAGCCGTTCGAGATCTGGCAACCCTGGTTCGAGGTTGCCGGCGTCACGCTGGCGGACGCGCGGCCGACGATCGCGGCGACCTTCCCGCGCCAGCACATGGCCGGCCGGGCGGCGATCGCGGGGCAGGGCGTCGCCCTGCTGAACCCGGCCTTCTTCGACATTCCGCTGGGCGACGGCCGGCTGGTCCGGCCGTTCGACCTGGTCTGGCGCGATCCGCTGCGCGACTACTGGCTGGTCTATCCGCCGGCGGCCGAGGCCGAACCCAAGGTGGCGGCCTTCCGCGACTGGCTGCTGGCCGAGGTCAGTCTGCTGCCGTAAGGGTCAGCGGCAGTTCGGGTTCGGCGCGATGGGGCGTGGGCGTGCGGCTGTCCAGGCGGCGGACGAATTCCTGCAGGATGCGGCGATACAGTTCATCCTTCAGCACGGCGTCCTCGCACCCCATGTCGATCGACGGGTTGTCGTTGATCTCGATGACGTAGATGCCCTGCTCGGTCTGCTTCAGGTCGACGCCGTAAAGGCCGTCCCCGATCAGTTCGGCGGCGCGCAGGGCCAGGCTGACCACATCAGGCGGCGCCGCCTCGACGGCAAGGGTGCGGCTGCCGCCCTCGGTGAAACGCCCGCCCGGCTCGTGCTTGACCACCTGCCAGTGATTGCGCGACATGAAATACTGGCAGGCATAGATCGGCTGGCCGCGCAGGATGCCGATGCGCCAGTCGAACTCGGTGTAGAGGTATTGCTGCGCCAGGATGACGTCCGATTCCTTGAGCAGCCGGGCGGCGCCGTCGATCAGTTCGGCGCGGTCCGCCACCTTGATCACCCCGCGCGAGAACGAGCCGTCGGGGATCTTGAGGACGACCGGATAGGCCAGTTCCTGTTCGACCGTCTCGACCACCTGGCGGTTGTCGAGCACGACGGTCTTGGGTGTCGGGATATTGTGGGCGCGCATCAGTTCGGCGAGGTAGACCTTGTTGGTGCAGCGCAGGATCGAGGTCGGGTCGTCGATCACCACCATGCCCTCGTTCTCGGCCTTCTTGGCAAAGCGGAAGGTATGGTGGTCGATCGCCGTGGTCTCGCGGATGAACAGGGCGTCGTATTCGGCCAGCGAGGCATAGTCCTTCTTGTCGATCAGGTCGACCTCGAGCCCCAGCCCCTCGCCGATCTTGACGAATTTCTGCAGGGTGCGAGCCGATGACGGCGGCATCTTTTCCTGCGGGTTGTGCAGGATCGCCAGGCTGTAGCGCGGCGCCTTGGCCTTGGGCGTCCGCCAGGCGACCCGGGTATAGGCCTCCAGCGCCTGTTCGAACATGACCTGCTGGTCGAGGCCCAGGTCGCCCAGGGCCATCGGCCGGATCGACGAGATGCGCCAGTCGTCGTCCGGGGTGATGTTGAGGCGCAGCAGCGGGCAGCGGAACAGGTCGAAGGCGCGGCGGGCCAGATCCCTGAACCGGTCGTCGTCGGTGCGGCCGAAGAAGACGTTGATGACGAACGGGCCCAGCGGCGTCAGGCCCTGGCGGCGCAACTGCTGGCGCAGCAGGTCGTCCAGCTCGGGCAGGGCATGGCGGTAGATCGATTTCTCGCGCAGTTCCAGGATGGTCGCGACCGACGGCAGCACCTTCAGGTTGCGCGCCTCGGCCAGCAGCGAGCAGTAATAACCATAGCCGAGATAGCTGTAATCCTTGGACAGGTTGATGATCCGCGCCGAACGTCCGCCCAGCAGTTCGGGCCGGGTGATGAACTCGCGGTTGTTGACCACCAGGCATCCGGGATGGCTGTAGCGGAAGTTGCCCTTCCGCTCGACGATGATCACATGCAGGGGGTCGGCGTCACGCGGTTGCTGGTCGGTCGGTGCAGCCATCAGACAAGCGCCTTTTCGAATCGCACGGCGTCGGTTCCGTCGTCGTAATAATCGGCATGAATGGCAAAATCGTGGAAGCCCAGGCCGCGATACAGCGCAATTGCCGCGTCGTTGTCGGCCCGCACCTCCAGCCGCAGCCTGGCAGCCCCCCGCCGCCGCGCCAGTTCCTCGGCGGCCGCGACCAGACGGCGCCCCAGACCGCGACCGCGCGCGCCCTGGTCGACCGCGATGGAATAGAGCCGCGCGATGGTGCTGCCACGCCGGGACAGCAGCAACGCGTAACCGTCGAGGCCGGTTGCGTCGTCATCGTCGGCCACGACGAAGGCGGCGGTGGGGCGCCGCAGCAGGGCCAGAAACCGGGCACGGGTCAGGCGATCGCCGGGAAAACAGCGCTGCTCCAGCCCGACCAGTGCATCGACATCGTCGCGGCGGGCGGGGCGCAAGCCGGTCATGCCGACGGTTCGTGCTGGTCGGCGGGCAACAGGGCCCGGCGCAGCGCGGCCAGGCTGCGTTCCGCGATCGGGCGCAGGGCGGCGGCGCGCAGTTCCGGGGCACCGGCCGCCGGGCCGGCATCCTCGTCCAGGGTGCGGGCCGTCGCCTCGGCCGCCGCGGCCAGATCGGACAGGGCGGGCAGGGCGAAGGTCGCCGCCACGCTCTTGATCACATGGGCCTGGCGCGCGGCCTCGGCATAAAGGCCTTGGGCGGCGGCCTCGTCCAGGCGCGACAGGGTATCGTCGATGTCGGTGACCAGCTGTTGCAGCAGGCTGCCGATGGCGTCGGGCGACAGGGCCGCGCGCAGCTCGGCCACCCCCGCATGGTCGATCAGCACCGGTTCGGCGCCGGCGCGCGGGCCGGTGATGCGGCCGATCGCGGCGGCCAGGTCGGCCTGGCGCACCGGCTTGGTCAGCACGGTGTCGATGCCGGCGGCACGGCAGCGTTCGGCGGTCGACGGCATGGTGTCGGCGGTCAGGGCGATGATCGGTATGCGCGACACCGGTCCGGCCATGGCCCGGATCGTCGTCGCCGCGCTGATGCCGTCGCGGCCCGGCAGGTGGATGTCCAGCAGCACCAGGTCGAAGCGCCGTTCGCCCAGCAGGGTGAAGGCGGTTTCGGCGTCTGCGGCCCCGGCGACGCGATGGCCCAGCCTGCCCAGCAGGCCGGTTGCGACCTGGCGGTTGGCGCTGTTGTCTTCGATCAGCAGGATGTCGAGGCCATCCTGGCCGGGGCGGGCGGGGCGCCGCTCGGCGGTGGCGGCCGGCGTGTCGCCGCGGGCGAATCGCAGCCGGGCGCGGACCGCCAGGCCGCCGCCGGGCTGCGCGGTGACCTCGAGCGTGCCGCCGAGGCCGGCGGTCATGCGCCGGGCCAGGTCCAGCCGGGTACGGCGTTCGTCCTCGTGCGCGGTATCGGTCGGCCGGCTGGTGTCGGTGACGGCGATTTCCAGCGTGGCGTCGTCTTCGTCGTCGGACAGCAGTGTGGACGACAGCCGGACCTGGCCTTCGTCGGTCGAATCGATTGCCTGGTCGATCAGCGCGGCGATGACCTGGGTGACACGGGCGGTATCGCCCAGCAGGCTGGGGGGCAGGCGGGTGTCGCCGCCGACCTCGAAACGCAGGCCGCGGGCGCGGGCCGCAGGCGCTGCGGCGGCGGCAAGCTGGGCGATCAGCGCGGCGGGATCGAAACTGGTGTCACCGGGCGGATCGCTGGGGCCGGCCCAGTCGGCCAGATCGCCGGCGGCGCGGCCCAATGCGGCGGCGGCGCGGCGCAGCGCAAAGACCTGCTCGCGCTGCTCGACCGACAGCGGTTCGGTCATCAATGCCGTCGCGGCCTGGGCGATGGTCGACACCGGCTCGCGCAGGCGCCGGCCCAGCAGCCCCAGCAGCCGGGTTTCCAGGTCGGGCGTCGCTTCCGGATCCGCCAGTTCGGCCCGGCGCGGCCAGGCCAGGCCGGCGCCGACACCGGCGACGATCGACAGGATCAGCAGGATCAGCAACCCCAGCGGCCATTTGCCGTCCATCAGCCCGGGGGCGGGCAAGGCTGCCACCGCGATCAGCGGATAACGTTCCAACGGCAGGGCGGCCACCAGCATCGCGTCGTCGGCCACTGCCAGGCCGCCGGCCGTGCCGGGCGCCAGCACGTCATGGTCGATCGCCCGTTCGATCGCCTGGTCGTCGACCTGGCCCGGACCGACGCCGGCCAGCACCGCGCCGTCGCCGCGGCGCAGCTGGATGCGGGTATCCGGCTCGCTGCCGGTCGGCAGGGTCAGCAGGAATTCGGGGGTCGTCAGCATGACGATCACCCCTTCCAGCCGGTCCTCGGCATCATACAGCCGCCGGCTCATCGGGATCAGCTGCTTGTCCCGCCACGGGGCCAGCACCGGCAGCCCGACATAGAACGCCTGGGCGAATTCGATGCGTTCGCGCATCGGCGTGACCAGGGCGGCGAATTCCGGGCCATCGGGGGACGACGCGGCGATCAGCCGGCCGTTCTGGTCGAACAGCCCGATCCATTGGGTATCGCGGTCGGCATCGGCCTGGCGGGTCAGGGTTTCGGCCACGGCATCGGGGCCGCGGCGGCGCAGGTCGGCCAGCGCCTGGGCGCCGACCGCGTTCAACGCTTCCTGGGCGAAATCCATCGCGCGCGCGGCCTGGGTGGCGGCTGCGCGTGCATAAAGCCGTGCCTCGCGCGCCGCGGCGGCACGCAGGCCGTCCCAGATCAGTATGGCGCTGCCGGTCAGAAGCCCCGCCGCCGCCACGGCCAGGATCAGTGCCAGCACACGCCGGCGCCATGCCGGCACGACGGTCAGGCGCGCCCCTCTTCCTGCCAGCGCTGGATCTTGCGATACAGCGTCGAGGGGCTGACCTCGAGCAGGGCGGCCGCGCGGGGGATATTGCCGTTGCACAGCGCGATGGCGCGGTCGATCGCGGCCTTCTCGACCTGCCACAGCGGCTGGATGTCGCCGGCCGCGCGCCACGATGCGGCGGCGCTGTCGGTGGCGGGGGCGGGGGCTGCCTCGGCTTCGGTTCCCGCCGGTCCGGCCCCGCTGCGCAAGGCATCGGGCAGCATCGCGGCCTCGATGACGGTGCCGTTGTTCAGCACGACGATGTTGCGGATCACGTTTTCCAGCTCGCGCACGTTGCCGGGCCAGTCATAGGCGGCGATCAGCCCCTCGGCCTCGGGCGCGATGGAGGTGAAACGCTTGCCTTCCTCGGCGGCCGAGCGGCTCAGGAAATGGCGCGCCAGCAGCACCGTGTCCTCGCCCCGCTCGCGCAGCGGCGGCATGGCGATCGGCACGACATGCAGGCGGTAATACAGGTCTTCGCGGAACCGGCCCGCCCGCACCTCGCCCATCGGGTCGCGGTTGGTGGCGCAGACGATGCGGATGTCGACCGACTGTTCATTGTCGGACCCGACCGGGGTGAAGCGGCCGCTTTGCAGGAAACGCAACAGCTTGCCCTGCAGGTTCAGGTCCAGCTCGGCGATCTCGTCCAGGAACAGCGTGCCGCCATCGGCCCGCCAGGCGGCGCCCTCGCGATCCGACAGGGCGCCGGTGAAGGCGCCGCGGACATGGCCGAACAGTTCCGATTCGATCAGGTCCCGGGGAATCGCGGCGCAGTTGATGGCGACGAACGGCCCGGCCCGGCGCGGGCTGCGCCGGTGGATCGCCTCGGCCGCCAGTTCCTTGCCGGTGCCCGATTCGCCGGTCACGAACACGGTGGCGCGGCTGGGCGCGGCGCTGTCGATGATGCGATAGACGCCCTGCATGGCCAGGCTGGTGCCGATGAAGCCTTCGAACCGGTCGCGGCCGAAGGTTTCCTGCAGGTCTTCGACCATCACGGCCAGACGCTGGCGTTCCAGCGCGTTGCGCACCGTGGTCAGCAGCCGTTCGGCCGAAAAGGGCTTGGCCAGGAAATCGACGGCGCCGGCCCGCATCGCCTCGACCGCGACATTGACCGAACCATGGGCGGTGATCACCACGGCGGCGACCGGCATGCGCCATTCCTGAATGCGGCGCAGCACGTCCAGCCCCGAGATATCGGGCAGGTTCAGGTCCAGCAGGACCACGGCGGGCAGTTGCGATTGCAGCAGGTCCAGCGCCTCGGCGCCGGTACCCGCGGTCAGCAGCCGCGATGGAATCGGGCGCAGGTATTCCTGGTACACCCGTGCCAATGACGGCGTGTCCTCGACCAGCAGGACCGTCGGCAGGCGTTTATCGGGGTGAAGCGTGGCATCGCCGGACATGTCCGGCCGAACGTAGCGACCCTGGGCCTTGATTGCAAACAAGGGCGGCGGGATACCGCTATCCCGCCGCCCCCTGGTCTTATGCCTTAAGGCTTAGCCGCGCCGGCCCGGGCCGTGGCCGGGGCCGCCGGGGCCGCGCGACAACAGCTTGTCGGCGACGGCCTGCTGCTCCGGCGTCAGCTGGGCGTACAGTTCGACCGCGGCGACCTTCATCGCGCTGAACTGCGTCGTGCGGGCGTTCATCATCTGCTCGGCGCGGTCCAGCCGCTGGGGCAGGGTGGTCGGGCGCGGCTGGCCCGCCAGGCTGGTGCACAGCGCGTTGACCGGCTCGTTGGCGACCGCCACCTTGGTGGTGAAGCGGTTCCAGGCATCCTGCTGGGCCGCGGTGATGTTCAGCCGCTTCTGGATGAAGGCGAGGTGGCCGGCCTGCTGGGCTTCGCGCACTTCGCACATCTTGCCGAAATCATGGCCGGCGGCAGCCTTGTCGCCGGGCGCGGCCTGCAGGGTGCCGACGGTGGCCAGGCTGGCTGCAACGACGAGGACGGCGGCGAGGGTCTTACGCATGGTTTTCGTCTCCATTTCCAAGTCCGGCGGGGGGATCGTTCGGACAGGGTCGAGAATGCCCGGCCTGCGTAACCCGATGATTTCCGGAAACCCCGGGGTTTGTAACGCGCTGTTGCAGGGGCGGCCGCTGTTGCCGACCGTAACGATTAGACGCTGCCCCCTGCCGTTGGTGTCGCCATAATGGAACCATGGAACGCTCGCCCCACATCCTGATCGTCGACGACGATCGTGAAATCCGCGCCCTGCTGTCGCAATTCCTGGGCCGCCATGGCTGCCGCGTGTCGGTGGCCAAGGACGGCCCGGAAATGTTTCGCACGCTCGAGGCCGCGCGCATCGACCTGGTCGTGCTGGACCTGATGCTGCCCGGCGAGGACGGCTTGAGCCTGTGCCGCAAGATCCGCGCCGACCAGCGCCTGCCCATCATCATGCTGACCGCGATGGGCGAGGAAACCGACCGGATCATCGGCCTCGAGATGGGTGCCGACGATTACCTGGCCAAGCCGTTCAATCCGCGCGAGCTGCTGGCGCGGATCAAGGCGGTGCTGCGCCGCGGCCAGCCGACCGAGGCCGAACGGCCCGAAGGCGCCCGCGTCCTGGAATTCGAAGGCTGGCGCCTGGATCTCGCCCGCCGGTCGCTGCATTCGCCCGACGGGGTGCAGGTCCAGCTGTCGGCGGGTGAATACGACCTGCTGCTGGCCTTTGCCGAGCGGCCGCAGCGTGTCCTGACCCGCGACCAGCTGCTCGACCTGGCGCGCGGCCGCGCGGCGACGCCGTTCGACCGGTCGATCGACGTCCAGGTCAGCCGGCTGCGCCGCAAGATCGAACCCGACCCCAAGGAGCCGACCGTCATCAAGACGGTGCGGTCGGGCGGCTACATCTTCACGCCCGACGTCAACAGGCTGTGATGCACCGCTTCCTGCCAAACGGCATCGCTGCCCGTTTCGCGCTGACCGTCGTCGCGGCGCTGGTGCTGTTGCAGGCGGTGTCGGCCGCGGTGTTCTGGATCGGGCGCGACGAGGCGCGCCAGAACTATCCGCCGCGGGTGCTGGCCCAGCGTGTCTCGGCCGTGGTCCGCGTGCTGGACCAGACATCGCCCCCCGAACGCAAGCGCATCGTCCATGCCCTGGACGAACCCAATCTGGAGGTGCGTCTGCGCGATCCAGGCACGCCGCCGCCGCAACAGATCGGACGCGAGGGCGAGCCGGGCTGGTTCGGCGATGCCATTCGCCGCCGTGTCCGCAGCGAACTGGACGACGAGCGCCGCCCGGTGCTGATCGCCGCCGTGCCGCCGCCGCCGCGCCTGCTGGGCCTGTCGGCCGAACCGCCGCCCAGCCCGCGGCTGCGCATTCTGGTGCGGCTGACCGACGGGCAATGGGTGACGTTCTCGACCGGCGACGATTCCAGCTGGTCGCTGCGGCTGGCGCTGTGGCTGCTGGGTTCGGTGGTGGTCATCGGTGGGCTGTCGGTCATCGCCGCCCAGCGCATCTCGGCGCCGCTGCGCCGGTTCGCCGCCGCGGCCGAGCGACTGGGGCTGGACGGCGAGGCCCCGCCGCTGCCCGAACACGGACCGGCGGAACTGAAGACCGCGACACGCGCCTTCAACCTGATGCAGGAACGGCTGCGCCGTTTCGTCGCCGACCGCACCCAGATGCTGGCCGCGATCAGCCACGATCTGCGCACGCCGCTGACCCGGCTGCGCCTGCGCGCCGATCTGATCGACGATGACGAGATCCAGCGCAAGATGATCGCCGACGTCGACGAGATGGAGCAGATGGTGGCCGCCACCATGGCCTTCGCCCGGGACGACGCCCGGTCCGAACCGCGCGCCGCTGTCGACCTGGCCGACCTGCTGCAAAGCCTGGTCGAGGGTCAGACCGATGCCGGGGCCGAGGCATCCTATTACGGCCCCGATCATTTTGCCCTGGAATGCCGTCCCGTGGCCCTGCGCCGCGCTTTTTCCAACCTCATCGACAACGCGGTCAAGCATGGCGGCGGCGCCCGGGTCGGCTTGGGCGTTGCCGCAGCCCAGGTCACGGTGACGATCGACGACGATGGGCCCGGCATCCCACCGCAGGAGATCGAGGAGGTGTTCACCCCGTTCCACCGCGTCGACCGCTCGCGCAGCAAGGATACCGGCGGGGTCGGGCTGGGGCTGGCGATCGCGCGCACGGTGCTGCGCAGACATGGCGGCGATGTCGTGCTGGCCAACCGCGACGGCGGTGGCCTGCGGGCGACGGTCGTGCTGCCGCTGGCGACGGTATGACGGATGGCCTGACGTTTCGCACCGACTACTTCGCCGATCGCGGCGCCTGGGATGCCTTCGCCACGCTGCTGGCCGACATCTTCGGCCTGGACCTGGGGCCGCTCGACCGCCTGGGCGGGCCCGACCCGTCGGCCATGCCCTTCGCCTTCTTCGACGATGGCGGGCAATGCGTGGCCAATGTCACGGCCTTCCTGATGCCGCTGGTGGTCGACGGCGCGCCCGTGCTGGCCGCCGGGTTGCAATCGGGCGCGGTGCGGCCCGCCTGGCGCGGGCGGGGCCTCTATCGGCAATTGACCGACCGGGCGCTGGCGTGGTGCGCGGCGCGCGGTGCATCGCCCGTGCTGCTCTATACCGACAATCCCGCGCTTTACGCCCGCAGCTTTCAGGTGTTGCCCGAACATGCCTTCGCCGGTCCACCCCCGCCGGCCTGGACCGGCCCGGCGTTGCCGGCCCGGCCACTGGATCTGGCGGTGCCCGCCGATCTGGGCCTGCTGCGCCATCTGCTGACCATACGCTCGCCGGTATCGGGCCGGATCGGCCTGGCCGGCCATGGCACGATGTTCCTGCTCAACGCCGCGCTGGACCCCGATATCAGGCTGTACCACCTGCCCGATGCCGACGTCGTGGTGGCGCTGGGGGCGGGGGGCGGCCTGCGCCTGCTCGACATCGTCGGCGATGACATCCCGACGCTTGCCCGCATTCTGGCGGCGTTCGGTCCGATGCCCGACCGGGTCGAGGT
>Ga0206117_100934_pt1 | contig 19662 bp, 33 predicted proteins | sample 3A5Ametagenome_FD_177997 | JGI IMG/M metagenome (GOLD analysis project Ga0206117, IMG submission 177997) | Enriched microbial communities from leaf-cutter ant dump, University of Wisconsin, Madison, United States - 3A5A | ecosystem: Environmental > Terrestrial > Nest > Insects nest > Nest dump... | reverse complement strand
CCATGGTGCTGCCGTCCTTCGCAGCGAAGAACCCCTGCCAGCCGCTCGCTATCGCCGTTTCGATGAGCAGAACCGGGTCATGACCCTGGGCACGCAGCTTTTCGAGCGAGCGAAGCTGCAGTTTCGCACCGGCTTCGGTGATCGATTTCCGCCGGTCGGCCCGATCCCGCACCCACATGGCCCATGTGTCAGCAGGAAGCCAGTCCGGCAGTTCAATCGCGCCAGCATCGAAGGACACCTTCGCGCGCTTTCTAGGTTCTATTACTGGTTCCTTTATTGGTTCTTTACTGGTTCCGTGGCCCAAATTTGGGCTCATTACCTGGGAAATTTGGGCCGATTGGTCGGGAAATTTGGGCTCATTTACCGGGAAATTTGGGCTCATTTCACCTTCACGCAATGCACCCAAATTTGGGCTCATTACCTGGGAAATTTGGGCCGATTGGTCCCCATTGACCACCTCTGCAATGGGGCCGCTTTTGGGCTCTTTCAGCCGATAGATCACCACCCGACCGGTCAAGCCTTTCCGATCTCCCGTGTCCTCAATGAACCCCAACTCGCGGAGCTTCAGCAGGTTTGCTTTCACAGACTTGGGATCCATTTCAGTGGCTTTTGCCAAGTGAGCGATGGAGGGGAAGCACAGCATCTCCTCGCTCTTGTCATTCACGCATTCCGCCATTGCCACCAGCAAGAACTTGGTGGATGACCGGCCTACAGGTTGCTTCATGGCCCAGGCGATGGCTTCAAAACTCATGCAGTAACCAAACTTTCCACGCGGCCCAATGCCGCGTTCTGTGCCCAGGTCTTGAGACGGTCAACTTCCTCCAGGGACAATTCGAACATCTCTTCGCGAGGAACATCGGCCTCGCCGTTCGGCAACAGGTGGCAATGCCAGCAGCCGCGGACGCGAAGGTCGCGAAGTAGCACCTGCATCGGCACGTCGCCATAGCTGGCCCGCTGCCCGTCTACGCGCCAGAACACCACACGGCGCGCGCCAGGCTCGCCCACCAGCACGGCCAGGAACTGCGCGCCATCGACGGTGAAGCGGTAGGCATCTTCCAGTTCCACGGGGAGCCCGGCCTGTTGTTCAGCAAACAAATCCGGGGTACAGGCTGCCAGATGCTCCAACACTGCCCGGTTAAAGGTGTAGGAAGGCCCTGCTCCCGGTGTACCGCCGAAGGCGTTGCCCACGACAGCCAGCAATCCCTCAGCGATCAGGGCATGCACATGCTTGCGGGCCTGCACCTTCGACAAACCGGCTGCTGCGGCAATCTGCGCCATCGTGGCGCTGAACTCACCGTAGGAGCTGTCATGCAGGCCCGCCAGTGCCAGCGCTACACGCTGGCGCCCCGCGGGTTTGATGGCCAGGGCGCGCAGCAAAGGCAGGATGGCAGAGCTATCCGTCACTTTGCAGCCTCCTTCACCCTGGACAGGAGATCAAAGGCGGCTTGTGCTGCAGCCTTCTCGGCGTTGGCCTCCCTCTGGCGCTGAGCGAAGTCCTGCGCGTGCTCCAGTTGCTTGCAGAGCAAGGCGATTTCATCCGTGCATAACGTCAGCACTTCAGGCTCCTTTGCAGACGGCAGTTGGAACATCAGCGCCACCATGCCGCCTTCCGTGGGGTAGACCCCAAGGCGCAAGGTATCGTGGTCCACGACCATCCAATGCCGCTCCCGAAGGGAAGCCCAACTCGTGGTCATGCTGCAACCCGCCCCTGCACCAATTGCCGCAGCAGGCGGTTCTCGGCCTCCGCAGCTTTGGCGCGCTCCTCCGCTTCCTCTGCGCGGCGCTCGGCCTCGGTCTTGATGACCACCAAGGTGCAACCGATTTGGTACGCGCCCCACTCCGGATAGATCGTGTTGCCCACCACTTTGCAAAACTGCGCCACGAGATCCGCCTGCAGTGTGGCCTTGCCTTTTTTGATGTTGGAGAAGTACCCGGCGTCGATTCCCAGCGCCATGTAAATCTCCTTGTCCTCCAAGCCGGAGATGCTGGTGGCCAGCGTGAAAGCAGCGGCTGCCGTCTTCTGCGCCCGGATCATTTCGAGCGGCACTGCGTACCGCTCCGGCGAGCGAGCCAGGGCCAGTTCGTATTGGTTTTCAAACTGCTTCATAGTTGTTGAACCGGGTTGAGTACCCTGTCAGGGCAAAAAAAACGACGATGTGGACATGAACACGTCACGCCCTACCCCCTCCGCCCGCATGGCCTGCCCTGCGCCCTTCCACTCCAGCAGCCGTACGGCGCTGTCGCAGAACATCGACCCGGAGACAGGCCGCTCTGTGCGTGTCATGCGCACTTCGCGGCTGGTGCTGACTTGGATCGCGGGGGAACTGCAGGTGCGCTGCGAGTGCGCAACCGTGGTGCTGTCCGGCGAGCGGCCGATGCAGCGGCGCATGCGTTGAAGGTGGTCAGCCATGGGCACCGTCCTGCACTCGCTTCGAGGCTTCGCGCACCGCCTGCAGGTGCTGCACCTCGCGCTGGAAAAGCTGGCCCGCGGCAGTGCCGACAGGCCAGGCCTGGAAGTGGTGGATGGGCTGGACGGAATCCACGGCGCGCTGGGCGCGGTCGAGGATCACAGAGCGGGGAACGACGGGATCAGGCATGTTCCACTCTCTAAACGCCCTGCTCGGCTTGCTTGGCGAAGTGATCGACAAGGCGCTGTACGGTGCCCACCCGAGGATTGGCAACAGCTCCCTGGGCTATTTTCACGAGAGTGTGGTAGGGCACCCCACTCTGCTCAGCGACGGAAGTCCATTGACCTTTGGTGGCGCCAAGCTGCCGACGTACGGCAGCAAGGATGGGTTCAGCAGTGCTCATTGGGTAAGTTCTCCATGATCCACCCAATATAGCCACTTACGGCTTATTTATCAACCACAAAAGACTTTTGAAAGCTGGCACTATCCAAACATGGCTAAACCTAAAATCAATGCAGCTCCACACATAGGAACAAATCTTCAGCTTTTGATGGCGCAGCGCCACGACCTCAGAAGTCAAATGCAGGTCGCCAAGCGAACCGGTCTGTCTCAAAGTTCGATAGGACGCGTCATCCGCGGTGAAGTGAACCCATCAGCGTCAGCACTCAGTAGCATCGCTGCAGCCTTCGGCGTTGAAATGGGAGATTTGTATTCCCCTCCCGATGAGTTCGCGGCCAAATACATGGACGAGCATCAGCGTGGAATGAATGCTTTGCAGGCGGCAACCGATTCGATCAAGCTGCTTGCGGACAGGCACGCCAAAGGTTTAGTGCCTTTGCTCACCTGGAAACAAGTGGCGTCTGGGGGCAAACTAGATCCAATCGATTGGGTTGTCTGTCCAACACTTCACAGCCTTGATACCTACGCCCTGAGCGTGAAAGGTCTCGGCATGTTTGACCCTGCGGGCTCCATCTCCTTTCAGGAAGGAGATCGAATCTTCGTCGATCCCCGCGCTCAGCCGGAGCATCGCTCCATTGTCGTAGTCCGCATCGGCAACAGCGAAGAAGCCACCTTCAGGCAGATCATTGCGGAAGGTGGACAGTGGCTTCTCCTGCAACTGAATCCAAGTTGGCCCAGCCGAGTCAGTCCACTGAGCGCGGACGATGCCGTCCTTGGAACCGTCATCGCTAAAGTGCAAACCTTCGCATCGGACAGAGCACTGCCTGAAGGCACCCCCAACCATCAACCACCCAAATAAGTCACTTATGGCTTGACACAGTTGGTTTTTAGTCCACAATGGCTAGCCATTCGTGACTATTTCCGACTGTAATGCACCCCACCGAGTCCGCCGCCCTGCTTGAAGCGGCCCCCGAACAGCACAGCCGCCGCTGTGCCCTGGCCAAGAACGCCATAGACGGCAAGCGCTGGCCCGCCGCCGCGTGCAACCTGCGCACCGCGGCGACCCTGGCCCAGGAATGGGCTGACCGCGCCCGCAGCCTGGCCGATTGGTGCGATGCCCAGGCCGAGAGCGGCCGGGCCCACTCCACGGTCCCCGCCACGCTGGAAGCCGACGCCCAGGCCCTCGCCCTGGAGCCGGCAGGTCTGCCGACCGTCGAAGCGCTGGAAGCCGGCCTGATGGCCCTGGCCCACGCCATGGGCCGTGACCACGCTGTGCGCGTGCGCCGCGCCATGAACGGCGTCTTGGCCACCGCAGCCATATCGCTCCCTGCCGAGGCTGCCTTGATCGGCGCTGGCCTCGATAGCTCCAGCCTGGAGCACGGCGAGCCCGCATGAAGCCCTGCACCATCGCCGCCCTCCTGCGCTTGACCAGCATGCGCCGCCGTGCGGGCGCTGGTCCCATTGCGTCGCTGCGCTGGGCCGCGAGCCTGCTGTGGCGCGACCACCAGATTACCCGCCGCCGTCGCCACCTGGAGCGCCGCGCCGCCGTCGAACATGCCGCGCGCCAGCGGCTGTAACCCACTCAGATTTGAAATCCAAATGGCAAAAAACCCCATGTTCATGCCCAACCCCGACGGCAGCGACTCGTACCTCGTGAATTTGGCCGGGGCCGTGCTGCTGTCTGCAGACTCAATCTTCGGCGACCCGTCGCAGACGACGCCGCAGGGCCGTACCAACGCCATGCGCTTGGTGGAACGCACGCTTCATGAGGCGGAGAAGCACGGCTTCACGCAATCCAGCACCGTGTGGGCGCTGATGCGCCGCAACGATTTCAACCCCCGGCTTAAGAACCTGGTGCAGGAGGCCGTCGGCCTGATTCCGAACGACGTTCAAGGCCAGATCATGCAGGACATGCTGAGCACGGCCCGCGCCGACAAGCCGAACACTCCTCTCGTGACGGCCATGAAGCACCCAGGCCGCCATGAGCCCGAGACCAACCCCCGCTTCACTCGCCCTGGCCCAGATGGCATAGACCCGCGCTTTTGGGAGGCGGGCCGTGCACTGCGCGCCATCATGGAGAAGGAAGGCAAGGACGCCATACACAAGCCGGAGCACGCCCACCTGTTCGTGCAAATGCACAAGTTCGCGCCTGAGCAGTTCAAGCTGGAGATGGACGCCAAAATCAAAGAACTGGACTTGCTGCCCAAAGCCACCCATGTGGGCGAAGACGGCCAGCCGGTCTACAGCTCTCAGCAAATCGCCGACAAGCACGGGATCAGCGTCGAGGAGGTCGAGCGCTTCGTCGCCCAGGCCGATCCCGATGATCTCTACACCGGCCCGGCGTTCCCGATTCAGTGAGGCCCGGCATGCAAGACAACCAAGCGTTCCGCGCCCTCTTCACCCTGCCGCCCATCCAGGCCAGCGCCAACACCGCGCTGGCGGTGCCCGAGATGCCCGCGCCCAAGGTGGTCACGGGTGACCGCGAACTCGACGCCGTGCTGTGGCTGCAGGAGTGCGTGGGCACCGGCCACCAGGTGCTGATCGACAAGGCCCTGGAGGCTGCCAAGAAGATCACCACGCCCATGAAGGAATTGGGTCTTCGGTACGGCCAGTACCTGGCGCGCCGGAGCAATAGTTCGCTCTTAGCGGCGATGGGTTCAATGGGCTTCGGCGAACTGGAGGAACAGGCGAAGGGGGCCATCAAGAAGAAGGAGCGGCAGCACGTTGCCCTGTCACGCTTCGGCACCGTCGAGACCCTTTTCAGCGACACGCCGGCCGAGGCGGCATGCAAGAAGGCGTTGCGGGGGCTCAAGTGCAACAAGTCCACCCACTATTCCTATGACGATGCGCAGGCAAGCGAGCGCTTCGCAAAGAAGCTCGAACTGCAGCCCCTCACGCTGGCCGACTGTCTGTACGGTCAAACCTACTGGGATGACCTGTACAAGCTGCGGTGTCCGTTCGATGGATATGGCGACGGCCCGGCCTACGCGCAGGCCCATGATGACCACTGCTTCTCCCTGATGGTCAAGCTTGCGCCGCGCTCGAAAGACGAGGCGCTGGCCGTGTTCGACTACATGGAGGAGCGCGAAGCCACCAACCGCACCTGGGCTCCCGCCATCCTGCGCAACCTCATCGCTGGGGGCTGGGCATGAGCACCGACCTGCACGAACTCACCGAGCGCGCCGTCTCGCACTACATGCGCAAGCCCGGTGCCGATCAGCCTGCGGCGGACCTCAGCGGCCCTGCCACGGCGGGGGGCCTGGATTACATCGTGCTGCGCAATATCAGCGGCGTGCTGGCCGTCTACCGTGTGCTGTCCATCAGTCGGGTCCTGAAGCGCCTCAAGCGCTGGCCGAAGGCGGTGGAGTGATGGGTGCCATTGTGATTTCGACAACGGTCCGAGCGCCTTTTTTCCAGGAGACATCGACTATCGGGCGATTTGCGGCCGATTCTCGCAAAACAGCTACGCCGCTTCCAGGCAACACTGGCTGCATGCGCACACGCCTTGCCTCCAAGCACGACGCCCTCAGTTTTGAGTCGGTTGGGCGCCACCCTCGCTCGGGGGAAAACCTACGGGGCGTAGGCTTTGGGCACTATGAAAGTTTCGTAGTGGGGTCAGGGCTTGGGCTTGCGTGCACGCTTTGGCTTCTCCGGCACAGAAGCCTGCCCCCCCGAAACAGTTCCATACGCCTCCAGCGCCTCGGCCTTGAATTGCTCGATCTCTCGCTCACACCGAGCGATTTCACGGTTCACAAGTTCAAGCCTCGCGTACAGGCCTTGGAGGCCATCGACCGGTCGTTTCGTTGCAGCGGCCATATCGAGCCGCATTTCGTACACAGCCTTCTCGCTACGAAGCACGCTGAGTTGAGTAATAGCGTCCACCAAATCGTCGCGGATCGAACTGCGTTCAGGCAGAACAGCCAGCGCTTTGGCCTCGGTGTCCTCTGGTACGGAGGCTTGAAGACGTCCAATGATTTCAGCATTCAGGCTCTTCGAGGTGCGTTCGGCAGCCGCCGTCAGCACCTGATGCAAGTCTTTCGGGATCCGCAGCGTAATGCGGGTGTAGCGGTCTTCATCGTCCATATCGCCAATTTTCCACCAAAACAGTGTCGGCGCCCATTGACACAGTAGCAGTGTCACATTCACAATCACAGAACGACACAGAAACAGTGTCTAACGGAGAGATCAGATGAATCAACACAAGACCAAACATGAACGCATCACGCTGCGGATTCCGCAAGCTATGCACGCCAAGGCCAAGGCCAAAGCCGAGACCCAGCACATCAGCCTCAACAGTTTCATCGTCCGCGCCATTGAACGCGCAGCAGCGCAGAAAGGTCAGCAGTGACAGCGACCACCCAGGATTTCTGCGAACAGCTTCTTTTTTGAGAGCTTTTCGCCCAAGTTTTTTTGAAGCGGCCCAATACCATCATCGCCATGCACTTCTCCACAGCCCCGCCCAAAAAGCAAAAGGCCAGCAGCGCCAACTGCCAGCCTTTGCCCGAAACCCGCACGGCGCCAACCGTGTGATCTCTTAGCCCGACCCCCTTCTCACAAGGAAACGAACCATGACGGACTGTACCGTAGCTGCGCCCGTGCGCGCAACCAAGGCCCCTGCGCGCTCCAAGGCAGCGCCCACCACGCCCCAGCCGAAGCCCCAATGGCTTGACCTGGGCTTGCAGCATGTTCGCCGCCTGAGCGACCTCATTTACTCCCTGGTGGACGTGGGCGATGGCGACAAGGCCCAAGGACTCATCCAGGAGTTGGTGGAAGCTGCCGAAGGACATCTGTGCAGCATTGCCCACGAGGGCTCGCCTGTTGATGTCTCCCTCGATGGCGTGCTGTACTGCCAAGTCAGCATGGTAGTGACGATGCTGGAGGGAGCATGGTATGCGGCTGAACATGGGCCGCTGGGCCACCCGCCGCCCCTCCACGAAGCGGTCATCCCCGCGGCAATCGCCTACGCCAAGAGCTTGGTCGAGGCCCTGCAAGAAGCCCCTCGCACGGACAAGCTCCAAGCCTTGACCCAACCCAGCCCGGCGACAGGCACCAAGGCCCACCGCGACCGGTCCCAGCCACCCATCCAGCGCGCATCAGTTGCAGGAGACATGCGATTGTTGGCAGACGAAGCAATTTGCATCAACCTGCTGGTCGAGTGGGTCACGTATGCCCAAACCATCTTGACCGATCTCCAACTGCGCGCTGGTTGGGACGAGCAGTTTTCCCAACTGTTGGAAAAAGCAGGACACCGCATTAACTATGCCGACTGGGGTGCTTGCCGCATGGATGAGGCCATCGCGTATGCGCTCGGGCGCCAATTCGTGCTCATCAAGCAGATGGAAGGAGGTGCAGCATGAACGCAGTAGCCACCCCCACCCGGCCGAAGGCAGCACCTAAGCGCGCCAAATCCGCCGGCTCGTCTGAGGAACGTGATTTCATCCAGGGCCGCGATTGGGCCATCCGCTGCCTGGAAGAAGCCCAGGAACACGAAGACGGCCAATCGAAAACGACGAGCCGCCTGCGCTGGGTCCGCAAGGGCGAGCCGCAGGAAAACTTTGTGCTCGGCTGGATAGCCGACGCTGTGGGCGGCCCGCCAGCGCTCAACAACCACGCCCTACGCGGTTTCTGCGCGGTGATGTCCGATTACTTGGCCAAACCTGCCAGCCCCATCTATCCCCATGCTTACCAGCTGCCTTACGCGGAGTATCACAAGGGTGAAGTCGGGGCTGATGGAACGCGCCCCACGCCGCCGGAAATGCTTGAAGACGACGCTGCTGCGAAGGTCGAAGTCAGCTCGGCACCTGAACCAGGCACGTGCCCGCACAGCATGACCGCCAAGCAGAAAGACGAGATGCGGGGGAAGATGTTACAAGCCTCCGCCCTGCTGGAGCTACTGATCATCGTGGCCGACCACGATGGTGACGACTACGACGGAATGATGGGCACGCTGCAGTTCGCAGACCGCCTACTGGCAGAACTCCATAAGGAAATCATGGAAGTGGATGGCGATCTTCCCGACGATTTCCGCTGGCGCACCTTCGAAGCCCATGCGATTGTGGAAACTGCGGAACGCCTGACGTTCGATACGTGCTGGGACCGCAAGAGCTACAACAGCTCCCAGTTGATCTGCTGGTTCGATGCGGCAAACGAATGCTTGATCCGTGCTCTAAGGGCACTGGAAATGGTGAAGGAGGCTCCCAATGCCTGAACGCACCGATGCCAATCCCCCGCTGGGCAGCCTCGGCGCTCTCCTGCGCCCACAGCTGACCCAGGAGCAGCCCAAGAGCGCCAGTGTCGTGCCGGCCGAAGTCGCCCAGGTCATCGACGTGTCGGCCTGGTACGAGCAGCACGTCTCCCTGCTCTACCAGTTCCTGCACCGCACGCTCAGTGCCATTGCGAGCACGCCTGCCAAGCGCAACAGCAAGCTGGTACAGCGTCTCGGGGATGCCCATGCAGAACTCAGGCAACACGCGCTCATGATCGCGGGAGGGGCCGTGCCCACGGTACTGTCGCGCGATGGGAACTACCCCATCCCCTTCGAGAAGTTGGCCGAGTCCCGTGCAAAGGTCCAGGCACTGACCACCGAGCTGGACCAAGCCCGCGAAGCCTTGGCCGCCGCCAAGGTAGAAGGATGGCGCCCCGAGTTCGATGCCATGAGCCCGCGTCAGGAAGAGCTGGCCATCCAGTTCTGCCAGGAGATCGCCGGCACGCGCGGGGAGCCCGGCAGCCCGCCCGATCCGGTACGCCTGCTGGAGATGGCCCAGGCCCTGTACGAGGCCGAGCGCGCCGACTGCATGCCCGGCGCTCTGAAAAACTGCCGGAGCACCAAGAAACCGCAGGCCGACCACAAACCCGCCGGGGGGGCAGGAGCATGACAGCAGAAGCCCTCGCTACCCCCTTCCTGACAGCTGCGGAGATCGACGAGTTGTGCGCTCCGCTCACCCAGCGCTACGCACAGACGCGCCACCTGTGCGCGTTGCTGGGCGTAGACAGCCTGCCTCGCCGCCCGGATGGCCTGCCGTTGGTGGGCCGCCGACTGATCGAGGAGCGCCTGAACAAGACAGGCACCTACAAAGCTCCGGCCGGGTTCAACTGGAGCAAATAATGGGACGCAAACGGGATCGGGCATCGGGCTTCGGCCTGCTGCCCCGCATGGAAGCGCGACCATGGAGCGATGGCAAGACCGTCAGCTACCGCTATCACCCTATCGGCGGCAAGCCTGTTGCACTTGGCACGGACAAGCGAGCCGCCATCCAAAAGGTGTTGGACTTGAACAGCGCCAGCAGCGACACCGGCACCGTGCAAGAGCTATGGCGCGCGTACCAGGAGATGCCGCAGTGGAAGCGCCTGAGCGATCAGACCAGGAAGGACTACGCGATCTACAGCGTGAAGCTTCTGGAGGTCATGGGCAAGGTATCGGCAAGAATCATTCGTCCGGCCGACATCGCGCGCTACCTGCGCGTGGAGCGCGCCGAAGCACCGGTGCGCGCGAACCGCGAGATCGCCCTGCTGTCCAACCTGATGACTATGGCCGTGGAGCGCGGCGACCTTGACTTGAACCCGTGCAAGCAAGTGAAGCGGAACCTGGAGCGGCCACGCACGGAAGCGCCCGAACCCGCAGAGCTGATTGCGTTCATCGGATGGCTCCAGGCCCAGGGCGAGCAGCGCCAGGTCATCGCGCTGATGGCAGAGTTCGCCGCAATGGCTGGCTCTCGCCGCGTGGAATTCCTGCACCTCACGCTGCCGCAGATCGACAGCGCGGCCAGCGTCATCCGCCTGATGCGCGCGAAGCAGCACGGAGGCGCAAAACGCGCCGAGAACGTGGTGATCACGCCGGCAATGGAAGACCTGGTGCGCCGCGTGCGGGCATTGCCCCGGCCCGACGGCTGCCTGCACGTGTTCACGACACGCGACGGCAACCCATACACAGACACGGGCTTCGCTTCAACCTGGCAGAGGGCGATGACCACGGCCGTGAAGGACAAGGTAATCCCGCGGCGCTTCACCTTCCATGACCTGCGGGCGTACTACACGACTCAGCACAAGGCTCAGTATGGGGCGCTACCTGAGCTACATGCCGACGTGAAGACCACTGCGAAGATCTACGACCGCTCGCGCGTTTCAATCCGCCGCGGGCTCTGATGATTTCGCCTTGCTCTTTCCGGCCTTCTTGCGCTTCGTAGTATTGACCTTCTTTGCATTGTCCTCCGCCGCTTTTGGCTTGCCGAACAGCCAGTACGCAGCAATACCGAACAGGCCCAAGATGGAAGCCGTCGTGGAGGTAATGTAGGCAATAAGAACCGTATCCGAGAGGCTGAAGGTCCAACCCCCGAGCCATGGCAACTTGCCAAGGCCCTGCAGAGTCAGAACGACCCACACAGTCAACACCCATACGCAAACCAGCCCAAAGAGGGCGATAGAGTATCTTTTGCGAAGAGTGTGCAGGTCTTCGTCACGCGTTAGGCGTGCTTCAACTGCTTTGAGCCCCGCAGCGATCTCCGCAAGTTCGTACTGCTGTCGAATGTCTGTAAGGTGGTCTGAGGGGGAAAGGCCTGTACTTACAGTCCTTCCCTCAGGAACGTCCGCCGGATCCTCCGGCAAGACGACAACATCGACCGCCTCTTTCATGCAGTCGCGGCGGCCTGCTTCTTCTCAACCCGTGAGAGGTAATAGTCCTTGATCATGTAATCAGGAATCACCTCAAAACGTTGGTTGCCATCCGGATCATTCCAGATCAAGTCCCAAGGACCTCCCTTGATGTGGGAAATCCTAGAGAGCTGGGCAGCCGTGTAGTCCCGGTAGGCTTTCCAAGTAGCTTCGATTGCTTTCATCCCTGAATGAGAGTCAACCGAATCCGAAGCTTTTAAGTCTTCCGTAACAGTGTCAGATCCGTACTTACGTAGTTCTTCGTACAACGGAGGAATCACGGGACCGAATGTCCATGCGCGCGGGTGTTCATGAACCAACGGTTCATTGAAAGCGGCTAGGTGCACTCCGTGCGCGAAGTACACCAGCTTCTGCACTTTCATGTTGGTGAGTGCTTTGCCTTCATCCCTTGCCAGTTGGAGAAAGACATTCGCTACCGCAGCTGCAGAGTAAGTCATATGCCCTCCTTTCCCTGTGTGCACAACACAAAGTGTGTGCACAGATGATTGTACGTACGCACAGCGAAATGTGCACGTGCACAAACGTAAGACAACGCCGCAGAAACCCTAATGAATTCCCACCATGGGAATAAATGGGAAAAGCCGCTACAACTTCAAGAGCTGTAGCGGCTTTCTGTACTTGGTGGCCTGGGGCGGAATCGAACCACCGACACAAGGATTTTCAATCTCTCAAAAAATCCTTGCGCATCAATGGCCAACAAGAAAAAGCCCTCTACAAAAGGGAGCGGGATTGTGCCACGGGAAGGCCCGTCCCTGCTTGGCTCGCTGTCGATTTGTAGACGTGCGCAATACGGGTCTGCGATAGACTGATCGGCCTCTTTAAGGATGCCGACATTGAACGCCCCAGAAAGCTCGAAGGACCCTGAAAAGGCCGCCGTTGGCGACCGGCTACGCAAGCTGCGCTCGACGTACGGATGGACGCTCGGCGAACTTAGCCAACGCACCCAGCAAATCGACCCCGATGGCACAGGCGTTTCGAAAGTTTCAATTTCGAGATACGAGAACGCAGATTCTTTGCCGGGCTTCCGGGAAATTAAGCTGCTATGTCTTGCCCTTGGCGTGCCCGTGAACAAGCTTTTCTATGGTGATGAGCTCGATCCGTACTCGCCCTGGGATGTGTCTTTAGACGAGTACCTCAGAAGCCTGATCACGGATGTCCTGATCGATCACAAGCTGATTGCTGGCACTTCTTCCAGACGAAAACAACTTCAAAAGGCCCAGGCGTTACAGGACATCGAAGATCGCAGACGCCAACTCACCCCTGATGATTGAGCATCAATTTCGATAAAATTTTCTCGAAATTGAGTTGACATTCATTTGACGCCCTCATAGCATCTGTACTGAGAAATTTTTCTCGGTATTGATTCTTATGGAGCGTTTCTATGAATGCGAATCGAAAGGGCGTCACGCCCGAACAGCTGCGCCAAGCAGCCAAAGACCTCAACCTGACGGTTGCGGCAATTGCAGAGGGCACCGGCCTGTCCAAGGCCTACATCAGCGAGTTCCGCAACGAAACCCGCAACCTCTCTGCCTCCCAGCAGGCCCAACTGCGCACCTACCTCGAAGCCCAATACGAGGAACAGGGCCAGGACTTCCCCGAAGCGCAGGACACCAGCGACCAAGACCTGCTGCAGGGCCTGGGCGGCATGGTCAAGCGCATCACGCGCCCTGCCATCCTGCTGTCTGAGGATGTGCCCGCAGCCCAGGCGGAAAAGCTCGCCGACTTGATCGAGGCCAACCGCCTCAAGGTGGGCGACATCCTGAACAGCGAGTTCGCCACGGGTGGCTTTTTCGGTGGCGAATTCTCGGAAGCGACCGAGAACGCGATCCGTGAAATCTTCGCGCTGCTGGCCTTGAACTACGTGGCCATCCTGATGCTGCAGGGCCGGAACATTGCACGCAAGCTGCCCGAAGGTGCCCAGCCCAAGACTATGGGCGACTGGCTCTCGGGCTACCTCTCCGCCTCCCCCCTGGCCGATCTGCTGCCCGAAGCAGCCCCCGCCGACGCCGAAGCGGAGGCAGCATGAGCACGTTCGCCACACCTATCTCGATGGTGGCCGGTTCCGGCAAGGGCGCCGCTCTGGCCGCCGGCGTGATCGGACTGCTTCTGATGCTCGCGCTTGCGTCCAAGAGCGATCCGACAGCACGCAATCAGACCGCCGGACGGTGATTCTGATGCGGTCAAAACCGTCAAAACCCAGTTCTGACGCGGGTTCCGGGCCTGCTACGCCTGCGGCGGTGGCGCAGGCAGCGGGCACCGGACGGCCCTTGCACACCGGGAGCGTCCGCATGGCGCACGGCGGCCGAGTGGCCCCTTCATTGGTCAGCAGGGGGCCTACGTGCACTCCCCGCCCTTCCCTGACGGGGCGCCACAGGGCGCCGAGTGGGGTACCCGCTTGCACGTCAGTGCATGCGGGGGGCGAGGGAACCCCGTCCCGCGCGGCGGTTCCTGATGCGTTCCTGATGCTGCTCGACGTGGAGCGCGCCGAGGCTGAATCGGTGGCCTACATGCGCGGCCTCGCCCGTGCCGCGTTCGGCTCTCCCAGCTTGGAGCCGCTGATGACGGCGCTTGTCTCCGTTGAATACCAGTGGCGTGAGACCGTGGAACGGATACGCCAGCGCGGCGGCATGCTGCTGATCGGCGGGGCGGTCTGAACATGCACACCGCCACCACGCCCCCCTCCCCCTTCATCGCCACGGCCACGCTGCCCGATGGCCGATGCAAGCGCTTCCGTGAGCTGCAGTGCTTCGACGGCTATGTGGCCATCTGGCGCGCTGCCGGTTTCCTCTTGACCTGGCGCGACCCGCGCACCGTCGTCATCACGCGCGGCGGGCTGCATGCCGGGCCTTCTGTTCCCTCTGAATCTCCTGCCCATCTGGGCACCCCATCAACCACCCTGGAGGCTTCCCATGGTCAAGCTCGATTTGGGCATTGCCAAGCTCGATTGGTACGTGCTCTCCAACCCTTCGGCCAGCATCGGTCCGTGGTCCCTTCTCATCGATCGCGAGGGCATCTTCCTGTTCATCAAGCCGGTGCAGCTCGCGCTGCTGTGGCCCTGGGTGAAGGTATGAGCCAGAAGCCCGCACAGCGTCCTTTCGCGTGGTGGACAACCCCCACCACCCGCGCATTGCATTGCGCGCCCCCACAGCCCGCCGTGGTCCTGCGCCGCCGCCCTTTCTCAGGCGCAACCGCGACACCTCAACCCCCTTCGGAGGCTCCCCGTGCAACGGCTCAAATTTTCCCCTTCACGGGCAGTAACACCCCGTATGAGTCTCATGAGTGAGACAGCAGCCAGCGAAGCGCAGCAGCTCATGGGACTCGATACGGTACGGATCAAAAGCCCCTACATGGCCCAAAGCATCGTGGACAAGGTCAAGGCCCAAGGGCAGAGCTACTGCCAGATCGTCAACGAAACCGGTGAACGGGTATGGGAAGTCACCCGCACCAACCTACAGGGCTCGTATGACTCCCGGATCATGGTCAAGCCGATGTACGAGGACTGCAGCAAGTCCAAGAGCGGCAAGCCGGAATGGCACGTGAGCCCGCCCTACCTGATCGTGGAATGCTCGCTCCCCAAGGCCATGCACGGGCAGAACATGTACGGCGTGATCGCGGACCTTGGGCATGCCTGCGAGAACCTGCGAGCCCTGTTGCAGCGCCTTCTTGGCGTGGAGTTGCCCCACACCGGCCAATGGACCGTGCAGCGCGTGGACTGGTCGGAGAACTTCCAGTTGCCCTACCAGGCGGTGCAGGAGTTCTTCGAGGGCATCTACCACGTGGCGTTCCCGCGCCGGAGGATGCAGAAGTATGGCAATGAGGCCATCTTCGTGCCCGGCACGACCACCACCATCAAGCTGTACCACAAGGGCCCAGAGTTCCAGAAGAACGACCGCAAGCGCCTCTACGTGGTGCTGCGCGGCATGTACCACCAGAGCCGGCCCAAGGATGCGGCCCCCGACTGGGCAGACCGGCAGGCATCGCGCAAGGTGGCGGCACTGCAGCGGCTGGCGAACGGGCGGCTTCGCGCCGAGGTGGAAATTCACGCCGAGAAGCTGGACTACGACTTCGGCCACAAGCCCAAGGTGCGCGAGGTCACCACGGCGTACCTTGAAAGCGTGTTCGACAAGGAAATCGCCCGCCTGCTGCGTGAGGGCCAGGACGGCGTGCAGATCGTGCGCACCAGTTTGGCCGTGCGTGACCGCCTGGACGCCCACTACTCGCCTGAGCTGGCGGGCCTGCTGCATGGCTTCTGGTTGGGCCTTGCCACCCATGGCGAAGACGACATGAAGGCTCGCGGCACTCGCGCCACCTTCTACCGCCGCCGCAAGCAGCTTGTGGATGTGGGCGTGTCCTGGCTCGCCACCGACAGGCAACTCATTGAGCGTCAGGGGCAGATGCTGCCCGCTGATTTCTCCCCCGTTCGTGCAAACGCCAGGCGCTGTACCAGCCTGGTGCGCGAAAGAACCGCGTTCGACTACCAGCGCGGACTACTTCAACTGGCCGCCTAAGGCCCTCTCCGAAAGGAAAACATCATGAGCGAAACCGTACTGATCCTGCGCGCAGCCAAGTGGGAACTCACCGACGAAAAGACCGGCGAAATCCGTGCTGGATGCACCGTGCACTACATCAACGACTATCAGGTGGAGACCGCTACCGCCGTGGGCGATGCTCCCATGAAGGTGCAGGCAACCGACGACGTGTTCTTCGAGGTCAAGAAATTCAAGGCCCCGGGCATCTACGAAATCAACACGCGCACCAAGCCCGGCAAGGAAGGGCAGGCCACAGTAGTGATGACTCAGGCCACCTTCAAGCGCGCGTTTTCCCTCTCGGAAGAAGCGTGAAAAAAGCGCTCACGTGCAGCAACACATGAGCGCCTACCGCACCACAAAAACCACTCCGTGATCGGCTCTGACAGCTTACCCCATGTAGGCCGTCAGCGGCCACGAATCGAGGTTCCCCATGTTCTTTCACGCACCCAGCAGCGTCAGCGGCTCCAACCTCATGCGCATGCTCATTGATGAGCTGGGCGGCCCCAAAAGGGTTTGCAAATATCTTGACGTCACTGAGCGCACGGTGTGGCGCTGGATGGCTGGCGCCCCTGTCCCCCGGGCATCCGTGTTGGCCTTGTACTGGGAATCGAAGTATGGGCGTTCGCAAATCTTCACCGACCAGGTGAACGAAATCCGCCTGCTGTACCGGCAAGTCTGCATCCTGCAGGACCAGTACCAGAAGGCAAAAGACATCATCACAGGGCTGCGTGCCATGCATGCGGGCTCAGCCAATGAACCACTTTTTGAAGAGCTGCCCGACCTCGGCCACCAGCAGCCTCCAACCTTCGATGCAGATGCCACACCGCTTTTGCCTCACGACGCCTCTGCACCCATCCAGAATGCGCCCCCCGCACCCGTTTCGCCACGCGCCACACAGGCCATGCTGGCCCTGGAACGCACGCGCGCTGCTGCCCGCCGTTGAAGGGTCGTCGTGGAATCGCCCATCTTCCTCACCGCGGATGAACTCAGCACGCTCACGGGCTTCAAGACGCCTGCCCGCCAGGTCGAATGGCTTCGCACCAAGGGCTGGCGGTTTGAGGTCAACGGCAATCGCCGGGCCATCGTGGCGCGTAAATACGCCGAGAAGATGCTGGGGTGCGGTGTGCCTGAGGAACAGAGCTACCAGCCCAATTTCAGGGCGCTGCAGGGGGCGTGATGGGGCGTCGTAGACAGGGCAATTTCGATGACCCACCGCGCTTTCATCGCAAGGGCAACGTCTGGTATCACGTGAGCGGCACCCTGCCCCGTGTGTGGACCAAGCTCTCCAACGACCGGGCCGAAGCCCTGCGCCTGTGGGCCCAGCGTGAAGGGGTGCGCGAGGATGAATCCACCCGGCTTTTCTCGGTGGTGGCCAAGCGGTACGTGCGCGAAGTGTTCCCAACCAAGAGCGTGCAGACCCGGCGCGACAACGACAAGGAACTCGCCAACCTGCTGCGCGTGTTCAGGCACATGCCCATCGACGCTATCGCCCCCATGCACATACGCCAGTACATGGACCTGCGCGGCCAGGTGGCAAAGGTGCGCGCCAACCGCGAGAAGGCCCTGTTCTCGCACATCTTCAACAAGGCCAGGGAGTGGGGTTTCACCACCGCGCAGAACCCCTGCCAGGGCGTGAAGGGCTTCAAGGAAACGGGGCGCTCGCGCTATGTCACCGACGAGGAATTCGACCGTGTGCGGGCCAATGCACATTGCACGGTGGTGGATGCGATGGACATTGCCTTGCTGACAGGGCAGCGGCCGGCCGATGTGCTCAAGATCAAACGCACCGACATCCGGGACGGCGCCTTGTGGATCGTGCAGAACAAGACCGGGGCACGCCTGGGTATCGAGATAACGGGCGAGCTGGCCGCCGTGATCGAACGCATCAACCAGCGGCCCAGGAAGGCCATCAGCGCCTTTCTGATTCAGGACGAAAACGGCCAGCCGCTCAGCCAAGGGGCGCTGCGCTCACGCTTTGACAAGGCGCGCACGCTAGCAAAGGTGAACTTCCAATTCAGGGATATCCGCGCCAAGGCGGCAACAGACACAGACGACCTGGCGCACTCTCAAAAGCTGCTCGGGCACAAAAATCGCGAGATGACCGAGCACTACGTCAAATCTCGGGTCGGCGAGCGCGTTAACCCGCTCCGGTAGCTGCGTTCCGCTCTGCTCTACGACGCAGGTACTCTGCCTCGTCCAAAAATACCGTTGCAATCATTGCCATAGACTCTCCGAAGCGAATCCAATAGCCTGCGCCCTCTCCAGCCGAGGCAATACCAAATCGGTAAGTGAACTGGCTCTCCAATGGGGTAACGTCCCGCTTCAACACTGGGACGCCACCTAGCACAGCGAAGAACTTGTCGGGCACGTTCGAGTTCAATAAATCGCCGTTGGTGAAAACGCGGGTCACCACGGCTCCTGTAGCTGGCACAACTTTCCCGGTGTGCAGGTAGTGCAACGCCTTACCGAGTTTCGCTGCATACCGTTCAGTGACGGCGATCACCTCAGCAGGAACTCGTAGCAGATATGCTTCTCCGAGACCGGGAATAACCGTTCCCTGGATTCCTCGTGATCGTAGAAATCTGCGTGTATCGACCCTCGAAATCTCTTTGAGCGAGTGAAAAATTGTGGGGAGTCGAAAGCGCAATCCGCTAAGCGCCTTTTCAATCTCCTTTTCGTGATCGTCTGTCTGATCGTTCTGATTGCCCATCCTGACGAGTACAGCCATGACTAGTTCATCATCACTGGCACCTGCATTGCATGTCATGCATGCAGGAAAAACGTATCCCTCAGGCCATTGACGTCGAAAGAAAAGAGACCTCGCCGGGATGTGATCTTCAGTGACAGCCGCCTCATTGCCACCACAAAAGCAGCAAATGGGATGGCGAGTAAGGAATTCACGCTTTCGAGCGCTGTGGCGACCCATTCCAACCCCCACAAGAACAGATTTGTAGAAATTCGAGCGCAGATGTAGAAACGCCCCAGAACCCTTTCGGGCGCTGGGGCGCATAAACACTGGTGGCCTGGGGCGGAATCGAACCACCGACACAAGGATTTTCAATCCTCTGCTCTACCGACTGAGCTACCGGGCCTTAGCCTCAAATTATAACCGGAAAAACAGGCTTTCCAAAAGCGCACGGAAATTTATGGCAGCCCGCTAGCCACGCTTGCCCCGGCCCAGGTCCACACCCAGCTGGCGCAGCTTGCGGTACAGATGGGTGCGCTCCAGGCCCGTCTTTTCGGCCACGCGGGTCATGGAACCGCCTTCACGGGCCAGGTGGAATTCGAAGTAAGCCTTCTCGAAACCGTCGCGCGCCTCGCGCAGCGGGCGGTCCAGGTCGAAGCCCTGGTGGGCATGGGGGCCGGCATCCACTCCAGCCAGGACCGTGGGCACGGCAGGCAGCTGTGCAAACGTGGGGTCGGCTGGTGCCTGGGCGGGGACCTGTACCGCGGCCACAGGGGCCGGCTGGTGGGCGGTGTTGCGGGCCAGCCCCTGCTCGACGGCCTTGAGCAGCTTTTGCAGGGTGATGGGCTTTTCCAGGAAAGAGAAGGCACCGATGCGGGTGGCCTCCACCGCCGTGTCGATGGTGGCATGGCCGCTCATCATGATCACCGGCATGGTGAGCGTTCCGGCCGTGGCCCATTCCTTGAGCAGCGAG
>Ga0206117_100933_pt1 | contig 19703 bp, 8 predicted proteins | sample 3A5Ametagenome_FD_177997 | JGI IMG/M metagenome (GOLD analysis project Ga0206117, IMG submission 177997) | Enriched microbial communities from leaf-cutter ant dump, University of Wisconsin, Madison, United States - 3A5A | ecosystem: Environmental > Terrestrial > Nest > Insects nest > Nest dump... | reverse complement strand
GCCGCTGACCAACAGCATCACTGGCGTCACCGGTGGCAACTACGAGCATCTGGAAACCGCAGGTACCCCGACCACCGTCGTCACCGATGACCCGGCGCGCCTGGACACCACCGGCCTGACCCTGTCCGCCACCGGTACCGTGCAGGAAGGTGGCGAAATCACCTACACCGCTCGCGTAACCAACCCGACTGGCACCGAAATGAAAATCTCGCTGAGCAACGGCGAGACCATCACCATCGGCAAAGGCCAGACTGAAGGTTCGATCACCTTCCCTGCACCACAAAACACCGTGTATGTGGATGGCGGCAACGTCAGCGTGACTATCACCGGCACCACTGGTGGTGACTTCGAACACCTCGAAGTCAGCCCAACTGCCGCAGTTACCGCAGTGACGGATTCGATTGATACGTCGACGGTCACCCTGACTGCCACTGCTTCGGCGGTCGAAGGTGGCGTTGTCACCTACGTGGCTTCCGTGACTTCGCCGGTGACTGGCACTCCGCTGGTTATCAGCCTGGCCAATGGACAGTCGATCACCATTCCAGTGAACAGCAGTTCCGGTTCGGTCGACTTCATCGCGCCAAACAACGTGCTGAACACCAACACGCCGCTGACCAACAGCATCACCGGTGTCACTGGCGGCAACTACGAGCACCTGGAAACCGCAGGTACCCCGACCACTGTCGTCACCGACGATCCTGCGCGCTTGGACACCACCGGTCTGACCCTGTCGGCATCCGGCACCGTTCAGGAAGGCGGCGAGATTACCTATACCGCTCGCCTGACCAACCCGACCGGTACCGAGATGAAGATCTCGCTGAGCAATGGCGAGACCATCACCATCGGCAAGGGCCTGAGCGAAGGTTCGATCACCATCCCTGCACCACAAAACACCGTGTATGTGGATGGCGGCAACGTCAGCGTGACTATCACCGGCACCACTGGTGGTGACTTCGAGCATCTGGAAGTCAGCCCAACTGCAGCCGTAACTGCAGTCACCGACAGCATCGATACTTCGACTGTCACCCTGACCGCCACCGCCAGCGCTGTGGAAGGTGGCGTGGTGACCTACGTGGCTTCGGTCACCTCCCCGGTTACCGGTACCCCGTTGGTCATCAGCCTGGCCAATGGACAATCGATCACCATTCCAGTGAACAGCAGTTCCGGTTCGGTCGACTTCATCGCGCCAAACAACGTGCTGAACACCAACACGCCGCTGACCAATAGCATCACCGGCGTCACCGGTGGCAACTACGAGCACCTGGAAACTGCCGGTACTCCGACCACCGTCGTCACCGACGATCCTGCACGTCTGGACACCACCGGCCTGACCCTGTCGGCCACCGGTACCGTCCAGGAAGGCGGTGAAATCACCTACACCGCTCGCCTGACCAACCCGACCGGCACCGAAATGAAGATTTCGCTGAGCAACGGCGAAACCATCACCATCGGCAAGGGCCTGAGCGAAGGCTCGATCACCTTCCCGGCGCCACAGAACACCGTGTACGTGGATGGTGGCAACGTCAGCGTGACTATCACCGGCACCACTGGTGGTGACTTCGAACACCTCGAAGTCAGCCCAACTGCCGCAGTTACCGCAGTGACGGATTCGATTGATACGTCGACGGTCACCCTGACTGCCACTGCTTCGGCGGTCGAAGGTGGCGTTGTCACCTACGTCGCTTCCGTGACTTCGCCGGTGACTGGCACTCCGCTGGTTATCAGCCTGGCAAATGGCCAATCGATCACCATTCCAGTGAACAGTAGTTCCGGTTCGGTCGACTTCATCGCCCCGAACAATGTGCTGAACACCAACACTCCGCTGACCAACAGCATCACCGGCGTCACCGGTGGCAACTACGAACACCTGGAAACCGCCGGTACTCCGACCACTGTGGTCACCGATGACCCAGCCCGTCTGGACACCACCGGCCTGACCCTGTCGGCTACCGGAACCGTCCAGGAAGGCGGAGAGATTACCTATACCGCTCGCTTGACCAACCCGACCGGTACCGAGATGAAAATCTCGCTGAGCAACGGCGAGACCATCACCATTGGCAAGGGCCTGAGCGAAGGTTCGATTACCTTCCCGGCTCCGCAGAACACCGTGTACGTGGATGGCGGCAACGTCAGTGTGACCATCACCGGTACCACTGGTGGTGATTTCGAGCACCTCGAGGTCAGCCCGACCGCAGCCGTGACCGCAGTCACCGACAGCATCGACACGTCGACCGTGACCCTGACTGCGACCCCAAGCGTGGTAGAAGGCGGCGTCATCACCTATACCGCCACCGTCAGCGCGCCAGTCACTGGTTCGCCGCTGGTCGTGAGCCTGGCCAACGGCCAATCGATCACCATCGCCGTCAACGCCACCAGCGGTTCGGTCAACTACACCGCGCCGAACAACGTCTATGCCACCAATGCTCCAGTGACCAACAGCATCACCGGCACCAGCGGCGGCAACTACGAGAAGCTGGAAACCGCGGGCACTCCGTCGACCACCGTCAACGACAACCCGAACAACCTCGACACCACCAACGTCACCCTCACGGCGACCAACAGCGTCCAGGAAGGTGGCCAGATCACCTACACCGCCAAGCTGAGCAACCCGGCTGGTTCGGCGATGACGGTAAGTCTGTCCAACGGTTCGACCATCACCATCGCCAAGGGCCTGAGCGAAGGCACCGTCACCGTCGATGCGCCACGCAATACCGTCTACGTGGACAACACCAACGTCAGTGCAACCATCACTGGCACCACCGGTGGTGACTTCGAGCGAGTGAGCGTCAGCCCGACCCCGGCTGTCACGTCGGTCACCGACACGATCGACACTTCGACCGTGACTCTGACTGCGACCCCAAGCGTGGTAGAAGGCGGCGTCATCACTTATACCGCTACCGTCAGCGCACCGGTCACTGGTTCACCGCTGGTCGTGAGCCTGGCCAACGGTCAATCGATCACCATCGCCGTCAACGCCACCAGCGGTTCGGTCAACTACACCGCGCCGAACAACGTCTACGCCACCAACGCACCAGTGACCAACAGCATCACCGGCACCAGCGGCGGCAACTACGAGAAGCTGGAAACCGCGGGTACTCCAAGCACCTCGATCACTGACAACCCGAACAACCTGGACACCACCAACGTCACCCTCACGGCGACCAACAGCGTCCAGGAAGGTGGCCAGATCACCTATACCGCCAAGCTGTCCAACCCGGCTGGTTCGGCGATGACGGTAAGTCTGTCCAACGGCTCGACGATCACCATCGCCAAAGGTTTGAGCGAAGGCACCGTCACCGTCGATGCGCCACGCAATACCGTCTACGTGGACAACACCAACGTCAGTGCAACCATCACCGGCACCACCGGTGGTGACTTCGAGCGAGTGAGCGTCAGTCCGACCCCGGCTGTTACGTCGGTCACCGACACGATCGATACCTCGACCGTGACCCTGACCGCGACCCCGAGCGTGGTAGAAGGCGGCGTCATCACCTATACCGCTACCGTCAGCGCGCCAGTCACTGGTTCGCCGCTGGTCGTCAACCTGGCCAACGGTCAATCGATCACCATCGCCGTCAACGCCACCAGCGGTTCGGTCAACTACACCGCGCCGAACAACGTCTACGCCACCAATGCTCCAGTGACCAACAGCATCACCGGCACCAGCGGCGGCAACTACGAGAAGCTGGACACTGCGGGTACTCCGTCGACTTCGATCACTGACAACCCGAACAACCTGGACACCACCAACGTCACCCTGACCGCGACCAACAGCGTCCAAGAAGGCGGCCAGATCACCTACACCGCCAAGCTGTCCAACCCGGCTGGCAGCGCGATGACCGTGAGCCTGAGCAACGGCTCGACCATCACCATCGCCAAGGGCCTGAGCGAAGGCACCGTCACCGTCGATGCGCCACGCAATACCGTCTACGTGGACAACACCAACGTCAGTGCAACCATCACCGGCACCACCGGTGGTGATTTCGAGAAACTGAACGTCAGCACCACGCCAGCCGTGACCGCGGTGACCGATACCATCGACACCTCGACCGTCACCCTGACCGCCACCCCGACGGTGACCGAAGGCGGCGTGGTCACCTACACCGCCACTGTCAGCGCGCCGGTCACCGTCGCACCGCTGGTGGTCAACCTGGCCAACAACCTGATGATCACCATCGCCATCGGTGCCACCGTTGGCACGGTGACCCTGGTTGCACCGAACAACGTGTACGCCACCAACGCTTCGCTGAGCACCAGCATCAGCAGCGTCAGCGGCGGCAACTACGAGCGGCTGGTCACTGTCGGTACGCCGGTGACCGCGGTCACCGACAACCCGAACAACCTGGACACCACCAACGTCACCCTGACCGCGACCAACAGCGTCAACGAAGGCGGCCAGATCACCTACACCGCCAAGCTGTCCAACCCGGCCGGCAGCGCGATGACCGTGAGCCTGTCCAACGGTTCGACCATCACCATCGCCAAAGGCCTGAGTGAAGGCACCGTCACCGTCGATGCACCGCGCAACACCGTGTACGTCGACACCACCAACGTCAGCGCCAGCATCACCGGTACCACCGGCGGTGATTTCGAGAAGATCAACGTCAGTGCGACCCCGGCCGTCACGGCGGTGACCGATACCATCGACACCTCCACCGTGACCCTCACCGCCACGCCGAGCGTGGTCGAGGGCGGCACCGTGGTCTACACCGCCACCGTCAGCGCACCGGTCACCGTCGCGCCGCTGGTGCTCAGCCTGGCCAACGGCCAGAGCATCACCATCGCGGTCGGCCAGACCGTCGGCACGGTCAACTTCACCGCACCGAACAACGTCTACACCGCCAACCCGGCGCTGACCAACAGCATCACCGGGGTGAGCGGCGGCAACTACGAGAAGCTCGACGCCAGCGGCACCACCAGCACCACGGTCACCGACGGCCCGATCGACACCACCACCGTCAGCCTCACTGCCACCAGCAGCGTGGCCGAAGGCGGCCAGATCACCTACACCGCGACCCTGACCAACCCGGCGGGCTCGCCGGTCACCGTGACCCTGTCCAACGGCTCGACCATCGTCATCGCCAAGGACCAACTGTCCAACAGCATCACCGTGGCGGCGCCGGCGGATACCCCGTACATCGATGCCACCAACGTCAGCGCCAAGATCACCGGCGCCACCGGCGGCGGCTTCGAGAACCTGACCTACAGCAGCACGTCAGCGGTCACCCAGATCACCGACACCAACACCCCGACCACCGTCAGCATCACCGGCACCACCTCCGTGGCCGAAGGCGGCATCGCGACCTACACGATCAACCTGAGCAACCCGTCGCAGTCCGCCGTCACCGTCAAGCTGAGCTACAGCGGCACCGCCACCAACGGTTCCGACTACACCGGCGTGACCACCGTGACCATCCCGGCCGGGGCGAGCAAGGTCGACTTCACCATCCCGACCATCAAGGACGCCGTCACCGAGGGCACCGAGCAGTTCACCGTCAAGGTCGACTCGGCCAGCGGCGGCAACTTCGAAAGCCTGGTGGTGAGCGGTACCGCGGGCAGCGTGACCACGCAGATCTTCGAGCCGGCACCGATCCTCGACCTGGACGCCAACGATTCCAGCGGCAAGACCGGCGCGGACTACCAGGTGACCTTCACCGAAGGCCAGCCGGGCGCCGGCGTGTCCATCGGCGATACCGACCTGAGCATCGTCGACATCGACAGCACCAACATGACTGGTGCCACCATCACCCTGACCAACAGGATGGCGGGCGATGCGCTGAACCTGGGCAACAGCGTGGGCGGCATTACTGCCAACGTGGTCAACACCAACGACAAGGTGACTATCACCCTGTCTGGCAGCGCGACCATCGCCGACTACATCGCTCGCCTGAAGAACATCACCTTCATCAACACCAGCGATGACCCGAGCAGCACGCCGCGGATCATCACCGTGACGGTGACCGACGGGGTCAACACCTCGAACGTCGCCACCACCACGGTCAACGTGGTACCGGTGAACGATGCGCCGACCGCCACCGGTGGCGAGATCACCGGCACCGAGGACACCGCCCTGGCCCTGACCTGGACCAGCCTCGGCATCAGCGACCTGGACAACGCCGCCAGCGCGCTGGGCGTCACCTTCACCCAGCTGCCGGCCAACGGCACCCTGCAGTACAAGGACGGCAGCACCTGGAAGACCCTCACCGCCGCCGACGCCGGCAAGGTGTTCAGCAAGGCCGACATCGACGCAGGCAACGTCAAGTTCGTGCCGCTGGCCAACCAGTCGGGCATCACCGCCAACGGCGGCACCGGCGTGGGCAACCAGCAGGCCGACTACGCGCAGGTCAAGTTCAAGCCGTACGACGGCCAGGCTTTGGGCAACGAAGCCACGCTGAAGATCGACATCACCCCGGTGGCCGACGCGCCGACCCTGTCCATCGGCAGCAATGCCGTGACCTCGATCGGCCTGACCAAGGAAATCTGGACCGGTCTGTCGGGCCTGGGTACCGACGGCAACGGTGCCAATGCCGCGACCCTGAAGTCGGTGATCGATGCCGCGGCCGGCAAGGCGAACTCCACGGCCATCGTCACCAACGTGCAATCATCCTCCGACGTGGCCGTCGGTACCGCGTCGAAGACCTCCGGCCTGATGTACATGGAAGCGGGCAAGACCTACAAGTTCACCGGCGTGGGCGACGACAGCCTGGCGGTGGTCGTGGGCGGCAAGGACGTCGCCAGCACCACCTGGGGCGCCGGTGGCCAGCTCAATGGCACCTTCACCCCGACCAAGAGCGGCTACTACACCGTCGAGATCTACCACTACAACCAGGCGGGTCCGGGCAGCTATGACGTCAACGTGTCGATCAACGGCGCCACGGCGATCGACCTGAGCCAGGCCGGCACCGCGCTGTACCCGACCGCCGCCGCCCTGGCTGCGGCCGGCGTGACCATCACCGACTTCCACGGCACCAGCGGCAAGGGCTACTACGACGCCTACAAGCTCAACGAGAGCGGCGAGAACGGTACCGTCAAACTGGTGGGCATCAGCACCGCGCTGACCGACACCGACGGTTCGGAAACCCTGAGCATCAAGCTCGGTGGCATTCCGACCGGCTCGGTGGTGGCCGACAACGCCGGCCACAGCATCACCGTGGGCGCCACGGCAGTGGACGTTACCGGCTGGAACCTGAGCAACCTGACCATCAAGCCACCTGCGTACTACGCCGGCAGCTTCGATGTGTCGGTCACCTCGACCTCCACCGAGACCGTCAACAGCAGCGCCGCCAGCACCACCGGCACCATCAAGGTGACGGTCTACGCGGACACCTACGCGGTGGTCAACGCCACCGCCGAGAGCGATACCTGGACCGGTACCGATGGCAACGACGTGATCGTCGCCGACATCAACGGCCTGCACGTGGTCCCGGGGCAGAACTACAACCTGGCGTTCATCGTCGACACCTCGGGCAGCATGAAGTCCGATGGTGTGGATGCGGCGCAGAAGGCCCTGCAGTCGGTGTTCACCACGCTGTCCAACAGCGTCCAGGGCGCAAGCTCCGGTACGGTGAACATCCTGCTGGTGGACTTCGCCACCCAGGTGAAGACCACCGTGTCGGTCAACCTGGCCGACAGCGGTGCCCTGCAGACCCTGAAGAACGCCCTGACCGCGATGTCCGCCGGCGGCGGCACCAACTACGAGGACGCGTTCAAGACCACCGCCAACTGGTTCCAGAACCTCAAGGACGCCGGCGTCGTCGCCAGCAACCAGACGTTCTTCATCACCGACGGCCAGCCGACCTACTACCAGAGCGGCGAACGCACCAACCCGACGCTGGTGAAAGCCAGCGGGTCGAAGGCCGAGGTCACCATGGACGGTTACCTGACCTCGATCGGCTACAAGCTCGGCCAGGTGGTCAACGTCAACATCGACAGCAGCAACAAGCTGACCATCGACAGCAGCGGCAACCTGAACCTGTACAAGAACGGCAGCTACTACTCGTCGCTGAGCGGTACCCTGCACGCCCAGGGCGACGGCACCTACGAGCTGTCGAGCCTGGCCGGCCAGGGCAGCTATACCGACTCCGACACCAGCAGCAACTCGCTGGCCAGCTTCGCCACGCTCAAGGCACTGTCCAACGTCGAGGCCATCGGCCTGAACAGCGGGGTCAACACCAGCGACCTCAAGCCTTATGACTCCGACGGCGTGCCGCAGACCAACATCGACCCGAGCAACCTGGCCAACGCCATCCTCGGTCACACCGAGGCGACCCTGCCGGGCAACGACACGGTCAACGCCGGCGACGGCAACGACATCGTGTTCGGCGACCTGATCCTGTTCGACAACGTCTCGGGCAACGGTGCCGAGGCGCTGCAGGCCTACGTGGCAGGCAAGACCGGGCTGGATGTCAGCGCCGTGGATGGTCGGGTGCTGCACCAGTACGTCACCGAGCACATCAGCGAATTCGACATCTCGCGCACCAGCGATGGCGACGACAAGCTGTACGGTGGCAACGGCAACGACATCCTGTTCGGCCAGGGTGGCAACGACTACCTCGATGGCGGCGCCGGCAATGACATCCTGCTCGGTGGCAGCGGCAACGACACCCTGCTCGGTGGCGATGGCAATGACCTGCTGTTCGGCGGCAAGGGCAACGACACCATGACCGGTGGCAATGGCGCCGACACCTTCATCTGGAAGGCCGGCGACACCGGCAACGACGTCATCAAGGACTTCAAGGCTGCCGACGGCGACCGCCTCGACCTGAGCGACCTGCTCCAGGGCGAGAAGGCCAGCACCATCGACAACTACCTGAAGATCACCACGGTGAACGGCGAGTCGACCCTGCAGGTCAGCAGCGAAGGCAAGCTCAATGCCACCGGCGGCATCGCCAACGCCGATGTGACGATCAAGCTGGAAGGGGTGAACTGGTCCAACACCACGATCAACTCGTTGATCAGCGGTGCCGACCCGACCATCAAGATCGACCACAACAACAGCTGATGCGAGAACAGCGCCAGCGCCTTCGGGCGTTGGCGCCGGTTGCGGTCTTTGCCTGGTGGTCAGTGGCGGGGCATACTCGTGCCGCTGATCGATCAGGCACCTTGTGGGAGCCGGTGTTGCCGGCGATGGCACGCACAAGCGCAACGATCTGCCAAATTCAGCGAGGCCGTTCGCAACCCTGCAGCAACGGCGTAGCCATTTCCGATAGAGGGCCTATTCTCTGAGAGCGTCCATGGATTCACATTCACGAGGAAACCCCATGTTCTACGTGCAACGCGGTGCGGAGGGTCAACTGCTGCGGGTCGAGCCGACCGCCTTTGCCGAGGCCACGGAGACTCTTCCGGCCGATCATGCCGAGGTGCTGGACTGGTTCGCCGACGACCTCGTCGAGAACAGCCTCAAGCAGCTCAAGCAGAGCGACCTGGACATGATCCGGGTACTGGAAGACCTCATCGAAGTACTGACCACCAAGGGCGTGATCAGCATCACCGACCTGCCGCCCGGCGCCCAGGCCAAGCTGCTCAACCGCAACACCGCACGTGCCGCACTCGGTGGTCTGAACAACCTGATCGACGACAACGAGGAAGGCGGCCTGATCTGAGCCCCGTCGGCCTCGCCAACGGGGCCGGGCTCACGCCCAGGGTGCCGGTTCGCCCACCAGCCGGCCCTGCACCCCCTGGATGTCCATTTCCCGCAGTACCTGCAACTCCCCCTCGGTTTCCACCCGCTCGGCGATCAGCGGCAGGTCGATGCTGTGCGCCGCGCGCTGCACCGCCTCGATGAACAAGCGCTTGTGCTGCTCCTGGTCGATGGCGCGGATGTAGCTGCCATCGATCTTCAGGTAGGCCAGCCCCAGGTGGGCGAGGTTGCCGATCATGCTGAAGCGGCCACCGAAATGCTGCAGGCTCAGGCTGAAGCCGAGGGCGCGCAGACGCCGGGTCAGTTGCTCCAGCACCGCCTGCTCCGGCAGTTGCTCCTCGGCGATCTCCAGGGTCAGGCGCGGACCGAGCACGGTGTGCTGGGCCAGCAGGTCGAAGACCTTCTGCAGGCTCGCCGGGTCGGCCACGGTGGTCGCCGACAGGTTCAGCGCCAGGGCCTGGTCGTGGCCGTGCATCTGCTTGAGCACCTTCTCCAGCATCACCAGGTCGAGCCGGGTCGTCCAGCCGAAGCGCTCCAGCGCCGGCAGGAAACGGCCGGCGGCGATGGTCTCGCCCTTGTCGTCGATCAGCCGCGACAGCACCTTGTAGTGCAGCACGCGGTCCAGCTGGTTGCAGTCCACCACCGGCTGGAAGAACAGCTGGAAACGGCCATGGGTCAGGGACTCGTCGAGCAGCGTGTGCCACTGGCGCAGGTTGTCGCTGGCATGCGCGGCCGAACCTTGCTCCAGGCACACCCAGGACGGCTCCGGCTGGCTCTGGGCACGGGCCAGGGCCTCGTCGGCCAGTTGCAGCAGGGCCTTGGGCTCGTCACCCGGGCTGAACGGCGCCAAGCCGATGCACACCGACGGCGTGACATCGGAAATGCCGCGCAGGCCGGCTTCCAGGGCCTGGGCCAGGGCGATGGCGTCATCGTGCACCAGGCCAGGCGCCAGCACGGCGAACTCGCCGCCGCGGCTGCGGGTGATCAGGTTGTTGGTTTCCGGATAGCCCGCGCAGATGCGCTGCAACTGCTGCCCGACCGCCTGCAGCAACTGGTCGGTGCGCTGGCCGCCCAGGCGCGAGTTGAGCCCGGCCAGGTCCTGCACGCGCAACAGCAGCAGGTAGCCTTCGCGGGCCTCGTCCAGGTTGCTCACCCGGGCGTTCAGCTGCATCTCGAAGTAGCGCCGGTTGGCCAGCCCGGTGAGGGCGTCCTGATAGGACTCGACCCGCAGCTTCTCGCTGCGCTCGGCCTGCTCCTTGTACAGCGCCTTGAGCTTCTCGACCATCTGGTTCATCGCCTGCACCACGCGCCGCAGCTCGGGGGTGCGCGGCAGGTCGGGGAGGCTGAGGAACTCGCGCCGGGCAATGGCGTGGGACTGCTCGACCATGTAGTCCAGCGGTTTCAGTTGCCGACGCAGCAGCAGGGCACCGGCCACCGCGCTGAGGGCACCGCACAGCAGCAGCCAGCCGAGGCTGCCGAGGGCGCTCTGCCACAGCTTGGCGAGGGCGAACATCGGGTGGCTGACCACCTCGACCCGCGCCGCCTGCTGCCAGCCACGCATGACGATGGCGTCACCCCCCGCCGCCTCCAGGCCGATCAGCTTGATGAACCACTGCGGCACGCCGCCCGGGTCGGGATCGGCGTGGCGCTCGACCAGCAGGGCATTGGAGCCGAGGTCGACGACACGGATGCTGGCGTAGTAGCCGCTGTCGAAGATCGAACTGACCAGCAGCTCGACCATCGCCGGGTCGTCCAGGTTCGGTGTCAGCGACAGCGCCAGCGCCGTGGCGGCGTCCTGGGCGTGGGAGCGCAGCTGGTTGACGTACTGGCTGCGCGAGCTTTCCAGGCTGACCATGAAACTGCCACTGAAAGCGACCACCAGGAACAGGCAGATGGCGAGCAACAATTGTTTGAACAGTGACATCGGAGCTCCTCAGTAAACCGGCTCGGCAGGGAATCCCTCCGCCTGCATCTTCTTCAACAGATCCTGCCAGCGTGACAGGCGCTTGGTATCACCCACTTTCTTGTTGCCCGCCGCGCCGGTCAGCCACAGGCCCTCGCCATTGAAGGCATAGACCGGCAACAGGTCGGGACGCTGGCTGGCCGGCTTGATCGCATCGATCAGGCTGTCGAGGACCAGGGGCATGGCATCCGGGCTTGAATAGTAGGTCAGGACCATGTGCGCGCGGTTCTGGCGCAGGGCCTTGACGTAGGTAATGCGCAGTTTCTCGGCGGGAATGCCGAGGCGGCGCAGGCTGAAGTACTTGGCGATGGCGTAGTCCTCGCAATCCCCTGCACCCTTGATCAGCGACTGGATCGGCGTGGCCCAGTAATCGACCTCGTGCCACAGGTCGATGTCTTCTTCGTAGCGCAGCTGGCGGTTGAAGAACTGGTTGACCACTTCCAGGCGCTCCGCGTCGCTGAGCTGCTTCTGCGTCGCCAGCAGTTGCTGCCAGGCGTCGATGCGCTGCTGGCCGGCACCCAGCGGGCCATAGAAGGCCGCGGCCTTGCGGCTGATCTGGGAGAAGTCCCAATCGGCACGCAGCCCGCCCAGCATTGCCAAGCCCAGCAGCAAGGCCAGCCCTGCCCGGCGCATGGTCAGATAAACAGCCCAACGTATCGCCAAGGCGAACTGTCCGCGAAATCCCTGGAAGCGCCGATGGTGCCGCCAGACCAGGGAAAAGACAATGGCACAGGACAATCACATCGATATCACCGTGCCTGAAGTCCGACAATCGGTTGACGCGCTCCCGGCCCGGCGCTTTCCTTCGCGCCAGAGTTCCTTCACGATTAGCAGCGCAATTCAGCGGCAGGCAGCTTGCTGCGGGAGGCTAAACGATTCCGCCAACGCATCGCCGGCCGGTTTGACAAGGACCGACTCCCTCACTAGCTTGATTGGATCCAATCAGCTTGAAACATGGCAGGACAACACTAGCGTGGCCGGAAAAACCAAAATCCTGAGCAGTATCCTGGGTGACGAACAGGTGCCTGCGCACCTGGCGCGAAGCGTGATCGAAGAGCGTTTGCGCAGTGCCATCCTCGATGGTCGCCTGGCGCCAGGCATGGCCCTGCGACAGCAGGAGCTGGCGACGCTGTTCGGCGTCAGCCGCATGCCGGTTCGCGAAGCATTGCGCCAGCTGGAGGCGCAGTCCCTGCTCGCGGTGGTGGCGCACAAGGGGGCAGTGGTCGCACCGCTGATCGGCGAGGACGCGGTCGATACCTACGAACTGCGCGTCATGCTCGAGACCGAGGCCCTGCGCCAGTCCATTCCGCTGCTCGATGCCGATGACATCGCCAACGCCCGCAGCTATATCCACCAGTTGGAAAACGAAACCCGCCATTCCGAGATCGGCCGTCTGAACCGGCTGTTCCACATGACCCTGTACAGCAAGGCACGCAACAGCAAGCTGCTGCGCCTGATCGACAACGAGCTGCTGCAGGAGGAGCGCTTCCTGCGTTTCCACCTGTCCTCCATGGGCCTGGGCAAGCTGACCCAGGACGATCACAACGGCCTGGTCGATGCCGCCAATGACAAGGACATCGAACAGGCGGTGGCGGTGCTGCACCGTCACCTCAACAACGCCATGAAGACCATCCGCGACTACCTGAGCCGCAAGGACCGCTGAACCCCGCCCTCCCCCGGGCCTGCCACCATGGCCAGGCCCGTCTTCGACTGCCCGCATCACGCAGCCATGACAGCCATTGTGTTTTCTGCACACTCTTACTGCAGCAAGTGACCGGTTGGTCGGCCTTGGCAACGCCCGTTCACTTGCCCGTTCGTCACCAGCAGAAGGAGTCGCGCACCGGGCGAGGGCCGCCAGCGATCAACCGCCCCCGATAACCACTACTACCAACTTCCCCAATCGAAAGTGCCTGGAGTGAGGTCTTCACTCATGAATCAGTTACTTTGGTTTTAAATAACCGAGGCGGGCAACTTCATTAAAATAAAACAACTTCCAATTGTTTTATCGACCCTGTACATGCCAGAGAAAATACTCACGCAAATATATCAATTAAACCACTTGCAGATAACTTTGAAGTTGCCTTAGCTTCTAAACGCAGGCAGCCATTGCCTACAGGAACGGCATTTACATATCCGCCTGACTGCCTGAAATAGCCGTAGCAAAGCGTTCACTGGTCATTTCGACCAGGGCCGGCTCTCACCCTGAACAAAGCTCCGGCGAATAAAGACTGTTTTCCCGACGTGAACTTTCGCACCCGTTTATCAGCCGAGGAACTTGCTTATGAACCGTCTTGAAACCCTGCTGCATGAAAAGAAAAGCGAACTGGCCAGGCATCCGATATTTGCCGAGATCGACTCGCTTCCGGTATTGCGCCGGTTCATGGAAACCCACGTCTATGCGGTCTGGGACTTCATGTCGCTGACCAAGCGCCTGCAGCAGGAACTGACCTGCATCCAGTTGCCCTGGCTACCGCCCAGGGATCCGAAGGCTGCGCGCCTGATCAACGAGATCGTGCTCGGCGAGGAGTCGGACGACCGTCTCGATCACGGTCACTACAGTCATTTCGAGCTGTACCTGGATGCCATGCATGAAGTCGGCGCCTGCACGGACAGCATCGAACGCTTCGTCGCCCTGCAACGCGAAGGCCTGCACCATCGCGCCGCCCTGACCGCCGCCGGGGCCAGCGACGCGGCGCGGCACTTCGTCGAGCAGACCCTGGACATCGCCCTCAACGCTCCGGCCCATGCGGTCGCGGCGGCGTTTCTGCACGGTCGCGAAAGCGTCATCCCGACCATGTTCCAGCGCATTCTCGACGACTGGGGCATCACCGGCAGCCAGGCACCGACCTTCCGCTACTACCTGCAACGGCATATCGAAGTGGACGCCGAGGACCATGGCCCCGCAGCCGGGCAACTGCTGGCGCGCCTGGTCGACGGCGATCCACAGCGCGAACACGAAGTGTATGAGGCGGCCATCGCTGCCGTGGAGAGCCGCCTGGCCTTCTGGGATCGCCTGCGCCTGTCCATGCACCAGGAAATTGCCGAGGCCAGCGTATGAACGAGCTCGACTATCAATCCTTCGCCGAGGCCTGGGAGGGACGGGCAACCATCCGTACCCGCCCGAGGCGCCTGGTGGAAGACGACCACCGCCTGATCTTTCCGCTGAGCCGCCAGTCGCTGGTGCTCAGCGCGACCTTCCAGCGTGAATGCCCGCACCTGCGCGATTTCGTCCTGGTCCAGAGCCTGTACAAGTTCATCAATGACGTGGTGATCTTCGAAACCGAGATCGTCGACCGCACCGCTCGCGCCATCGCCAAGGACCGCTTCGCCGTGCGTTTTCCCTTCGGCTGCCGCTATGACGCCATGACCGTGGTCGTGGACGAGGATTACCACGCCCTGGTGGCCATGGACTTCATGCAGCAGACCATCGAGCTGACCGGTGTCCAGCCCCTGGCCATGCCGCGGGAAATCGAGCTGAGCCGGGCCATCCCCGCAGCGCTGGCCCTGGCCCCGGAACACCTGCGCGATGCGCTGGAGCTGATCTGCGTGGGCATCGCCGAGAACACCCTGACCAACGATGTCGCCGCCTTCGCCCGCGATGACAGCGTCAAGGCATCGATCAAGGGGTTGATGGCCGACCACCTGCTCGACGAGGGGCGTCATTCGACCTTCTGGGCACGCCTGACCCGTCTCTACTGGAGCCAGGCCTGCGAGCAGGACCGTCGCCGCCTTGCCGGGATCCTGCCGGTGTTCCTGCAGCACTACCTGACCAACGAGATCCAGAACGCCTTCGACCTGCAACTGATCGAGGCGCTGGATGTCCCGCCCGCGGTCGCCAGCGCACTGCGCGAGGAGGTCGCCGGAATGGACTGGCCCATCGGGCCCCGTCATCCGCTGCTGGGCAACATCCTGCGCTTCTTCCGCAACAGCTCGTTGCTCGATGCGCCTTGCGTGCAAGCGGCGCTGGCCGAGTACCTGCCTTCATCAAGGAGTACGCCATGAGACGCCTGGATATCCTGCTGGCGGGCAGCAGCCCGGCCCTGGATCGGTTGTTCGAGGAACTGCAGCAGCACGGGCATGCGCTGCACCGGGCAATGACGGCCGCGCAACTGAGCGCCCGCCCCTTCGCCCGACCGGACCTGGTGATCGAAGACGGCAGTGTCGATCTGCCGGGCCTGGATGCCAGCACCTTCCTCAGCCTGCGAGTGGGCAGCACGACTACGGCCAGCGCAGCACTGCCTGATCTCGAATTGCTGTACTGGACCGGCAGCGCTCGAGCCCAGCGCCTGATCGAACGCCAGCCGCTGGAGCAGGAAGCCTCGGGCAACGGCCAGGCGCTGCGAATGGCTGCGCTGGAGGCCTTGCAGGAGCGCGTGGCCATTCATGTCAGTCGTTTCTCCCGCAACCCGGAGCATTTCCGCGAGAGCGAAGCCGTCGGCGCGATGCGCCAGGCCCGTGAGCATCCCCTGCCCTGGCTGGAGCAACTGGCCTGGCTGCACCGCTTCAACCGCACAGAGCAAAACGACGTGCTGCGGGCTGGCGAGACGCCGCTGATCGAGCGCCTGGAACAGAGCCTGATACGTCATGCACGTCTGCCGGCACTGAACATCGACGGGCGCCGGATCAGCTATGCGCAGTTGCAGGGACAGGCCTTGGCGATCCAGGCGCAACTGCTGCCCTGGCTGTCCTCGGACGGGGCAACGGTGGCGCTGTGTCTGCCGAAGTCCCTGGCGCTCTATGCCAGTCTGCTGGCGGTGCTCGGCTGCGGCGCCGTGTATCTGCCGCTGGACCCGGCCACACCAGCGGAACGCCTGCGCTTCATCCTGAAGGACGCCGGAGCCGCCTTGCTGGTTCATGACGGACAGCTCGCGGACTGGGATCGGTCGATTCCCGCCCTCGACCTGAGCCGCCTGCCGGAGCCACCGGCGGCGCCGTTGATGAGGCTGATGCGTCGTCGTCCCGACGTGGATGATCCCTGCGTCGCGATCTATACCTCCGGCACCACCGGCCAGCCCAAGGGCGTTCTCCTCAGCCAGCGCAACCTCAGTCATTTCCAGGCCTGGTACAGCGCCCATGTGCAGTTGACCGCGCAAAGCCGTGTGCTGCAGTTTTCCACGATCAATTTCGACGCCTCGTTGCTGGATATCCTGCCGACCTGGGTGGCCGGGGCGGAACTGGTGATTCCCAGCGAGGAACAACGCCGCGATCCGACGCGCCTGGAGGCGCTGATCCGCGAACAGGAGGTCACCCACGCGTTTCTGCCTCCGGCCCTGCTCAGCCTGCTGACCCTGGAAGGTACCGCCCTCGAACACCTGGTCACCGGTGGCGATGTCTGCGAGCCGGAGGCGGTCGAGCGGCTGGCCGGACAGTGTCGGTTCCACAACATCTACGGGCCGACCGAAACCACGGTACTGGCCACCACCCGGGTATTCGCCAGCGGGGACAACGTGCGCAACCTGGGTACGCCCATCGGCAACGCACGGGTATTTCTCCTCGACGACGCGCTGCAACCGGTAACGGAACAGCAAGCCGGCGAGCTGTACATCGGCGGGCCGGGGGTGGGCCTGGGTTACCTGAACAAGCCCGAACAGACCCGCGAACGCTTCATCGCACTGGAACTGCCCGATGGCGAATGCCTGCGCCTGTATCGCACCGGAGACCTGGCGCGCTGGACCCCTGAGGGCATCGAGATCTGTGGACGGCGCGACAACCAGGTGAAGATCCGCGGCTTCCGTGTCGAACCGGAAGAGATCGAACACTGCCTGCGGGCCAGTCGCCTGTTCGCCCAGGTCGCCGTGGTGATCGACGAGCAGCGCCGGATACTGAGCTTTCTCGCCCAGCCGCGACAACCCGACGCCCTCAGCCTGCTGCAAGCCCATGCCGAACGGTGCCTGCCTGACTACATGCGGCCCTTGCTGTATCAGGAACTTCCGCACATGCCATCCACCGCCAACGGCAAGGTCGACCGCCGGGCCTTGCTGGGCCTGCCCGTGACACTGGCCAGCAGCCGGCAACGGCGGGCCCCGGCCAATGCTCTGGAAGAGCAGCTACTGGAGCTGTGGAGCGAACTGCTGGAGCTGCCCGCGGAGGACATCTCCAGCGATGACAGTTTCTTCAATCTCGGTGGGCATTCAATCCTCCTGTCGCGCCTGCTGCTGGCGCTGCGCGACCGCTTCGGACGCGGCATCTCGATCAACCGCTTCATCGAGACGCCGACCCTGCAGCGCCTGGCCGCGCTGCTCAGTGGCGAAACCTCGGCGGTCGGAACACTTCATCCACAGGCTCTGAGCGATGCCGAGCGGGCGCTGAACCTGCCCGTGCTGCCACTGGAGCGGCTCGGGGATGTGCACAGGGTGATCGTCACCGGGGCCAACAGCTTCCTTGGCCTGCACATCGTCGAAGCACTCCTGGCTTGGGGGGCCAGCGAGGTGGCCTGCCTGGTCCGACGGGGAGAAGGTCGCTCCGCAGCCGAACGTTTCGCCCAGGCGGTGACCGACAACCGCATCGACGCCCTGGACTGGAGCCGTGTTCGTGTCCTGGAGGCCGATCTGCGGCAACCGCGCTTCGGCTTGAGCGACCTCGAATACGACGACCTCGATCGTCGCTTCGGTGCCCTTGTGCACAACGCAGCCCAGGTCAATCACGTGTTGGATTACCCGGCGCTGGCAGCGGACAACGTCGAACCGCTGTTTGAATGCCTGCGCCTGTGCGAGGGGCACAGCAAGAAGATCTTCAACTTCGTCTCCACCCTCTCCGCCTGCAGCGCCAGGGATGAACAGGGCCGGGTGCTGGAGCAGCCACCGGCGTCGACACCCCCGCTCTACATCCGCAATGGCTACAACCTGAGCAAGTGGGTGGGTGAACGCATCCTGGAGCGGGCGCGGGAACAAGGGGTGTGGGTCAACCTGTTCAGGCCCGGAAACATCACCTTCGACAGCCGCAGTGGCGTCTCGCAGCCGCACAAGAACCGCCTGATGCTGATGCTCAAGGGCTCCCTGCAACTGGGCCAGGTCCCAGCCCTGGACCTGCAGTTCGACCTGATGCCGGTGGACTTCCTGGCGCGCTTCATCGCCTTCCATGCCAGTCGCCATCAACCCGCCCGGGCGGTCTTCAACCTGCATAACCCGCAGCCGCTGCGCTGGGAGCGCTATGTCGAGGCCTTTCGCGAGGCTGGCCGGGCCTTCGAGCTGGTCAGTGTTGCGCAGTGGCAGCGGGCGCTGCAGCAGGTCGATCGCGACAACGCGCTGTTCGAGGTCCTTGGCTTCTATCTCGACGGCTTCGAGGAGGACATCGGCGACACCTCGCGTATCGACCACGCCAACGCCCGGGAAGGCGTACGGCGCATGGGCGAACGCTATCCCGAGAAGAGTCCGGCGCTGCTGGCGCGCGGCTGCCGGTACCTGCAGGAAATCCGGTTCATCTGATTCACCATCCAGAGGAGTAACATCATGCAAGCACTGAAACCCGATACCCTGATTCGCAATCCGCAAGGCTGCCTGGTCGTATCCCAGGTCGATATCGCTGCGGATGCGGCCAGTGTCTGGAACATCGTGGGCAATTTCGCCGGCTTTGCGGTGTTCATCCCGGCCTTGAGCCATATCGAGATGACCGGCAGCGGCGTGCGATCGATCCGCAAGAAGTTCTTCAAGGACAACAACTTCGTCATCGAACAACTGAATTCACGGGATGACAAGGCGATGAACATGACCTGGAGCCTCATTCACACCAGCCTGAACATCGGCAACCTGTGGGCGGCCATGGAGGTGAAGGACCTGGGTGATGGTCGCAGCCGGGCGATCTGGACCATTCAGGGTGAACCCCATGAAGGCGGCGCCGAGGCCTTGCCGGGGTTCCAGGCCTTTCTGCAGAAGTTCGCCGATGAGGCCATGAACAACGTGCGCAACCTGCTCAGCTAGAAAACCCGACCGCCAGAAAGACAAAACCCCTGTCTGCAACGCAGACAGGGGTTTTGGTATTTAATCTTGACGATGACCTACTCTCACATGGAGAAGCTCCACACTACCATCGGCGATGCGTCGTTTCACTGCTGAGTTCGGGATGGGATCAGGTGGTTCCAACGCTCTATGGTCGTCAAGAAAT
>Ga0206117_100930_pt1 | contig 19808 bp, 10 predicted proteins | sample 3A5Ametagenome_FD_177997 | JGI IMG/M metagenome (GOLD analysis project Ga0206117, IMG submission 177997) | Enriched microbial communities from leaf-cutter ant dump, University of Wisconsin, Madison, United States - 3A5A | ecosystem: Environmental > Terrestrial > Nest > Insects nest > Nest dump... | reverse complement strand
TGCTGGCATTGACCAGCCCGGCCAGGCGCTGGCCCAGATGGCTCTGCCGCATCGGCGGAGCGGCGACCAGCACGATGTCGGCGGCATCGGCCCGGCGGTTGAGGAAGGCGCGGATCCGCGGCAGCGACGTGCGCAGCGAGGCAATGACGGTATCGGGCGCGCCGATCGCCACCGACAGCCCCTCGATCTCGGTGTCGACGATCTCGATGCCGTCGTCCTGGCGGGTGCGGCCCTCGGCGGTGCCGACCGGCAGTTCCGACAAGACGCCGCGCCCGTCCCCGATCAGGTCGACGACGACGACGTTGCGGCCGTGGCCCTGTGCCAGTTCGAGGGCCAGGGTGCGCACGGTCGAGACGGTGTCGCTGGCCTCGCTGTCGGCCAGGAACTGCAGCTTCTTGACCGGCTGGCCGTCGATGTTGAGTTCGGCCAGCCGCGAGGCCAGCAGCATCATTTCCTCCTGCACCTGACGGGTCGAGGCATCCGACAGGCTGGCCAGGACCGGCAGGCCCAGCCCGCGCTCGGCCTCGCCGGGCAGGATGAAGACCTGGCGGATCCAGGCGGCGGCCACGCCGACGGCGATGCCGAACAGGATGCCGCCCAATATGCCGGCGACGATGAACGACGGCACCATGGTGTCGCCCACCACCGGCTCGGTCGCCCACTGGGTGACGCGCACGCTGGCATCGTCGGACCGCGCCTGGCTCTCGTCGATGCGCGCGGCCTCGGTGCGCATCGCGTAATCCTTGTGGATCAGCTCGATGATGCCGCGGGTCCGCTCCAGGTCGTTCAGCTGGGCCTCGGCGTCGCGCAGCACGGCGACGCGCTGCTCGGCATCCTTCTGCTGGCGTTCCAGCTCGTCCAGCTGGCGCTGGATGGCGCTGGCCTCGATCTCGAGCTGGGTCACATGGTTGATCAGGAAGGGCAGGGCGGGGTTGCGCACCTCGCGCCGGGCATTGAACTGCGGCTTGTCCTGGGACCGCAGCGACTTGCGCACCACCTCGATCTGGCGCTCGACATCCTTCAGCGGGGGATAGTCGGGCTGGTAATGCTGGATCAGCTTGTCGCGCTGCAATTGCAGGCGCAGCAGGACGTTGCGGTCGTCGTCGTTCTGCGACTGGTTCGTCGTCTCGGCGAAATCGAAGACGGTGGGGGGCGTCTTGCTCAGCTTGGCATTGGCCTCGGCCACTTCGGATTTCAGGCCTTCGCGCCGCTCCTGGGTCTGCCTGCGGCGGGCCACGATCGAATCGATCTGGTTGACCGACAGCAGCACTTCCTGGCGGATGTCGATCACGCCGAACTTGCTTTTTACCGTCTGGATCTCGGCTTCGACCCGGCGCAACTGGTCCGAGAACCGCGACAGCTCGCTCGTCAGAAAGGGCAGGCGGGGGCGGTCGTAGATCTGCCGGCGCTGGGCCAGATAGGCTTCGAACAGTTCGTTGACCGCGCGCGATGCCATTTCGGGCACCGGGTGATTGAAGGTCAGCCGGACGATATTGGAATCCGAGGCCGGTTCGGCGCGCAGCCGGGACTGCACCATCTCGATGGCCCGGCCGGCCCTGGTATCCTCCGGGTAGGGTGGCAGGAACCCCAGATAACGGCGCTGGGCCAGTTCCGGGAACAGGGTTTCCGGCCCGATCGTGTCGACCATCTGCTTGATGACGGCCGGGCTGATCAGGATGTTGATTTCCGATTCGACCGCCTTCAGCCCGTCGACCGACACCACGGTGGGCAGCTGGTTGCCGATGCCCTGGTTGTCGACATGCTCGCGCGAGACCATGACCAGCAGGCGCCCTTCGGCGCGGTACTGGGTACGCGCGTTCAGCGCCGCCACGACGCCGATGGCGGCGATCAGCAGGAAACCGATGGTGATCGCCTTCCAGCCATAGAAACCCAGCACGGCCAGATCGCGCATCGTATAGCCGGTGGTGCCGCGCGGCGGCCCGGCCTCGCGCCGTTCGGGGTACAGCTGCGCCGCGGCCATGGCGCTCAGCCCGCCCGCGGCGGCACGCAGCCGCCGACGAATGCCGGGTGGGACGACGGCCGGTAGGCGATCGGGGGAACCTTAAAAACCAACATGCGGCGAGTTTTGCGTCAAAACATTCATTTTACGTTACCTCACGGCAGCGGCTGCCCGCAGTCCCGCAGTTCGAGGCCGCGGCAGATGGCCGCGGCCGCGGTCCTGGCATCGGGATTGGCGGGCGAGATCGGCCCGGGCGGGACCGCCGACAGCGAATAGAGCATCGCGCCCCCGGCAGGATCCTGCCGCAGGCGGGCCGTCAGCTCGGCGATCATGTCCAGGTTATGCACCGGTTCGTTCGGCTGGCGCTGCGGCGGTACGTGGAAACCAAGGACCAGCGGTCCGGACCATATCGCACGATAGGCCTGAAAAGCTTCCCACGGATTGTATGTCGGCCCGGCCTCGTAGGCCATGATCGAGACCAGGTCGATGCTGGCGGCGGTCGGCCCGCGCAGCAGGTTCAGCACCATGCCGGTATAGCGGCTGCGCGGCTGGGCATTCGCCCAGGCGCCTTCGCCATAGGCCGCGACCGACCAGCCGGCCACCGCGATCAGGGCCGGCCGCGGCAGGACCCGCCGCATGCGCGTGACGGCGTCGGCGAAGTCGCGGTCGCTGACGCAGCGGATGCGGCCGCCCTCGCTGCGGCAGCCGGGTTCGGCCGGCTCGAAATCCACGTCGACGCCGTCCAGGCCGAGGTCGCGGACCAGCCGGCCCACCGCCTCCTCGTTCAGCCGATGCCAGGCGGGATAGGCCGATCCCCCGACCGACAGGATCACCCTGGTCCCGGGCTGGCGCTGGCGCAGCAGGGCGACGGCGCCTTTCAGCACCCGGCCGTCATAGGGGTATTGCAGACCGGTCCCGGCCAGTTCCAGCCCGCCGTCATAGGTCATGTCGGGCCGGGCAAACGACAGGGCGACGATGTTGACATAGCCGGGGATGGCGGCCAGCCGCGTCGCCGCGGGGCCGGTCGCGGGCACCTCCCACCAGCTTTCGTGATAGCCGAGGAACGGGCGCGCCGGCAGGTCCGCGCCCCAGGCACGACCGACCGACAGAGCGGGCGCGAACGCGGCGACCGTCAGCAGGACCAGCAGGACGCCTAGAAGACGTCGCGGCCGACCATGCCGAGGACCAGCGTTCGGAGCATGATCTTGAAGTCGAACCATAGCGACCAGTTCTCGACGTAAAAGGTATCCAGTTCCACGCCGCGGCGTGCCTTCTCCAGGGTGTCGATGCCGCCGCGCATGCCGTTGATCTGGGCCCAGCCGGTGATGCCCGGCTTGATCCGGCTGCGGGTGGCATAGCGTTTGACCACTTCGTAATAGGGGCCGTCCGACACGACCATGTTGGGCACATGGGCGCGGGGGCCGACCACCGACATCTCGCCGCGCAGCACGTTCAGCAGCTGGGGCAACTCGTCCAGGCTGGTGCGGCGCAGGAAGGCGCCGACCCGCGTGATGCGCGGGTTGTCCCGCTTGGTGCCGAGCGAGCCGTCGTCGCTTTCGTCGACCGTCATCGTGCGCAGCTTGAACATCGGGAAGATCGTGTTGTTCAGGCCCAGCCGGGGCTGGCGGAAGAACACCGGTCCGGGTGAATCCAGCCGGATGGCAATGGCGGCGACGGCGATGATCGGGGCGGCGATGATGATGCCGATCGTGGCGACGACGTAGTCCTCGATCAGCTTCATCAGCGCATGCGTGCCGCGCAGCGGCGCCTGCATCAGCTGCAGCACCGGCAGGCCGGCCAGGTCGCCGCCCTGGGGCAGGCGCAGATCCAGGGGGTTGTGCTTGAGCGGCAGGACGATGTCGGCGGCGATCATCTGCAACTGGCCCAGCAGCTGGAAGATGCGGTCGGCCGCCTCCCACGGCAGGGCCATGACGATGATGTCGACCTTGCGGTCGCGGACATAGGCATGCAGCGCGTCGATCCGGCCGGTGACGGGGATGTCGGCGCCGAGGTCGACGGCATGGCGGGTCAGGCGGTCGTCGAACAGGGCGGCCAGCCGGTACATGTCGCGCCGGGCGGGATCGGTGACGTGGCGGATCACCTCGCGCGCGATGTCGGTCGCGCCGACGATGACCACCTCGCGCCGCAACAGGCCGCGCCGGCGGGCGCGGCTGGCCAGTGGCCCGACGATCAGGCGGCCCAGCACCAGGATGACGAACGAGGTTCCCGCCCATTGGAACAGCCAGCGCGGCCGCTCGAATTCATTGGGGGCGAAGGCCCAGACCAGGATCAGGGCGACCGTCAGCGCGCTGATGATGCCGAAGGCGATCGTGAAGATCTGCTTGGGCAGCTTGCGATAGTTCTCGAGCCGGTAGGCATCGACCAGGGTCATCGCCGACAGGAAGACGTGGATGCCGACCACGGCCAGGATCATTGCCTGGCCATGCGGGTTCGGCCCCTGCGGATGCAGTTCGAACACCCAGGCGCAGGCCAGCGCGCCAAGCAGCAGCCCGCCGTCCCAGGCCATCACCAGGCGATTGACCAGGCCATGGGTCCAGCGCATCAGCCGACCGCCTTTGGTTGCGGTACCGGGATAAGGCTTCCTTGCGCCGAATTAAGCTTACGAATCAGCATATTACCCGGATTTCCCCTGGCTCGTTCCGAACGTACCAGCAACGTCGGGAAATGTAAGTCGCGAAGTGGACATGCATCTTAAGGATGCAGCAGCCGCTTTGCCACCCATGTGGTTCCGATGGCGCCCTGCGCCGTGACCAGGCCGGCGACCAGCGCGGCGCCGACGATGCCGAAGGCCGGGATCAGGGCGGCGCTGAGCATCAGGCCCACGGCCAGTTGCAGCAGGTTCAGCCGGCGCAGCACCGCGCCATGGCCGGTCATGCCGAGCAGTACGTCCTGCACGGGCAGCAGGCAATTGATCATCTGGCCGATCGCCATGATGCGCAGGGCCGTGGCCGCCGCGTCGAATTCGGGCGCGATCAGCCGCAGCAGCAGTTCGGGCACGGCCAGCATGACCAGCGTTGCCGGCACGCCGACCGCGGCGACCCCGCGCCGGATCATGGTGTTGTAGCGCCGCAGCCGGTCGATGGCGCCCAGGCGGTAGAGTTCGGCGAAATGGGGGGCAGCCACCGTGCCGGCGGCGATGATGATCACCCAGACCAGCATCGAGATGCGGTTGGCCATCGAGAACGCGCCGACGGTCGCGGCATCGGCGACCAGGCCCAGCACCAGCACGGGCAGCGAGGTCAGCCCGACCTGCGTCAGTTCGACCACCAGCAGGGGCAGCGCGGTCTGCCACATGCCCGGCAGGGCCGCCGCCGGTTCCGTCGCCGCGATCGGGCGGTCCGCCAGCGCCGGCCGCGCCCGCCACAGGAAAAAGACCGCCAGCAGGCAGGACAGGGTCATCGACGCGGCCAGGGCCAGGATCAGCCGGTCCAGCGTGTCGGCGCCCAGGAACAGGGCGGCCAGGGTCAGGTTCGGCCACAGCGCGTTCTGCACCACCTGGGCGGCGGTGGTCTGCTTGAAGCCGGCCATGGCCGAGCCCAGCGTGAAGATCAGCGTCTGCGGCACCATCACGACCGCGGTCAGCGCCAGCGGCGCGGCCAGATCGGGCATCCGGAAGGCGTAGGTCGCCGCCGGTCCCGCCACCGCCCAGGTCAGGGCGGCGGCAACCACGCCGGCCAGGGCCGTCCAGCCGAAGCCCATGCGCATCGCCCGGGCCGCGGCGGGGCCTGCCCCGATCGCCACTTCGGCGGCGATATGGCGGGTCAGCGCCTTGTCGAGGCCCAGCCGCGCAGCGGTCGCGACCAGCGCCACCCAGGTCAGGCAGATGAAGAACAGCCCGGCGTCATGGGCACCCAGCCGGTGACCGACAAGAATATAGAGCCCGAGCTTGCCGAGCGTCTCGGCCCCCCGGACGCCCAGGCCGAGGACGTAGCGCAGGAGGGTGGCTCGGGTCTGTTCGGAAGGGGCGGGGGCAGGGCGATCTGACATCGGGTGCTTGACGGGGAACAAACTATGACGCTACCGGTTTTCAGCCATGAACGATATCGCCTATCGCGCCGTTGTGCTGTCGCTTGCCGTAATGCTGTGCGGGATGCCGGCAGCGGTACGGGCCCAGGCCATCACCGACGACGCGCCGCGCCTTGAGGTCGAGGACTTTGACGTCTACAAGGCCATCAACGTCTATTTCATGGACCGTCTGCCATTCGGCTGGTGGGCCGATCCGCCCGAACGCGAGGGCCAGGGTTTCCGCGTCGTGATCAACATGCCCGTCTGGTGGCAGGGCAACCCGGCATCGGCGATGATCGCCCTGTGCCCGGACCGCCGCAACCGCATCTGGACGGAAACCAAATACCTGTTCCTGCAGCCGTTCTACAAGAAGCTGCCCTGGGCCGGTTTCGAATGTCGCATCTAGGAAATCTTGCCGCGCGGCCCTTGGGCGGCTAGGGTCTGATCATGCTGCTCGGCGCCATCAAGACCCTCATCCAGAATCACATTCCCTGGCTTTTCGTCCCGCTTGCCGACCTTCGTGACCGGGTCGCCCCGCGTTACGGCGAGGCCGAGCTGGGCCTGGTGCCCCGGCTGTGCCCGCGGGGCGAGGCGGCGTTCGACGTCGGCGCCAATACCGGCATGTATTCGTTCTGGCTGCTGCGATGTGCGGCGCACCTGACGTCCTTTGAACCGAACGCGCGCCTCTGTGCCATCCTGCGCCAGCGGTTCGCCGGCGCCATCGCGGCCGGCAAGATCCAGATCGAGGCGGTCGCCGTTTCGAATCGCGAAGGCCAGGCCGAGCTGTTCGTCGAGCCGGGTTTCGAGGCGCTGGCCTCGGTCGAGGCCAACCACCGCCCGCCGGCCGCGGTCAACAGCGGCGAAGTGCTGCGCGTCCCCACCGTGCGGCTGGACAGTTACGACCGGCGCAAGGTCGGTTTCATCAAGATCGACGTCGAGGGGCACGAGGTCGCGGCGGTCGAAGGCGGCCTGGCCCTGATCGCCCGCGACCTGCCGACCATCCTGGTCGAAGCCGAGGAACGCCACCATCCCGGCGCCGTGCCGGCGTTGCGCGCGCTGTTGGAGCCGCTTGGCTACAAGGGTTTCTACCTGTACCAGGGCCGGCTTAACCCGATCGAGGGTTTCGATCCGGCGGTGCTGCAGGATCGTGCCGCCCTGAACGAGGCCGGCACCCATCGGGTGCCCGGCAAGGTCTACGTGAACAATTTCATCTTCGCCGCCCGCCCCGAGGCGCTGGCCGACCTGGCCAAGGGCGTCTGAGGGCTCGGCAGGCCCCTCGGCCGCGATCAGCCGAAGATGCGGCGGACGATCGGCTTCAGCTTGCGGCCCAGCGGATGGTCGCGCAGCTGGTCGGCCAGGTCAGACTGGCGAATCCGGTCCAGGATGGAATGGGGCGTGGCATAGACCTCGACCTCGGCGCCGAACATGGTCGTCGTGCGCATGTGGAGGCGTTCGGGCAGGGTGCGGCGCAGGGCGGCGCGATAGCCGTCGGCCTGACCCGGTCGGCAGAACAGGACCTTGTTGTCACCGATGGCGAACGGCACCAGACGGCCGGGATGGGCAATCAGGTGACGGCAGGCCCCTTCCGATACCGCGGGAAATTCCGGGTTGAACCAGTCGTCGAGGATGACGACGCCACGGTCATCCAGGCCTTCGTCGGCGATCGCCATATCGTTGGCCGTAACTTCCGAGGTATGGCCGCCGTCGATCGAGAAGAAGCGCGCGCGCGCCTTGACCTGGGCCTCGATGTCGCGCCAGCCGATCGCCGTCGAGGACGAGCGGATCACCGCGACCTGGCCGTCGGCCACCTCGAAACGCTTCATGTTCTGGCGGAAGACCGCCTCGTCGCCGTACCCCGAGCCGTCGAGATTGGCTTCCTGGTCGCCGAAGATGTCGACGGCGAAGGCCATCTCGCCGGGTTGCAGCGTCAGCGCCAGCAGGATGAACAGGCGGCCGTGATGAATCCCGATCTCGCCGACCGATCCCTTCAGGCCCATGCGGCGCTGTTCCAGCCCGATCTGCAGCGCCATGTCGGCGTCCAGCTGGGACAGCCAGCCATCGACCTGGCGATGCGCGCCGCCGGCATAGCGGTTAAGGGCGGCGGGGATGGTCGCAGCCGTCATGTCTTATCCTCGGACGAAATCGGCCACCGGATGATGCCGCGGCGGCTGAGAACGATCACCTGCCCCCGCGTGGCGATGGACAGAACGGCACCCATTGAACCCCACATGACACGAACTCTGACTCTTCTGGTCGTTGGCGATGGCCCTGATTCTAGGCCTCGTGGTCCGCGGTGCCTGTGACGCCTGACACCGTTGATCCCTGCTCTTATCGCATGACTGCGTTGCGATGCACGGCAAAAAAATGCAACCGCCGTCCTACCACCGCTGATTGGTGCAACCCCGGCGCCAGATCGCGGCTTGTGATACACAGCGTAACGAATTTGGCCGGGCCGCTTACACTTCGTCACCCAAAGCGCCCACCGGAAAAACTATAATCGGCGTCATGAGATGGCTGCCTGCGGGCAGTTGCCGGATGACGACGCGCAGCATTCAGTACCAACGGACGAGATTGCCCCCGCCATGGCCGGTTTGACCGATCACGACACCGATCCCAAGTCCGACCACCGCCAGGAACGCCGCGGGCCCCGCCTGTGGGTGATCCTGGCCTGGATCGTCTGCCTCGCCGGGATCGGTGCCGGCGGCTACTACTACTATCGGATGCGGACGGACGCCGGTGCCCCGCCGGCTGCCGCGGCGACGCCCCCGGGGGCGCCCGTTGCCGCCGGGCCCGGACCCGGCGGACCGCCCGGCGCGGCGGGGCCGGTCCGGCCGACGCCGGTGGTGGCCACACGGGCCCAATCGGCCGACGTGCCGATCTGGCTGAAGGCGATCGGGTCGGTCGCGGCCGCGAATACCGTGACGGTGCGGTCGCGCGTCGACGGCCAGTTGATGCGCGTCCTGTTCAGCGAAGGGCAGATGGTCAAGGCCGGCGACCTGCTGGCCGAGGTCGACCCGCGCGCCTATCAGGCGCAGCTGGAACAGGCCGAAGGCCAGCTGGCCCGCGATACCGCGCTGCTGGAAAACGCCCGCATCGATCTGCAGCGCTATCGCACGCTGTTCAAGCAGGATTCGATCGCCAAGCAGCAGGTCGACACCCAGGAAGCGCTGGTCCGGCAATACGAAGGCACGGTCAAGGTCGACAAGGGCCAGGTCGACAATGCCCGGCTGCAGCTCAGCTATGCCCGCATCACCGCGCCGATCTCGGGCCGCATAGGCCTGCGCGCCGTCGATGCCGGCAACATGATCAAGGCCGGCGACACCAACGGCCTGGCGACGATCACCCAGGTGACGCCGATCAGCGTCATCTTTACCATCGCCGAGGACAACCTGCCCGTCGTCATCCGCCGCATGCGCGAGGACACGGCGGTACCGGTCCAGGCCTTCGACCGGTCCCAGGCCAACAAGCTGGCGTCGGGCAAGCTGGTGACGATCGACAACCAGATCGACATGACCACCGGCACCGTCAAGCTGAAGGCCGAATTCCCCAACGACGACGGCGCCCTGTTTCCGAACCAGTTCGTCAACGTCCGCATGCTGTTGGACGTGCGCCGCAACGCGACGGTCATTCCGACCGCCGCGATCCAGCGCGCGGGGCAAAGCGCCTTCGTCTATGCGGTGACGCCCGAAAACCGCATCGCCGTGCGCCAGATCGTGCCCGGCCCGATCGAGGGATTCCGCACCATCGTCGAAAGCGGCCTGCAGCCGGGCGACCAGGTGGTGACCGATGGCGGCGACCGCCTGCGCGAAGGCACCATGGTCACCGTCTCGGCCCCGCCGGGCGATGCGCCGACGGCGGCTGCCGCCCCGCCCAGCAACCAGCTGCCGTCATCGACCCAGCCGCGCCAGCAGCGCCGCACGCCCGACGGGCAGCGCCCGCCCGGTCAGCAGCCGGGTGGTCAGCAGGGCCAACAGCGCCCCAATAACGCGGGCGGCGGGAACAGCGGCGGATGAACCCGTCCCGCATCTTCATCCTGCGGCCGGTCGCCACCACGCTGATGATGCTGGCGATCCTGCTGGCCGGCGGCATCGCCTATCGCATGCTGCCGCTGTCGGCGCTGCCCGAGGTCGACTATCCGACGATCCAGATCATCACGCTGTATCCCGGCGCCAGCCCCGACGTGATGGCGACGACGGTGACCGCGCCCCTGGAACGGCAGCTGGGCCAGATGCCCGGCCTGAAGCAGATGACGTCGACGTCGTCGGGCGGCGCATCGGTCGTGACCTTGCAGTTCAACCTGGAACTGGCGATCGACATCGCCGAACAGCAGGTCCAGGCCGCGATCAACGCCGCCGGCACCTTCCTGCCGGCCGACCTGCCGACCCCGCCGATCTACAACAAGGTCAATCCGGCCGACGCGCCGATCCTGACGCTGGCGCTGACCTCGGCCACGCTGACGCTGCCCCAGATCCAGGACCTGGCCGATACCCGCGTCGCGCAGAAGATTTCCCAGGTCACCGGCGTCGGACTGGTGTCGATCAACGGCGGCCAGCGGCCGGCGGTGCGCATCCAGGCCAACATGACGGCGCTGGCGTCCTATGGCCTCAGCCTCGAGGATATCCGCGCCGCGATCACCAACAACAATGTCAACCAGGCCAAGGGCGGGTTCGACGGGCCGTCGCGCGCCTTCACCATCGACGCCAACGACCAATTGCGGTCCGGCGCCGATTACGCCGCGATGATCGTGTCCTACCGCAACGGCGCGCCGATCCGCCTCAGCGATGTCGCGACCGTGGTGGAGGGGGGCGAAAACAACCGCCTGGCCGCCTGGGCCAACCGCGACCCCGCCGTCATCCTGAACGTCCAGCGCCAGCCGCGCGCCAACGTGATCGAGGTGGTAGACCGCATCCAGGCGCTGCTGCCGCAGCTGCGCCAGTCGCTGCCCGCGTCGGTCGAACTGAAGGTCCTGACCGACCGCACCACGACGATCCGCGCCGCGATCAAGGACACCCAGTTCGAACTGCTGCTGGCGATCGGGCTGGTCGTGCTGGTCATGTTCCTGTTCCTGCGCAACCTGACGGCCACGATCATTCCCTCGGTCGCCGTGCCGCTGTCGCTGGTCGGCACGTTCGGCGTGATGTACCTGGCGGGGTTCAGCCTGAACAACCTGTCGCTGATGGCCCTGACCATCGCCACCGGGTTCGTGGTCGACGACGCCATTGTCATGATCGAGAACATCGCCCGCTATATCGAAAAGGGCGAACGGCCGCTGGATGCCGCATTGAAGGGTGCGGGGCAGATCGGTTTCACCATCATCTCGCTGACCGTGTCGCTGATCGCGGTGCTGATCCCGCTGCTGTTCATGGCCGACGTGGTCGGGCGGCTGTTCCGCGAATTCGCCATCACGCTGGCCGTCACTATCCTGGTATCGGCCGTGGTGTCGCTGACGCTGACGCCGATGATGTGCGCCAAGCTGCTGAAGCAGGAAAGCCACCGGCCGATGGGGCCGATCGCGCGCACCACCGAACGCTGGTGGGATGCCGCGATCCGCGGCTATGACCGGTCGCTGGTCTGGGTGCTGAACCGCCAGGGGCTGATGCTGGTCATCGCGGTGGCGACGCTGGCGCTCAGCGTCTTTCTGTACGTGCTGGTGCCCAAGGGGTTCTTCCCCCAGCAGGATACCGGCCTGATCCAGGGCCTGTCGGATGCGCGCCAGACCATTTCCTTCCAGGCCATGGCCGAACGCCAGCAAGCCATGGCGGACGCGATCCTGCAGGACCAGGCGGTGGACAGCCTGACGTCGTTCATCGGCGTCGACGGCACGAACCCGACGCTGAATTCCGGCCGCATGCTGATCAACCTGAAACCGTTCGGCGAGCGCGATCCGGCCGACGTGGTCATCGCCAGGCTGCAGCAGCGCGCCGCCCAGGTCGAGGGTATCTCGCTGGCCCTGCAGCCGGTGCAGGACCTGACGATCGACGATCGCCTCGGCCGCGCCGCCTATCAGTTCATGGTGGTCGACGGCGACCCCGCGCGCCTCTATGACTGGGTGCCCAAGCTGGTCGAGCGCCTGTCGCAGCGCCACGAACTGACCCATGTCTCGAGCGAGCTGCGCCCCGGCGGCCTGGCGGCCTATGTCGAGATCGACCGCACCACGGCGGCCCGGCTGGGGGTGACCCCGGCGGCCGTCAACAATGCGCTGTACAACGCTTTCGGCCAGCGCATCGTCTCGACCATCTTCACCCAGGCCGCGCAGTATCGCGTGATCCTGGAGGCCGACCCCAGCCAGCAGGGCGGCCTGGAAGCCTTCGGCAACATCTACGTGCCCGGCGCCGACGGGGCCCAGGTCAAGCTGTCGACGATCGCGACCATCACCGAACGGGCCGCGCCCCTGACCATCGATCACTACAACCAGCTGACGGCGACGACCGTGTCGTTCGACGTGGCGCCGCATTCGTCGCTGGGGGCGGCGGTCACCGCGATCCGCGAGACCGCGGCGGAACTGGGCATGCCCGTCACCACCCAGCTGCGCCTGCAGGGCACGGCGGCTGCCTTCGAGACGTCGTTGTCGAACGAAGTCTGGCTGATCCTGGCCGCGATCGTGACGATGTACATCGTGCTGGGCGTTCTGTACGAAAGTTTCATCCACCCGGTGACGATCCTGTCCACGCTGCCGTCGGCGGGCGTCGGCGCGCTGCTGGCGCTGGAACTGGTCGGCATGGACCTCGACGTCATCGGGCTGATCGGCATCGTGCTGCTGATCGGCATCGTCAAGAAGAACGCGATCATGATGATCGACTTCGCGCTGGATGCCGAACGCAACGAAGGCAAATCCCCGCGCGAGGCGATCCACCAGGCCTGCCTGCTGCGCCTGCGGCCCATCCTGATGACGACGTTCGCCGCCATGTTCGGCGCCCTGCCGCTGGTGATGTCGGGCGGGGTCGGGGCCGAACTGCGCCAGCCGCTGGGCGTCACCATCATCGGCGGGCTGATCGTCAGCCAGATGCTGACCCTGTTCACCACCCCGGTGATCTACCTGGCCTTCGACCGGCTGGCCACGCGCTTCCGCCGTCCGCCCGAGGATGACGCCGACGCGGCCGAGGTGGCGCGATGAACCTGTCGGGCCCGTTCATCCGCCGGCCGGTCGCCACCACCCTGCTGTCGCTGGGGCTGGTGCTGGCGGGGCTGGCCGCGCTGCGCATGCTGGCGGTATCGCCGCTGCCCCAGGTCGATTTCCCGACCATCGTGGTGTCGGCCTCGATGCCCGGCGCGGCGCCCGAAACCATGGCCGCGACGATCGCCACGCCGCTGGAACGCCAACTGGGCCGCATCGGCGGCGTCAACGAGATGACGTCGTCATCGTCGCAAGGGTCGGCCCGCATCATCCTGCAGTTCGATCTGTCGCGCGACATCGACGGCGCCGCCCGCGACGTGCAGGCCGCAATCAATGCCGCGCGGGTCGACCTGCCGGCGAACATGCCGTCCAACCCCAACTACCGCAAGGTCAACCCGGCCGATGCGCCGGTGCTGATCCTGTCCTTGACCTCGGACATCCTGGACAAGGGGCAGATCTACGACGCGGCATCCAACATCCTGGTGCCGACCCTGTCGCAGATTTCCGGGGTGGGGCAGGTCTCGGTGTCCGGGGCCTCGTCGCCCGCCGTGCGGGTCGAGCTGAATCCGCGGGCGCTGGCCCAATACGGTATCGGCCTGTCCGAGGTGCGCACTGCCATTACCAGTTCAAATTCCAACCGGCCCAAGGGGCTGGTGGAAAGTTCGGACCGGCGCTGGCAGATCTATGCCAACGACCAGATGACGCGGGCGGCGGAATACCGGCCGCTGGTGGTGGCCTATCGCAACGGCGCGCCGGTGCGCCTGAGCGACGTGGCCGAGGTGCTGGATTCGGTGCAGGACCTGCGCAATGCCGGGTCGTCGAACGGCAAGCCCTCGGTGCTGGTCCAGATCAACCGCGCGCCGGGTGCCAACATCATCGAAACCGTCGACCGCGTGCGGCAGTTGCTGCCCGAACTGCAGGGCGCCTTGCCGGCGTCGATCGATGTGCGGATCCTGATGGACAGGACCACGACGATCCGCGCCTCGATCGTGGATCTCGGCCATACGCTGGCCATCGCCATCGTGCTGGTCATCCTGGTGGTCTTTGCCTTCCTGCGTGAACCGCGCGCGGCGCTGATCCCGTCGGTCGCGGTGCTGATCTCGCTGATCGGCACGTTCTCGGCCATGTACCTGCTGGGCTACAGCCTCAACATCCTGTCGCTGATGGCGCTGACGGTCGCGACCGGGTTCGTGGTCGACGATGCGATCGTGGTGCTGGAAAACGTCATCCGCCATGTCGAGAACGGGGTGAAGCCGGCCAAGGCCGCGCTGCTCGGCGCGCAGGAGGTCGGCTTCACCGTCCTGGCGATGAGCCTGTCGCTGATCGCGGTGTTCATCCCGATCCTGATGATGGGCGGGATCACCGGGCGGCTGTTCCGCGAATTCGCGGTCACCCTGTCGTTTGCCATCCTGGTATCGCTGGTCGTGTCGTTGACCACGACGCCGATGATGTGCGCCAAGCTGTTGCGCCGCACCGAACCGCGCAAGCAGGGCCGGCTGGCCCGAACGGGCCAGTGGCTGTTCGACCGCACGCTGCGAGGCTATGCGGTCACGCTGGGCTGGGCGCTCCGCCACGGCTGGCTGATGCTGCTGATGCTGCTGGCCACCATCGGCCTCAACGTCTATCTCTATACCATCGTGCCGAAGTCGCTGGCCCCCCAGCAGGACACCGGCCGGCTGTCGGGATTCATCGTCGGCGGCCAGGGCATCTCGTTCCAGGCGATGCAGCAGAAGCTGGGCGTCTATCTCGACATCGTGCGCCAGGACCCCGCGGTCGCCGAGGTGGCGGGGTTCACCGGGGGCGGACAGCGCAATGCCGGCTCGATGTTCATCGATCTGAAGCCGCTGTCGGAACGCAAGGAAAGCGCCGAGCAGGTGATCGCCCGGCTGCGGCCGAAATTGCAGGCGGTGCCCGGTGCCTCGGCCTATCTGATGGCGCAGCAGGACCTGCGCATCGGCGGGCGGCAGGGCAATGCCAGCTATCAATATACCCTGCTGGGCGACGATCTGGCCGAGCTGCGCAAATGGGGCCCGCGCGTGGTCGAGGCGCTGGGCACCCTGCCCGAACTGGCCGACGTATCGTCCGACCAGCAGGACCGCGGCCTGCAGGTCTCGCTCGATATCGATCGCACGGCCGCGGCGCGGCTGGGCGTCACGCCGCGCCTGCTGGACCAGACCCTGTACGATGCGTTCGGCCAGCGCCAGGTATCGACGATCTTCACCCCGATCAACCAGTATCGCGTGGTCATGGAAGTGGCGCCGCAATACTGGCAGACACCCGAAGGACTGAACGACATCAGGGTCAAGACCGCGTCGGGCACGACGGTGCCGCTGTCGGCCTTCACCAAGGTGACCGAGACGCCGGCCGCCCTGTCGGTCAACCACCAGTCGCAGTTCGCGGCGACGACGTTCTCGTTCAACCTGGCGCCGGGTTATGCGCTGTCGGACGCGGTGCGCGCGATCGACGAAACGATGAGCCGGATCGGCGTGCCGGTCTCGATCCATGGCGGGTTCCAGGGTACGGCGCGCAGCTACCAGCAGTCGCTGGCCAACCAGCCCTGGCTGATCCTGGGCGCGCTGGTCACCATGTACCTGGTGCTGGGCATCCTGTACGAAAGCTACATTCACCCGCTGACCATCCTGTCCACGCTGCCTTCGGCCGGGGTTGGCGCAATCCTGGCCCTGCTGCTGACCGGTTATGAATTCTCGCTGATCGCGCTGATCGGGGTGTTCCTGCTGATCGGCATCGTCAAGAAGAACGCGATCATGATGATCGATTTCGCGCTGGTCGCCGAGCGCGAGCGGGGCATGAGCCCGTCTGATGCGATCACCCAGGCCTGCCTGCTGCGGTTCCGCCCGATCATGATGACCACGCTGGCGGCCTTGCTGGGCGCCGTGCCGCTGGCGATCGGCGGCGGCGAGGGGGCCGAGCTGCGCCACCCGCTGGGCATCACCATCGTCGGCGGCCTGATCGTCAGCCAGATCCTGACGCTGTACACCACGCCCGTGATCTATCTGCAGCTCGAACGCCTGCGCCAGCGCTGGCACGCGCGCAGCCACCGTGTTCTGGGGAGTACCGATGCCGCGCGTTGACCTGCCGAAGGCCCCGGGGCTGGCCCTGCTGCTGCTGGCCCTGTCAGCCTGCACCATCGGGCCCGATTACAGCCGCCCGCCGGTCGACACGCCCATTGCCTTCAAGGAGATGGGCCCCTGGAAACCGGCCGATCCCCAGGACCTGAAGGACCGCGGCGCCTGGTGGGAGATCTATGGCGACGAGGAACTGAACCGCCTGGTGCCGCAGGTCGTCGCCTCGAACCAGAACCTGAAGGTCTTCGAGGCGCGCTTCCGTGCGGCCGAGGCCGCCGCCGCCGGCGCGCGCGCGAACCTCTATCCCACGGCCGGCGCCGGGGCCAACACCTCGACCGGCCAGACCAGCGGCGGCAGCGGCGCGGTCAGCCGTAATACCGGCCGCACCTCGTCCAGCCAGGGATCGCTCAGCGCGGGCTGGGTGCCCGATATCTGGGGCGCTGTCCGCCGGTCGGTCGAGTCGGCCGACGCCACGACCCAGGCTTCCGCCGCGGACCTGGCCGCCGCCACGCTGTCGGCCCAGTCGGCCCTGGTCCAGAACTACCTGGCGCTGCGCTATGCCGAGGCGACATACAAGCTGTTGACCGGCACCGCCGAATCCTATCAGCGGCAATTGCAGCTGGTGCAAAATCAGTACGCGGTGGGCACGGCATCGCCGGCCGATATCGCCCAGGCGGAAACCCAGCTGCGCGCGACCCAGGCCCAGGCCATCGACATGGAGGCGACGCGGGCCCAACTGGAACATGCCATCGCGCTGCTGCTGGGCGTGCCGGCGTCGACCTTCACGCTGGCCGAGGGCGAACTGCCCGACGTGCCCGAACGCCTGCCCGTCGACGTCCCGTCGTCGCTGCTGGAACGCCGCCCCGATATCGGTGCGGCCGAACGGCGGATGGCCGCCGCCAATGCCCAGATCGGCGTGGCGCTGTCGGGTTATTATCCGCAGATCTCGCTCAGCGCCACCGGCAGCCTGGTCGGATCGAGCCTGGCCAACTGGTGGGACCTGCCGACCCGGGTCTGGTCGGTCGGGGCCGCCCTGTCGCAGATGCTGTTCGACGGCGGCGCCACGGCGGCCCAGACCGCCCAGGCCCGGGCCAATTACGACGGCACCATCGCGTCCTATCGCAACACGGTGCTGACCGCCTTTCAGGAGGTCGAGACCAGCCTGTCGAACCTGAGCGTGCTGGAACGCGAGGCCGTCGTGCAGAACCTGGCGGTCACCTCGGCCCGCCGGTCCGAGGAACTGACCATCAACCAGTACCGTGCCGGCACCGTCAGCTACCTGAACGTCCTGGTCATCCAGGCGCAGACCCTGTCGAACGAGCGCGCGGCGCTGGCGGTGCAAAACCGCCGGCTGCAGGCATCGGTGCAGCTGATCGAGGCGCTGGGCGGCGGCTGGGCGGGCGGTTGAGCGGCCCTGACGGTCAACCATGCAGCGTCGCCGAATGCGCGCGGGCGACCGCGTGACGGCCGACGGCCGACGGCCGACGGCAACGGAAACTTACTAATCATTTAATTAAAATCCAATTGAGGTACCGGAGGCACTCAACTAACGTTTGCATATTAATCTCACTAGGATATCGGTGCGGGCAGCATGCTCAAGTACGGTCGCGTTCTGTCCGCCATCGTCGCGGCCCTCACAGTGTTCTGTGCGTCTGCCTGGTCCGCCCGGGCTGCCGGCCCCGAGCCGCTGGATACGAGTTTCCAGAATCCCAAGTTGAGCAATCCGGCCATACCGGTCGCGGTGCAGCCCGACGGCAAGATCCTGGTCGGCGGCCTGTTCACGACGGCCGGTGCCGCCAACGCCACTTACGGCAGGATCGCACGCTTCAATCCCGACGGGTCGCTCGACACCAGTTTCACCAATCCGGCCCTGGACAGCTTCGTCAATGCCATAGCGCTGCAGCCGGACGGCAAGATCGTTGTCGGCGGCGGGTTCACGTCGGCCAACTCCATCACCTACCGCCGTGCTGTTCGCCTGCTCAGCGACGGCACGGTCGATACGTCATTCGCCGATCCGAATTTTGATAACTATGTCTCGGACATTGCGATCCGGGACGACGGCAAGATCATTTTCGGCGGCGCGTTTACGACCGCGAACGGCAATGCATACGCCAGGGTCGCGCGGGTGAACAGCAACGGCACCGTCGACACCGGTTTCACCAACCCGGCCGTCGGGGATGTCGTCAGCCGCGTGAAGATCGCCAGCGATGGCAAGTTGCTGATTACCGGCGGCTTCAATGCGGTCGGGTCGCCGCCCCAGACCTATAATCGCCTCGCCCGCCTCTCTGAAAACGGTCCCGTCGACACGACATTCGTCAATCCGGCGTTGAACAACAACACCACCGCCCTGACGATCCAGCCCGATGGCAAGATCCTGGTGGGGGGCACGTTCACCTCGCTCGTCGGCCCGGCGACCCGCACGCGCCTTGCCCGCCTGAACAGCGACGGTTCGCTCGATACCAGCTTCGTCGATCCGGTGCTCAACGCGCAACCATACGCCATGGCCGTGCAGAACGACGGCAAGATCATCGTCGGCGGCGCGTTCACGACGGTTGGTCTGACCAACACGCCCTACGACTATCTGGTCAGGTTGACCAGCACCGGCCAGATCGACACGTCCTTTTCGAATCCCAAACTGAACCTCTACGTTCAGTCGATCGCCCTCCAGTCGAACGGCAATTTTGTCGTCGCCGGCAGTTTCACCACCGCCGGTGCGGCGAATGCCGCCTATGGCGGTCTGGCCCGCTTCCTCTCCGGCTTCTACACCTTGGCGGTCACGCCGCCGACGCACGGGACCGTGACGGGCAATGCCGGGGGCATCGACTGCGGGGCGACGTGCTCGGCGGAGTTGGGGAACGGGCGATCGGTCGTCCTGACGGCGACGGCTGCGTCGGGTTACAGCTTTGCCGGCTGGGGCGGCGGCTGCTCGGGCGCGACCAACCCGCTGACGGTTACCCTGTCGGCCGACGTCACCTGCACGGCCAGCTTCACGGCAGCCGGCGGTGGTGGGGGCGGTGGCGGCACGATGCCGCCGCCCGTGCCGCCACCGAGTTTCGTGTCGACGCCGGTGACGGTGATCCAGAACGCGCCATCGGTCGGTTCGGGCACGGGCAGCGTATCGTTCGCGTCGTCGTTCGTCTACCCGCAAAGCCTGACGTTCACGGCGACGCAGAGCAGCGGGGCGCCGCTGCCGTCCTGGCTGACCTTCGTGCCGTCGACGGTGTCGTTTGCCTACAACGTGCCGATCCCGCCCGACCTGCCGATCCAGCCGCTGGCGGATGCTGCGGCGGATGGCCGGGCAGGCCGGGCCGATGCGCGGGCGTCGTGGGCCAACACGATCTATCCGGCGCTGATCCGGGTGGCGCAGGTGCCGGTTCTGCTGACGGCCGCCGGCGGTGGGCAAAGTTATGCCTCGACGATCCAGATGGATTTCTATGCGCCGCGTCCACCGGTGGCGATGTCGGCGGTGTCCCTCAGCCTGGACGGCGGGATCGGCAACGGCCGGTCGGGACGGTCGGCGCTGTCGTGGGACGGCGGCCAGATGGTGTTCGAGACGGCGGCGACCAACATCTTTCCGGCTTCGGCCAACAGCCGGTCCGACATCGTCCGCTATCGGGCACTG
>Ga0206117_100926_pt1 | contig 19850 bp, 16 predicted proteins | sample 3A5Ametagenome_FD_177997 | JGI IMG/M metagenome (GOLD analysis project Ga0206117, IMG submission 177997) | Enriched microbial communities from leaf-cutter ant dump, University of Wisconsin, Madison, United States - 3A5A | ecosystem: Environmental > Terrestrial > Nest > Insects nest > Nest dump... | reverse complement strand
GGCAACAAGCGCCCGCTGGACGACGCGCCCGGCTCCCAAGGAATGACAACGCCCTTACCCGTTCGGGGAGATCTCGCACCCATGACCAAGATCAAGGTAGCCAATCCGGTCGTCGAACTCGACGGCGACGAGATGACGCGCATCATCTGGCAGTTCATCAAAGACAAGCTGATCCTGCCCTACCTCGACATCGACCTGAAGTACTACGACCTCGGCATCGAGAACCGCGATAAGACCGACGACAAGGTCACTGTCGAGTCCGCGAACGCCATCAAGCAGTATGGCGTCGGCGTCAAGTGCGCGACCATCACCCCGGACGAAGCGCGGGTGAAGGAGTTCAACCTCAAGAAGATGTGGAAGTCGCCGAACGGCACGATCCGCAACATCCTGGGCGGCACCGTCTTCCGCGAGCCGATCGTCTGCTCGAACGTTCCGCGCTACGTCCCGGGCTGGACCAAGCCGATCATCATCGGCCGTCATGCCTTCGGCGACCAGTACAAGGCCACCGACTTCGTCGTCCCCGGCCCGGGCAAGATGACGATCAAGTGGGAAGCGGCGGACGGCAGCCAGCAGATCGAGCATGAGGTGTTCGACTACCCCAGCGCCGGTGTGGCGATGGGCATGTACAACCTCGACGACTCGATCGAGGGCTTCGCCCACTCCAGCTTCATGTATGGCCTGGAGCGCGGTTATTCGGTCTATCTGTCGACGAAGAACACGATCCTGAAAGCCTATGACGGCCGCTTCAAGGACATCTTCCAGAAGGTCTTCGACGAGACCTATGCCGACCAGTTCAAGGCCAAGGGCCTGGTCTACGAGCACCGCCTGATCGACGACATGGTCGCGTCCGCCCTGAAGTGGGAAGGCGGTTTCGTGTGGGCCTGTAAGAACTACGACGGCGACGTGGAGTCGGACGTCGTGGCGCAGGGCTTCGGCTCGCTGGGCCTGATGACCTCGGTCCTGGTCACGCCGGACGGCAAGACCGTCGAGGCCGAAGCCGCCCACGGCACGGTGACACGCCACTACCGCGAGCACCAGAAGGGCAAGGAAACCTCGACCAACCCGATCGCCTCGATCTATGCCTGGACCCAGGGTCTGGCATATCGTGGCAAGTTCGACGACACCCCGGACGTGATCAAGTTCGCCCAGACGCTGGAGCGTGTCTGCGTCGAGACCGTCGAATCCGGCTTCATGACCAAGGATCTCGCTATCCTGATCGGTCCGCAGCAGCCGTGGCTGACCACGAAGCAGTTCCTGGACAAGCTGTCGGACAATCTGGAAAAGAAGATGGCCGCCTGGTCGTAAGGCCGCCTCTTTCTTAACAGGGTGCGACGCCGCGTCCGGGTCAAACCGGACCGCAGCTCGGCTAGGGTTCGAGCGGGGAGTTTCGGCTCCCCGCTTTTTTCTTGTCCGAATTTGAAAAGGAACGAACCCGATGCCCAACGATCTGTTCCGCGTCGCCGTCATTGGTGCCGGCGAAACCGGAACGCCGCTGCTACGCAAGCTGCTGGCCGCTCCCTTCGTCGAGCTGCTGGGTGTGGCGGATCTCGATCCGGAGGCGCCGGGCATGCGCCTTGCCGAAGACCAGGGCGTGAAAACCACCTCCAACTTCCGCGAACTGGCGGAACTGGGCGATGGTCTGGATGTGCTGATCGATGTCACCGGCGTGCCCGCGGTGCGGGAATCGCTGCGCAAGGCCATGCAGGAGACCGGCAACCATCACACCGTGATCGTCCACGAAATGGTCGTTCAGCTGATGCTGTCGCTGTTGAACGGCGAGTTGGTGCGGCTGAAGCACGACACACAGGATTATTGACGCACGCTGTCGAGGCAGGGGCGGGATTTGCAGCTTCTCCGAATTGCCTCATGATGGGATGTGAGGGCGTCTGCGACAGCGCCCGTCCATGTCAGGAGCGGCGATCGATGGAACTCGGCATTCTGGTCATCGCGGCGTTCGTGCTGGTCGTCATTCTGGCAGTCACGAGCGTCCGCACGGTCCCCCAGGGCTTCAACTTCATCGTCGAGCGGCTGGGCCGCTATCAAGAGACTCTGCATCCCGGCTTCAACGTGATCTTTCCAGTCATCAGCTCGGTCCGGGCCAAGGTGGACATGCGCGAAACCGTGGTGGATGTGCCGTCGCAAAGCGTCATCACCAAGGACAACGCCGCGGTGACGGCAGACGGGGTGCTGTACTTCCAGGTGCTGGACCCGATGAAGGCGACCTACGAGGTCAACGATCTGCAGCGGGCGATCCAGACGCTGGCGATGACAACCACCCGTACGGTGATGGGCTCCATGGACCTTGACGAACTGCTGAGCCAGCGCGAGGCGATCAATGCCAACCTTCTGCGTGCCGTGGACGAAGCCACCGCTTCCTGGGGTGTGCGGGTGACCCGCATCGAGCTGCGCGACATCACCCCGCCCGACGACATCGTGCAGGCCATGGGGCGGCAGTTGAAGGCCGAACGTCTTCGCCGCGCCCAGATTCTGGAGGCCGATGCCGAGAAGGAAAGCCAGATCCGCATTGCCCAGGGCAAGCTGGAAGCCGCCAAGCTGGAAGCGGAGGCACGTGAAAGGCTGGCGGAGGCCGAAGCCAAGGCGACACGGCTGGTGTCGGAAGCGGTGGCGCAGGGTTCGAACCAGGCGCTGGGCTACTTCCTCGGTCAGAAATACATGGAGGCACTGAAGGCCTTCGCGGCCTCTCCCAATCAGAAAACGATGATCCTGCCGGTGGAACTGGCGGGAGTCGCCGGCGCTCTGTCCGGGCTGGGAGAATTGCTGCGCGACGCCACTCCGCCGCGGACACCGGAACCTGCCACCACCGCCAAGCGCAATCCCTGGTCGGTGCCGCCGACCGCTTCCGCTGCGGACGGGGAGTGAAGGATGTCGCCTCTGCTTTGGGGAGCGTTGGGCGCCGTGCTGATTGCTGCCGAGCTGGTGATCCCCGGCCTGTTTCTGATCTGGTTCGGTGGCGCCGCGATGCTGACAGGGTTGGTCACCGCACTGTGGCATGACTGGGGACTGGTCAACGAAGCCGGATTCTTCTCTGTTGCCGCCGGGGCTGCCGTTGCCGTCGCGATGGTCCATGCACGCCGCCGCAATGCGTCGTCGGAAAGCGATGCCGCCCGGATCAATGACCGCGCCGGTCAACTGGTCGGCCGTGCAATAACGTTGAGCGAACCGATCGTCAACGGGCAGGGCCGGGTGTTCGTCGGCGACACGCTGTGGTCTGTCGAAGGACCGGATCGGCCGGCCGGCGCTACGATGCTGGTAGCCGGCCATAAAGGGATGGTTCTGGTGCTGCGCGATGCGGTGGAGGTCCGGTAGGGAGCGTCTCTCCGCAGCCCGTCGGAAAAGTCCCCAACAAAAAAGCCCGTCTCTCCCCCGAGAGCGGGCTTTTTTGTTGGGTTAACTTGCTGAACTGTCAGGCGGCGCCGACGTTGCGGTCTTCCTCACGCTTCTTGCTGCCCGACGCCGGCTGATAGGCCAGGGCGGCGTGCTCGGCGCAATAGGGCATGCCCGGCAAGGCGGTCTTGCCGCAGAAATGGAAATCCTGGTGCTTGGGATCGCCGACCGGCCATTTGCACATCCGCTCCGTCAGGGCCAGGATGGTGGCGCCACGGGTCGGCTTCTTCTTGATGGGCGACGGCCGGCCCGACAAGCCCAGCCGATGGGCCTTGCCGATGACCGCGTTGCGGGTGATGTCTCCCAGAATGTCGGCGATCTCGCTCGCGCTCAAACCCTGGGACCAGAGATCCTTGAGCTGTTGAATCCGCTCGTCCGTCCAACTCATCCCCGAGTACTCCCGATCCGGTGTCCGGTTATGCTGTGGCAAACAGGTCACGGTCTAGTGCCGTTTTCCATAAGCCGCAACATTTTGTGCCAGCCGGTGAGGAAGCTACCAGATGACGGCCGCTGACGATAGGGGGGCGCGGCAACATTCCTGTTGATAAGTCCGTGGGTAGACTCACGAATTCAGTGCGCCATAGACCTCCTCGGCGACGCCGGACAGAGTATCCCGATCGGTCTCTCCAGCGACGGCCAGCGCCAACCCATTGTCCTGCCAATACAAAGCGCGGACACCGCCATCCTGGGCGAACCGGAACGCTGAACCGGAGGTGTTGGGAGTGGGGCGGATATACAACGTGATGCGACGCCCGGCCGCATCCTCGTACATGTACATTGCAACAGGTCCAGCGGAATCGGCCAAAAGCCGGCCGCCGATCAGCTGGTAGCCCCCTCGTGTGACTTTTGGGCAACGCATGTTCTTGCCCAGCCGCTTGGACAGCCAGTTGACCAGATGCGCTTCCTCATCGACGCCAATCTCGACCGGATGGCGGACTTCGACTGAGAAGACGCGGTGCGCCGCCACGGCATCGGCGATGAAGGCGGCGGTCGGCGGCTCGGCCCGCGTGCCTATGCGGTCGCGCAGCAGCCAGCCGCTGGTGCCGCCAGCGACGAACACCAGAAGGGAGGCGGCAATCGCCGTTCCCCACCAGACAGCACGGCCACGGGCAGGAGCCAGCTTTTCGGAATGGTCGCGGGCCGTGAAGGGCGGCGTCAGGCGGTCGGGCAGAGGCTGGTCGATCAGCGGACCGAAGCTCAGCCCCAACAGAGAGCGTTGGGCACGGTAACGTTCGAAGCGCTGGGCGATCTCGGGATTGTCGGCGAGATGGCGTTCGACTGCGGCCTGCCGTTCCTCCGGCAACTCGCCATCCAGCCAGGCGTGCAGTTCGGCTTCGGTCACGGGATTGCTGAAGCCGTTCATCACTTGATCCTCCTGACGACCTGCTGGGTTCCACCGTCCAGCAGGACCCTCAATTTTTCGCGCGCCCGTGCCAGCCGCGACATCACCGTCCCGATCGGCAATTCCAGTACTTCCGCCACCTCGCGGTAGGACAGCCCCTCCATTCCCGTCAGCAGCAGGATGGTGCGGTGTTCATCGGTCAGCTGGGCGAAGGCGCGGACAAAGTCGCGGACCGCCCCGCGGTCGGCAGGCGGGGCGCTCAGCGCCAGATCGTCCGCCAGATCCTCCACCGGCACCTCCGCCCCGCGCCGCCGCCGGCCGCGCTGGCTGGAGATGTGCAGGTTGTGCAGGATGGTCATCAGCCAGCCGCCGAGCTTCGACGGGTCCCGCAGCGCATGGCGATTGGCCAGCGCCTTCTCCACGCAGTCCTGCACCAGATCGTCGGCATCCGGCCGGTTGCCCACCAGGGCGGTGGCATAGCGCCGGAGCCGCGGCACATGCGCGGCGATGGCGCGGTCGTCGATGTCGGGCGGGCTCATGTCGGATCCGGGAATGGCGTCTTCATCCGTCATGACGCCCTGCCCTGCCGGTTTATTCCCGCTGCGCCCATCGGATCAGAGGCCCGGCGAGGAGAAGCCGGCCTTGCCGTCGAAATTGCTGAGATTCTCGGTCTGGGTGAAGTCGATCTTGGCCTCGGCCAGACGGCCCAGCAGCTCGACGATGGCGCCATGCTGCACCGGACCATGCTGCGACAGGAAGCGGCAGCGCCAATGGTCGGTGCAGAACACGTCGGCATTGCCGTCAGGCCAGACCCGCTGCGACCGGTTGGAGATGCTGGTCAGCTTCAGCGCATCGGTCGACAGCGGCAGCACCAGCTCCGCAAGATCGTCGGGCAGGCCGCCGGACCATTGCAGGAAGACGTCCACCCCGACCAGCTCCTTCAGCGCGCGGACGCGCGGGGACAGCCTGTTGATGCCGTCATAGGCCGGCCTCGCGGTGGAATAGCCCACCGGCGGCATGGTGACCGGAGTCTGGCCCAGCCGCTCCACCACCGCTTCGGCGAAGGCGGCGGTGCCGGCCCGCACGCGGCCGAGGCCACGGGCGTAGATGTCGGCTGTGTGGATGCCGTCCTCGATGGTCTTCAGCCAGGCGTTATGGATGCGGGCGGCGATGTCGCCCTGGCCGATATGGACCAGCATCATCACGGCGGCCATCAACAGGCCGGAGGGGTTGGCGATGCCCTGCCCGGCGATCATCGGGGCGGAACCGTGGATCGCCTCGAACATGGCGCAGGTCTCGCCGATGTTGGCGGAACCGGCCAGCCCGACCGAGCCGGTCAGTTGGGCGGCGATGTCGGACACGATGTCGCCATAGAGGTTCAGGGTGACGATGACGTCGAAGCGCTCCGGCTGGTCGGCCAGACGGGCGGCGCCGATGTCGACGATCATGTGGTCGGCCTTGATCTCCGGATAATCGGCCGCGATCTCGTAGAAGATTTTCAGGAACAGCCCGTCCGTCATCTTCATGACGTTGTCCTTGACGAAGGCCGTCACCTTTTGCCGGTGGTTGGAGCGGGCGAAGTCGAAGGCGTAGCGGACGATGCGCTCCGACCCCGGACGCGAGATCAGCTTGACCGACTGGATCACGTCGTCGGTCTGGCGATGCTCGATGCCGGCGTAGAGGTCCTCCTCGTTCTCGCGGATGATGACCACGTCCATGCGCGGGTGCCGGGTCCGCACATAGGGGTGGTAGGAGACGCAGGGGCGGACATTGGCGAACAGGCCCAGCGTGGTGCGGGCGACGACGTTCAGCGACTTGTTGCCGTATCCCTGGGGCATGGTGATCGGCCCCTTGAGGAAGACCCGCGTGCGGCGGATCGATCCCCAGCCGGCGGCATCCAGCCCGCCGGGATGGCCCCGCTTGTAGACGGCCTCGCCGGCCGGAACCTCCTCCACCTTCAGACGCGCGCCGGCCGCGTTCATCACATAAAGCACGGCATCCATGATCTCCGAGCCGATGCCGTCGCCGCGTGCGACCGTGACGGGGGTGATATCGCGCATGCACTCACTCCAAGGGGACGCGCGACCGTAGACGCAAACAGGGGCCTTTTTCAATGGTTGGAGGCAGCGACGGATCGCAGCATTCGGTACGGCGCACGCCCCGCTCCCGGCTTTGCCGAAGCGGGGCGTGCGCATGTCAGATCAGTGATGCGCCCCGGCGACGCCACCTCGGCCGTCGGGCACGCCGATGCTGACATTCTGCATCATGCCCTGGTCCTCATGATCGAGGATGTGGCAGTGCAGCACATACTCGCCGATGAAGCGCTCGTAGCGGGTGCGGACGGTCACCTTGTAGACGCCCTTCGGCGGCTCGGTGGAGGTCAGCGCGCTGCTGTTGTCGCTCTTCACCCAGATGGTGTCCTTCCACACCCCCTTCATGCCGGCATAATCCGGGTCGCCCGAGCCGGGCTCGCTGACATCGCGGCCGTCCGGACCGATGACCGAGACGATCTGGAACGGGTTGACGTGGATGTGGAAGGGATGGCTGACGAAGTAGGAGGCCAACTCCCACTGCTGGGCGGTGCCCAGCACCACCGGGCGGTTGTCCACGTCCGGCCGATAGGCGGCGGCCCCCTTCGGGCCATAGGTGCCGTCGGGATTCTCCACCACCTCGAAGCTGTCGGCGACCTGGAAGAGTGCGTTCTTGCGCTTGCCCCCCTGCGGCGGCAGGTTGATGAAGAAGGTCAGCTCCTGCTTGGGCTGGTGCATCACCTCATGCTCGGTGATCGGCCGGTGGGCGGTGAATTTGCTGAAACGCGGGCAATAGGGCGTGTCGGCCATCGTCTTGGCGAAGCAACGGGCGGTCAGCCCGTCGATGACCTCCTTGGCGACCGCGGGCGCGTATTTCGTCGCGTTGACCGACAGCCGGCGGATGGTCTCCTTCACCGGATCCTTGACCACCCGGTCGCCCTTCACCCGGACAAAGCCGAGCACGCCGGTGGAGGTGGCGGTCTGGTCCGGGCTGGCATTGGCGGCGGACGGCTTGTTGATGACGCAGTAGATGCCGGGTTCGGGGAAGTTGACCAGCAGATCGTCGCGGTAGCCCGGCTGCATCGGCACGCTGGTGCGCACCTGCCCTTCCTCCATGGTCAGCCCGTCGGAGGCCGCGAGGATGTAGGGCACCGGCTGCCCGACGCAGCGTTCCTTGGCGAAACGGTCCTGGCCGGCGGCCGACAGCGTCTTCTCGCTCTGGAAGAAGCCGGTGGGGTCGAGCTTGCGGAACTCCACCGTGATGGGGGAGCGGACGCCGCCATGGATCAGGCGCCAGCGCTCCGGCTCGCCGGTTTTGGCGTTGGCGAACATCGGACGAACGCGGCCGTTGACGGTGGTGAAGCGCCCGGACTGCTCCCAGGTGCCCGGCCCGAACTGGTCGTAGGACACGACCTCGCCGACCTCGCCCGGCGCGCAGCTCCAGTCGATGGAGCCGTCGGCGTTGGTCTTCAGCTTGCCGTCCTTGGTGCAGGCGTAGGGGATCTGCTCGAACAGCAGGACCCGGTCGGTCATCGCCACACCCTTGGGGCTGGTCAGCAGGGTGTCGAGATCGCCATTGGCCTCGCGTGTCGGCGGACGGTCACCGCGGATGATCAGCGCGCCGGCCATGCCGCTGCCGACCTGGAGGGCGGTCGAGCCGTGGCGGTGCGGGTGGTACCAGAAGGTGCCAGCCGGATGGTCGGCCGGGATGTTGTACTCATATTCGAAATCGACGCCGGGATTGAGCGAGATCAGCACATTGTCGCTGTTGCCGGTCGGGCTGACCCAGACGCCGTGGCTGTGCAGGTTGGTGCCGTTGAAGCAGTGCGGCTTGTTGATGTCCGCCGCCGGCTGGCTGGTGCAGTCCGGATCGGCCGGCAGCTGGTTGTGCAGCTTGATGCGCACCGTGTCGCCCGGCGTCGCCTCGATGGTCGGCGCGACATAGGGATGGTTGGGGTCGACGCTGGTGCCGCGGTAGCTGCGCAGCCGCACGGCGTCGGGACGGCCCTGGGCGGGGTTGCGGATATAGCCGTCGGTGAAGGACACGAACAGGTCGTAATTGCGCGCCTGCCCGGTGTGCGGACGGGCGGTCGCCTGCGGCTGGCGCATCAGGAGAGAGCCGACGCGAGGCGATTCGGAATTGGTCAGCAGCGGCGGATTGCCGATGGCTTCACCGGCCGGTTCCGCAGCATCCTTGGCGGCGGTAGCGGCCAGCGCGCCTGAGGCGGCGCCTAGCGCCAGGGGCATCAGCAGGCCCAACAAATATGCATGCTTCATGAAATACTCCCTCGGTAACGTGCTATATCGAGAGATATGATTCCTGATAATTGATATTTGCAACGAATACACACGCAAAATCATATGTCGGTGCGTATGGCTTCGGCCGGAACGGCGGGCCGTCGATACGCCGGGGACGAACCGGCTAGCGCAATGCAGGGTGGCGCAGCGCAATTCATCACCGCTTATTGCTTGCCTGGGCAGCAGGATTCCGGTCATTGCTGCAACCGTGACGGCGGGCCGCCGCCGTGACGCAGGCTTTTGCACAAGACCCGCCCGATCAGCCGGACCGAACGCGACATCATGAGCGACGCCCCCATTCGGAAGCCCTCCACCGGACCCTTTGCGAACCCCGGCCGCAGACTGATCGCGTCGGCGATGATCGGGCTGATCGCGGGCATCGACAATCTGGGCAACGGGCTGGCGATTGCCGCACTGCTGTTCACCGGGCCGCTGGCGGCCGGGCTGGGCGCCGGGGTCGGCGTGGTTCTGCTGAGCGCTGCCATCCTGGCGCTGCTGGTTGCCCTGCGCAGCACGCAGCCGAACTCCGTGGCTCTGGTGCAGGAGACCGGCGTCGCCATCCTGGCCTCCACCGTCGCCACCATGGCCGCCGGGCTGGAGGACGTGCCGGAGGGTGTGAGGATCGCCACCGCCTTCGCCATCCTGGGCGGCAGCACGCTGGTGACCGGGCTGCTGTTCTGGATGGTGGGTCGGCTGCGGCTGGGGCGGCTGGTGCGGTTCTTTCCCTATCCGGTGGTGGCCGGCTTCCTTGCCGGGTCGGGCTGGCTGCTGGTGGAAGGTTCGCTGGCGATGGTCAGCGGGCGGCATGGGTTGACTGCCGGCATCGCCGGACTGGCGGCACCGATGGTGGCGGTCACCGCGGCGGCGGCGGTCGGGCTGGCCGGGCTGCTGGTGCTGGCGATGCGGCGCAGCGCCAGCCCCTTTACCATGCCGCTGGTCCTGCTGGCGGCGGCGCTGGCCTTCCATGCCGGGCTGCCCCTGCTGGGGGTGACGGCGGAGCAGGCGCGCGGCTGGGGCTGGCTGCCCGGTGTGGCCGCCGGCGGCGGGTTCAGCCTGCCAGTGCCGACGGAGGTTCTGGCGCTGGCCGATTGGGGCCGGGTGGCGGCGGCGCTGCCGGCGATGGTCTCGGTCGCGGTGCTGGGCATGCTGGGCCTTCTGCTGAATGTCAGCGGGATCGAGCTGGCCCAAGGGGAGTTGTCCCAGGGGCGCGACATCGACGCCGACGCGGAGCTGCGCAGCACCGGGGCGGCCAATTTGCTGGCGGGCGCGCTGGGCGGGCCGTCCGGCTATGTCGGGCTGGGCATGACCCTGCTGGCCGGGCGGATGGGCGCCACCGGGCGCGGCGCCGGGCTGGCGACCGCCGCGGTGATCCTGGGCGGGCTTGGGGTTGCGGGGTGGCTGGTGTCGGTGACGCCGGTGTTCCTGACCGCCGGGCTGATCCTGTTCCTCGGCGTCGAGCTGTTGCAGGAGTGGCTGATCGACGCGCGCCGCCGACTGCCTCGGACGGAGTGGCTGATCGTGCTGGCCGTGGTTCTGGCGATTGCCGGGATCGGCTTCATGGAGGGGCTGGCGTTGGGTCTCGCGGTGTCGCTGGCGATGTTCGTCTACAGCTATTCCCGGCTGCCGGTTATCCGCGGACGGCACAGCGGGGCGGTGCTGCGCAGCCGGGTCGACCGCAGCCCGGCGGCCAGCCTGCATCTGACCGGCGCCGGTGCGGCCATCGAGGCGATGCAGCTGCAGGGCTATCTGTTCTTCGGCACCGCCGAGCAGATCGTCGGCCCGGTGCGCGACCGGCTGGAGCGGGCGGGAAAGCCGCTGCGCTTCCTGATCATCGACTTCCACCATATCAAGGGCATGGATTCGGCCGCCGCCGGTGTGTTCCGCCGCATCCGCAACCTGATCGAGGCGGCCGGCGCCACGCTGGTGCTGAGCGCCCTGCCCGCCGCGGTGGAGGACGCCTTCCGCAACTGCGGCCTGGACCCCGACCGCGACCCGGTGCTGCGCCGCGCGCCCGACCTCGACCATGCGCTGGAATCCTGCGAGGAAGCGCTGCTGGCGGCGGGCGACGGGGCAAGCGGCGGGGCGGATGCGCCGCTGCTGCGCCATCTGGAGGCGATGACCGGCCCGCACCCCCGGCTGGCGGATGCGGTGGCGGCGCTGGACACCCTGCATCTGGAGCCGGACGAGGTTCTGATCCGCGCCGGCGAGGCGGCGAGCGACGTCTTCATCATCGGGCGCGGCCGGGTCAAGGTGCAGATCGCCCTGCCCGACGGCCGCAACCTGCGCCTGCGCACCATGACCGCCGGGGCGGTGGTGGGCGAGATCGCCCTGCTGCTGGGCCAGACCCGCGGCGCCGACGTGGTGGTGGAAACCCCCGCCACCATCCACCGGCTGACCGCGGCGGCGCTCGCCCGGCTGGAGCGCGAGGATCCGGAACTGGCGCTGGTCCTGCATCGCATCCTGGCGACGACGCTGGCGCAGAAGGTGACGCTGGCGAACCGGCTGATCGAACAGGCGGCTGTGTGAGGCGGGGTGCCGGCGTTGGGGCGGATGGAACGTGTGAAACGCCGTGAACCGGTTTCCGGGCGGCGTTCCACTGTCGCATCCGCTCAGCGGCGGCGGGGAAACGCCCCCGCCCCGCCCTGGCGCTCCAGGGCCGAGCCGAGGTTGGGATAGGGATCGTCGGGGTTGACGGTCCAGGGATAGACGCCCTTCGGCCCTTCCGCCTCCGGCCGGGCGACGATGGCGGCGATCACGTCGGGGTCGGGCGGGTTGTGCTCGCGGATCGCGCCGGGGATGCTGTCGTCGTCGAGGCCGGGGAACGGAACGGCGGACTCGATGGCGGCTTCGGCGGCGGTGGACTCGGCGGTGGTGGCCGGGGGCGCCGGCTGGTCATGCGGGACGGTAGCGGGCTTGGCGTTCCGGTCGTCGAACTCCCTGAACAGGCCGAGCCGCTCGGCCAGCCAGCGCACGGTGGAGGGGTCGCCGGCGGAGACCAGCCGCTCGATCTGCTCGGTCACCAGGGCGCGCAGCGAGCCGAGCCGAAGCTCCGACTCCCGGTTCAGCGCCTGCCGCTCCCACCAGACGCGGTGGAGGAACGCCTGCGACCCGTAATAGGCCCGCCAGAGCGTGGTGCGGCTGCACCCCATGGCACGGGCGACCTGCTGGAAGGATGCGCCGCGCGCCAGCATGCCGGCGGCCATCACCCACTGTTCCTCATGGAAGCGCGAACCGGGAACGAGCGAGCCTTCGGGCGGAACCGGCGGCTCCTCGGCCCAGCGGGGGAAGCGGTCGGCGGAGTGGGCGGCGGTGGTGGACAGGCAGTCGGGCATGGGGCGTCTCCGGGAAGCGTTAGGTTGACGCTCCTATTTCAGCGGGTAATGCGAAGATTTGATAGGATAATTTTCATATTTTGCAGATTGCGGGTACGGTTGGCATTGGCCCATCCGCCGGGAGATTGCGGGGTGCCGGGAAGAGACGGAACCACAGGGCTCTTTGCTTTTGACGGCGGAACACACCACCAGTAGGTTTCTATGCAGCTTGTCGGAGATCGTCCATGGGCACCCACCGCAGACCTTTGGAGCATCACAGCGAGAAGAAAATGGGCATTGTCCGCGTCAACCGCGACAGCATAACCGGCCGTTTCGAGGTGGCTGCAGGCCCGGACGCTGAACCGTCATATAGGACCGAGTCTGTAGAGCGCGTGAAAACGCTGTCAGAAGCCCCGGCTTCTGGAGAGGCGATGAACGGCGAAGACTATCTCAGATGGTTAACTAGCTGAGACCCTCATGAGCCAGAAAAACTGCATTAAGGCTTTCCGCCCATCTTAAAGTAGGAAAAAATTGATAGAAGAGCGCGCTATTGTTAAAAGGGAAATAGATAACCTCCTGCAGACTGAGGAGGACCATTTTTCGACATTAAAGGAAAAAACATACAGCCCGCCAAATTGCAGGAGACGTTTTTTGCTTTTGCAAATGCTGACAGAGGAGAAATATACGTTGGCATAGAAGACATTAAGTTTAAAGGAAATAGATCACGTCCATTCGAACACAAAGAAGACGCAAACGCGATTATATCCGTACTCCTAGGGCCTGTTAGCTCCTGATCCAATCGAGGGCGGCGGCGAGGCAGAGGACGCCCATGAAGGATGCTGCGGTTTTCTCGTAGCGCGTGGCGACGGCCCGCCACTCTTTCAGGCGCACCCAGAGGCGCTCGACCCTGTTCCGGTTGTTATAGGCCCACGCTGGCCAAGCCAAGGCGGGCTCGGTGCGCTTGGGCGGGATGGCAGGCTTCGCGCCCCGGTCGCACAGGTGCTGGCGGAAGGCGTGGCTGGCGTAACCACGATCCGCTACGATCCACAGCGGCACGGCCGGCAGGCGGTCGAGCAAGGGCACGGCGTGCGGCAGTTCATGGGCCTGCCCGGGCGCGATCCGGAAGGCAACCGCCCGCCCTGAGCTGTCCGCGATCACGCAGACTTTGGTTCCAAAGCCGCCACGAGAACGCCCAAGCGCTTCACGTGCGTCTCGCTCAGCTTGAGAGTCCCTTTTTCGGGTCGCCCCTGCTGCCTTCTGGTGAGCACGGACGCTCGTGCCGTCCAGGAACGCCATGCCGAGTTGAACGCCTCGCTCCTGCACGAGCGCGAGCAGGCGCTCCCACACGCCCAGCCGCGACCAGCGGATGAAGGTCTGCGCCGCCATCCACCACGACCCGAGATCAGAGGGCAACCAGCGCCACTTGGCCCCGTTCTCGTGCCGCCATAGGATGGCGCTGACGGTCCGCCGCAGATTCGAGGGCGGCACCTTGGAATGCGGGCGGCAGGCCTCAACCAACGGCCCCAGCACTGCCCATTGCGTGTCGTTCAGCATGGCGCTCTCCCGGTTCCCACCGGAGGACAACGCGCTCAGACCCCGAAACGTAGGAAGTCTGCTACAGAGGTGTCCAATGACTGAAGTCATTCTTCCCCCGGACGAGCCGTATCTGGCCCGGATCGAGCCCCACGACCGACTCGTCGTACTTGCCCGGACGCTCGAGGCGCGGGATCCCCTGGCGGAAACCGCGCTCAAGGACAGCGCCTTGAACTGGGGGCGCTTTGGAGAGACATGCCTCGGTCAGGCGCTCTATCGGCACCGCACCGTCTTCCAGAACGCAGCGGACGCGCCAGTGTGGAGCCATCTGGAGCTGAGCTACTTCCGCGACGTAGTTCCTGCCGACGCCATCTATGACCTTGTGGTCAAGCCGCGGCCGGCCGGGACGGACCTGCTGCGCGCGGAGGTTCTTCTGACGACCCCCGAATCCTTCGTGCTGCCCCGCAACTGGCAGGGCTCAGCTCATCGACCAGCGTCGCTGGAGTACATAGACGTGCGAGCGGCGCATCTCAGGGAGTACAGGGATGTCATGCGGAGATATTGTGGTCCCGCCGCCGCGAAGCTCGTCCGGACAAACAGATTTGGGACATTCAGGGCGATGGAGACCGCTGCGGTGCTCTACCGTGACCCTGGGTTCAAGGTCGACTGGAACCAAATCCACCTGTGCGAGGTCGACGCCAACGGCTTCGACGGCTTCGGCAAGGAGTTCACCGCCGCACTGGGGGACTCGCCGGAGGGCGCGGACATCGGAAGCGTCTTCGCAGGCCTCGACCGCATCCGCACGGTTCCCCGTTGGACGTTCAACGACCCCATGGTGGAGGTGGACTTAGCAGTCGGGCGGCAAGGCACGGCGGGCTCATGAACCTTGGTCAGCACAGTTGCCTCCAACCCTCCACAATTCAGGCAGGAGTGCAGCCTGTGCTCAGGCGCTAACAGGTCCTAGAGCAAACCACCCCATCTGTTGAGAACGTACTGCTATTTGATGAAGAACCACAGGCAACAATAGATACTAGATGTGCAATCAATGTATATAGACTTCGAACGACTGAAAAATATTACAAGAGAGAGCATTTATCCGAAGTGCCATCAACGATCAATGGATCCGTTGAGAATCAAATCAACAATGTGATTAAAAAGATTCAATAACTATTTGATGGAGCCTCATTTTATGAAGGCGTTCTGCTTGTTAAAATGAGCTACCCTGCGGAAGCCATAAAGGAAATCCTTGTAAATGCCGTTATACACCGAGATTACAGCCTTAATGATGATATCCACGTACGAATTTTCGATAATCGCGTTGAAGTGGTAAGCCCTGGGAGGCTTCCCGGATATGTAAGAATAGATAATATCTACGAGGAGCGCTTCTCCAGAAACCCCAATCTAGTCCGAATGCTGCATAATCTTCCCAATCCACTAAATCATGATATTGGAGAAAGCCTCGATACAGTTAGAAACGAACTCAAAAAGTCAGAACTTGTAGACCCTGATTTCGAAGAGCGCGAAAACACGTTTTCAGTAGTTATTAAGCACCAGACAATAGCTTCCGTTGAAGATATCATCTTGGATCATCTTGATACCAATCCTGAAGCAATAATGACTAACAAACTTGCACGCCAAATTAGTGGGAAAGACGATATCAATAGGGTCAAAAAGGGTCTACAGAAACTTAGATCGGAGGGAAAAAATAGGCGTCGTCAACGAAAAAGCCAGCGCCTTTAACTACCAATACAAAAATTTATAGGCAGAATTATAAAAATCTAGATATGGATAAGAGTTGCTAGCATAAGGAGATTAGATCTTCCCTCCCCCGCATTGCGGAGTAGAAAGGCTACCTCCCCAACTCTCGCATAGCCCCGTCCAGCCCCTCCAGCGTCAAAGGGAACATGCGCCCGCCCATCAGGCGCTGGAGCAGGCGGGTGCTTTCCGAATAGTCCCAATACTGCTGCGGAGTCGGGTTCAGCCACACCGCCTTGGCGTAGACCGACAGCAGGCGCTGCATCCACACCTGCCCGGCCTCCTCGTTCCAATGCTCGACGCTGCCGCCGGGATAGACGATCTCGTAGGGGCTCATGGCAGCGTCGCCGACGAAGACCAGCTTATAGTCGGCGGGATAGGTGTGAAGCACGTCCCAGGTGGACAGCCGCTCGGTGTGGCGCCGCGCGTTGTCGCGCCAGACGCCCTCATAGACGCAGTTGTGGAAGTAGAAGTGCTCCAAATGCTTGAACTCGCTGCGGGCGGCGGAGAACAGCTCCTCGACGAGGCGGATATGGTCGTCCATCGAGCCGCCGATGTCGAGGAACAGCAGCACCTTGATCGTGTTGTGCCGCTCCGGGACCATCTTCAGGTCGAGCCAGCCGGCATTGTTGGCGGTGGCGCGGATGGTGCCGGGAAGGTCCAGCTCGCTGGCGGCGCCGCTGCGGGCGAACTTGCGCAGGCGGCGCAGCGCCACCTTGATGTTGCGGGTGCCAATCTCCACCCGGTCGTCGAGATTCCTGAACTCGCGGCGGTCCCACACCTTGACGGCGCGGCGGTGCCGGCTCTCGTGCTGGCCGATGCGCACGCCCTCCGGGTTGTAGCCGTAGGCGCCGAAGGGTGAGGTGCCGGCGGTGCCGATCCATTTCGATCCGCCCTGGTGCCGGCCCTTCTGCTCGGCCAGACGCTGGGCCAACGTCTCCATCAGCGTGTCCCAGCCGCCCAGCGCTGCGACCTGCGCCTTCTCCTCGTCGGTCAGGAAGCGTTCGGCCAGCCGGCGCAGCCACTCCTCCGGCAGGTCGGTGACGGGAACCTCGTCGGCGGCCGAAGTCTCGTCGGTCAGGCCCTTGAAGGTGGCGCCGAAGACGCGGTCGAAGCGGTCGAGGTTGCGTTCGTCCTTAACCAAGCATGCACGACTGAGATAATAGAAATCCTCGACGCGGAAGGACGCGGTGCCCTGCTTCATGGCCTCCATGAGCGTCAGGTACTCCGTCAGCGAGACGGGCACGCCGGCCTTGCGCAGATCGAAGAAGAATGACGTGAACATGGGCGCGGTCCTTCGGCATCGGGAGTTTCCCCAGGGGCGGAGGATAATGCAATGCCCCAGCCGAGAGAACAGCATGACCTTGCCGAATGCTTCCCCGACAGGCGCTCCCCTCCTCGATTTCGCCCGCGCGCTGGATTTCGCCGCGCACAAGCACATCGACCAGCGCCGCAAGGGCGTGCGCGCCGAACCCTACGTCAACCACCTGTCGGAGGTCGCCCTGCTGGTGGCGGAGGCGACGGCGGGCAAGGATCCGGTGGTGGTGATCGCGGCGCTGCTGCACGACACGCTGGAGGACACCGACGCCAGCTATGAGGAGATCGAGCAGTTGTTCGGCACCGAGGTGGTGCAGGTCGTCGCCGAGACCACCGACGACAAGCGCATGTCGAAGGCCGAGCGCAAGCAGCACCAGATCGACGCCGCCCCCCATGCCTCGACCCGCGCCAAGCTGGTGAAGCTGGCCGACAAGGTGTCGAACCTGCGCTCCATGGCGCACAGCCCGCCCGCCGACTGGCCGCTGTCGCGCAAGGTCGAGTATTTCGAATGGGCCCATGCGGTGGTCGCCGGCCTGCGCGGCACCGACGCCCGGCTGGAATCCCTGTTCGACCGCGCCTATCACGACGGGCTGGCGGAGCTGCGCGGCCAGACCGCTTGAGACCGTTTGAGGGCGGCGGCGGAGAAAACCGGGGCCGGATTGACATTGCGCAATGCGGCTCCATCACGGAAGTCTTATGGAGAAGGGACGACGCTGACGCCACCCGTGCCGCTGACGGCCGAGGAAAGATGCCATGTCCCTTCGCCAAGAAGACACCACCCTCTCCCGCCGCCCGGCCCAGGCGGGCAAGCCGGCCGCCCAGACCCACGCCGAGACGCATGAGGAGCCGGGACGCCACTGGTTCATCAACCGGCCCAAGGTCTATGCCGCCGACGTAAGGGGCCGCTTCCGGCAGCTGAAATGGGCGGTGCTGATCGTCCTGCTGGCGGTCTACTACATCACGCCATGGCTTCGCTGGGAACGCGGGCCGGGCATCCCGGACCAGGCGGTGCTGATCGACATGGTCGGGCGCCGCGCCTACTTCCTGTGGATCGAGATCTGGCCGCAGGAGGTCTATTACCTGACCGGCCTGCTGATCCTCGGCGCCTTCGGCATCTTCTTCGCCACCACGCTGGCCGGGCGCATCTGGTGCGGCTATGCCTGCCCGCAGACGGTGTGGACCGACCTGTTCATGTGGGTGGAGCGCAAGATCGAAGGGCCGCGCACCACCCGCATCCGGCTGGACAAGGCGCCGATGACCGGGGCCAAGCTGGCGCGCAAGACCGCCAAGCATGCGGCGTGGGTCGCCATCTCGCTGCTGACCGGCGGGGCCTGGGTGTTCTACTTCAACGATGCACCGACGCTGATGAATGAACTGCTGCATGGGCAGATCACCAGCGGGGTGGCGACATTCATCGCGCTGTTCAGCTTCACCACATATTTCTTCGCCGGCTGGGCGCGCGAGCAGATCTGCATCTATGTCTGCCCGTGGCGCAGCTTCCAGTCGGCGATGGTGGACGAGGACACCTTCCTCGTCACCTACGAGGACTGGCGCGGCGAGGGCCGGGCGCCGCTGCGCAAGTCGCAGAGCTGGGACGACCGGCAGGCGGCGGGCCTGGGCGACTGCATCGACTGCAAGCAGTGCGTCCATGTCTGCCCGACCGGCACCGATATCCGCGAGGGCCAGCAGATCTCCTGCATCGGCTGCGGCCTGTGCGTCGATGCCTGCAACGACGTGATGCGGCAGATCGGCCGGCCGATCGACCTCGTGCGCTTCGACACACAGTCCAACCAGATCGCCAAGATCGACGGCAAGCCGGAGCGGGTGAAGCTGGTCCGGCCGCGCACGGTGATCTATTCGCTGATCATGCTGATCGTGCTGTGCGCCATGGGCATCGCACTGATGCTGCGGCCGACGCTGGACGTCAGCGTGCTGCGCGACCGGGCGCCGCTGTACGTCACCCTGTCCGACGGGTCGGTGCAGAACGCCTACACCATCAAGGTGCTGAACAAGACGCACATCGCCCGCAGCTATGCGGTGACCTTCGAGGGCTTGCGCGATGCGCACCTGTCGGTGGCCGGCGATGAAGGGGCCGGCAGCGGCGGCAGCCTGACGCTGACCGCGGAGGCTGACTCGGTGGCGACCTTCCGGGTGTTCGTGAAGGTGCCGGCGGCGGCGGTGAAATCCGGATCGACGGATGTCGCGGTGATCGCCAAGGATCTGGGCAGCGGCGAGGCCGGCAAGCACGCCAGCGTTTTCATGGCGCCGTGAGGGGTGTTACCGGGGGTCCATGCCCTCTCCCCTCGGGGAGAGGGTTACCGCTCCGAGGGAGAGGGGGTGCGTCTTAAACCCCCGTCACCTTCGTCCGCGTCCGCTTCACCGTCGTCGGCGGCGGAGCGTCGCCGGTGGGGTCGTCGAGCGCGCTCAACAGCCGTTCCTTGATCTTCGCCAGCTTGCCCTCATGAGTCACCTTCAGGCCGAAGACATCCTTCACATAGAAGACGTCGATGGCCTTCTCGCCGAAGGTCGAGACCTTGGCCGAGCTGATCTGCAGGGTCAGGTTCGACAAAGCGCGGGTCAGGTCGTAGAGCAGGCCGGGACGGTCGCGGCCGTTCACCTCGATCACCGTGTGGGTGGTCGAGGCGTTGTTGTCGATCAGCACGCGCGGCGGCACATGGAAGACGCGGGTGCGGCTGGCATGGGGCGTGCGGCGGGTCGACAGGTCGTTCAGCGGCTTCAGCTGGCCCGACAGCACTTTCTCGATCATCACCGACAGCTTGGCGAGCTTGTCGCCGCTCTCGAAGGCCCCGCCGCCGGCGGCGTCCTGCACCGAGAAGACGTCGAGCGCCATGCCGTTGG
>Ga0206117_100925_pt1 | contig 19854 bp, 16 predicted proteins | sample 3A5Ametagenome_FD_177997 | JGI IMG/M metagenome (GOLD analysis project Ga0206117, IMG submission 177997) | Enriched microbial communities from leaf-cutter ant dump, University of Wisconsin, Madison, United States - 3A5A | ecosystem: Environmental > Terrestrial > Nest > Insects nest > Nest dump... | reverse complement strand
TGACGACCTCGATCTTCACCTTCGGCAGGAAGTCGACGACATATTCGGCGCCCCGATAGAGCTCGGTGTGGCCCTTCTGCCGGCCGAAGCCCTTGGCTTCGGTGACGGTGATGCCTTGAAGCCCCACCTCCTGCAGCGCTTCCTTCACCTCGTCCAGCTTGAAGGGCTTAATGATAGCCTCGATTTTTTTCATCGACCCCTTGTCTCCGTTGCTCCTGGCGCCCGCGCGAGGCGATTATTTCACCCTGCGCCGACCGAGACGCACCCTCTCAAGCATTCGACGTGCCAGTTCGGGCCTGCGCCGGTTCCTGGCGAAAAATGAGGCGATTGCCAGCGAGGAGGAGGGAAAAATAACGGGTATTGCCCAATGAAGCGGCCTAAATCTTGTGCAAGTGGGACTCTATTAGGCAAGTTGCCGCCTCGTTAGGAGATTGTTGGCCGATATCAGGCCTCCGGTTGACGCCTGTCAAACCACGGGGGACGGGGGATTTGTTGCTTTCCGTCCAAGGGTGTAGACGAGGAGCAAGCCACCGACAGGCCTGTCGCTATGGAGTGAACCGGATGCAGGGCGAACCGTTGCTTACGCCGGCCGAGATGGGCCGTGCCGATGCGCTGACCATTGCCGGCGGCATGCCCGGCGAGCGGTTGATGGAAAATGCCGGCTATGCCGTCGCCGACGTCATCTGCGCCAGATTCAACCAGGGCACCCGGGCCGTCGTGCTCTGCGGCATGGGCAACAATGGCGGCGACGGCTTCGTCATCGCCCGCGTCCTCAAGCAGCGTGGCTTTGCCGTGCGCGTGGCCCTTGCCCTGCCGGACGGGATGACGGCTCGCGATCTCAAGGGGGATGCAGCCGGCGCCGAGCGGGCCTGGCGCGGCGAAACGCTGCCGGCAGCCGCCGACCTTTTCGAGGGGGCTACGGTTATCGTCGACGCGCTCTACGGCGCCGGCCTCAGCCGAGACGTTTCGGGGCGGGACGCCGAACTGATCGTCGCCGTCAATGTGGCGCGGGCCAATGGTGCGCGCGTCTACGCCGTCGATCTTCCGAGCGGCATCGACGGCCGTACCGGCGAGGTTCGCGGAACGGCGATCCTTGCCGACGAGACGGTGACCTTCTTCCGCCGCAAGCCCGGCCATCTGCTTCTTCCCGGGCGCACGCACTGCGGGCGGGTCCGCCTTGCCCAGATCGGCATTGCCCCGAGGGTGTTGGCCGAGATCGCCCCGGCGACGGTTGCCAACGGCCCGGGGCTCTGGGCGGGATGCTGGCCGGAAGCCGCCATCGACAGTCACAAGTACAGCCGCGGCGCGGCGCTGGTGGCGTCCGGGCCGCTCACGTCCTGTGGCGCGGCTCGCCTCGCGGCCGAAGCGGCGCTTCGGGCCGGCGCCGGCATCGTCACGGTAGCGACGCCTCCGGATGCCATGGCTACGGTTGCCGCCTGGCGCGCTGCCTTTGTCGTCAGGCCGGCCGCCGACATGTCGGAACTTGCAAGACTCCTCGGAGAGCCCAGGCTTAGGGCCGCCGTACTCGGACCGGGGCTCGGCCTCGGCGACGACGTCTGGTCGGCGATTCGTGGAGCGCTGGAGGGGCATATGGCCCTCGTGCTCGACGCCGACGCCATTACGCAGGCGGCGCGCCGCCCGGACGAGGCCTTCGCACTTATCAAGGCGCGTGACGGCGGTGTGGTGCTGACGCCGCACGAGGGGGAGTTCGGTCGTCTCTTTCCGGATCTCGGTGGTTCGAAGCTCGATCGCGCCCACGCGGCGGCCGTTCGCTCTGGCGCGGTCGTCCTGCTCAAGGGGCCGGATACGGTGATCGCCCACCCCGACGGCCGTGCCGCCATCAACGAGAACGGCACGGCGACGCTTGCTACCGCCGGATCGGGAGACGTACTGGCCGGTATCATCGGCGGATTGCTGGCTGCCGGCCGCCCGGCCTTCGAAGCGACGGCGCTCGCCGCCTGGATGCATGGCGAGGCGGGGCGGATTGCCGGACCGGGTTCGCTTGCCGACGAGATCGCCTTCGCGCTGAGGGGCGTACTGGCCGCCGGACGTCCGGTCACCACGGCGCCGTTCGAGGAAGACGACGATAGCGATGTCGTCGCAACCGACTGAGACACAGCCGAACTGATCGCCTCCCTCGGGGCGGTATCTGGAAAATGGCTGCCGAGGCGCTTTTGGGAACACGGGGAGGGGAGACAGCCCTCTCCGGGAAAGCCCGGAAATCCGGGATTTTTCGAAGGCCGATTTGGTTTTTTTGAACAACCTCGTCTATTTAGTCGAAAAAATGCCTGACAGGGGTTCCCCTTTCGCCGGCAAGCCGCTATATACCGCCCGTCGCCGCAAACACGGCGCTTGACGCGGGGTGGAGCAGCCCGGTAGCTCGTCAGGCTCATAACCTGAAGGCCGCAGGTTCAAATCCTGCCCCCGCAACCATTACGAACCAAAGACCTCAGCAAAATCAATGATTTTCTGAGGTCTTTGTTTTTATCGAAAGAAAACCTCCACCTATGGTGGAGGATTGGATGGGTTCTACACAGTATAAAAGAAACCTCCGTGCTTGGGCCACGAAGTGGGTCAAGAACGGAGGTTATAGTGGACGATAACCATCTAGCTCACTCGACGTGGGACTGCAAATATCACCTGGTTTTTACAAGCAAGTACCGAATGAAGAGGCTCTATGGAGAGCTGCGTCGGGAGTTGGTCGAGCAATTTCGCAAACTCTGTCTCCAGAAGGGCTGTCAGATCGTGGAAGGGCACATGATGGTCGACCATGTGCATATCCTGATGTCGATCCCGCCGAAGTACTCCGTCGCGCATATCGTCGGGTTTCTGAAGGGCAAGACGGCACTATATGTCGCCAACAAGTATGCCCGCAAACGCAAGTACCGTGGCTATCACTTTTGGGCGCGAGGCTACTTCGTATCCACGACCGGCTATAACGAACAGGTCGTTAGACGTTACATCAGGGACCAGGAGAAGGCTGACAAGGCGTCAGATCACAACGATCTGTTCAAGCTGAACCCCTGATGTAACAAAGCCACTTCTAGTGGCCCAAGCGCAGCGTCCCAAACCTCCGCCTCTGGCGGAGGTTCGTGATTTTGGTGCCGTGAGTCGGAAACTGCTCCGGGATCAAATCCGTCACGATCCGGCGGACGGTTTCAGTTCCAGTGCCTGCAGCTGCATTACGACCAGCCCGAGGAAGATCAGGCCGAGGCCGGCTAGGCGGGACCAGGAGACCGGTTTTTGAGGCAGGCCGACAAGGCCCCACTGGTCGATGATGATCGATGCCAGCATCTGCCCGGCGATGCCCGCCATGATGAAGCCGGCGGCGCCGAGCCTTGGCGCGAGCATGAGCGCTCCGGTGATATAGGCGACGCCGACAATGCCGCCGATCCATACCCAGCGGGGTGCCTGGGCGAGGTTCGGCAGAGTTGGTGCCTGTACCTTCACCAACAGCATGACGGGCACGATGCAAGCGAAGCTGACGCAAAGGGATGCGAGCGTACCCCAAAGCGGATGGCCCAGCGTCCGCCCGAGGGCCGCATTGGCTCCGGCCTGAAACGGAACGACCGCGCCGGTGAGGATGGCGGCAAGTATGAGAAGCGGTGCACTGATCTGCATGGCGAACAACCTCCGATGCGCACCAGATGCACTATTTGCTCTGTCGATGGAAATTCGGATGTATTATTCCGTGTATGCATGGCACGAATAATCTGCGCGGTATCGACCTCAACCTTTTGGTGGTCCTTGATGCCCTCCTGGCCGAACGGCATGTGTCGCGCGCATCCATCCGGCTGAACATGAGCCAGCCCGCCGTCAGCCACGCGCTCGCGCGTCTCCGGCTGCTGTTCGATGATCCCTTGCTGATCCGTCGTGGTGGGCAGCTTGTCCCGAGTTCCAAGGCGCAACAGATCGCGCCGGTCCTGAGCGGAGCCCTGCGTCAGATGCGCGAGGTGCTTGGCCCGAGCGGTTTCGACCCCGCGCAGGAGACACGAACGTTCCGCCTTGCCATGTCCGACTATGGCTCCGCCGTTATCCTTCCCGGACTGTTGAGATTGCTCCGGCTGGAAGCCCCTGGCGTCGATCTGGTGATCACCCAGTCGAGCCGAGAGGCCATGCTTCGTCTGGTGCTCGACGGGGAATGCGATCTTGCGCTGGGCGTCTTCCCAGCTCTTCCCGAACGGCTGGAAGTCGGACAGCTGACCGGCGAGCACTTCGCCTGTCTTGCGGACAGGGAGAGGATGGCGGGCAAGGACTGCCTCGATTTGGAGGCCTATCTTTCACGTCCTCATGTTCTCGTGGCGATGAAGGATGGCGCAAACACCGAAATCGACACGGCCCTCAAGGCCATGGGCCATGTCCGCCGCATCGCGGTCACGCTGCCGCATTGGGGAAACGCGCCAAGGCTGATCCACGGAACGGATCTGGTTCTGACCGTCGCGCGCAACGCCCTTGCACTTTATGAGCGTGACCCGTCGCTCGTTGTCTTCGAGCCGCCGTTTCAAACACCGCCGTTTCCCTTTGTCCAGGTCTGGCATGAACGGAGCGGCGGCGATCCCGCCCATCTGTGGCTGCGCACCGCCGTCACGCGCATCGCGATGTCTTTGTGACCGTCAATGAGCAGCAGTCCCTCGTCGCCGCCTCAGCCGCCATAACGTCGATTTCGGGAAGGCGCGTAGCAACGGTGTCTCGGCTCTGCCGACGTCCTATCGCGAGATCCATCACGCTCTTTTCTCGATCATTTCGACGATCAGCCCTTCTTCGGGCGTCCGCATGTAGACGATGCGCGATCCTCTATTAGGCCCCTGGTCGATGACGATGATGTTCCCGACCTGCTCAAGCGGCCAAGCGCGCGCCTTCTCCAGCACTGCGTCCATATCGGTAACGTTCATCGCCATGTGCAGCGAGCCATAGTCGCAAGGGCGGGGCCGATAGTCCTTGTTCCCGTCGGGCACCGAATAGCAAAGGAGTTCGATGTTAGTCGCTCCATTGCGCATGTAGGCGATTTCGACCGTCACGCCCGGTACGCCGGTGACCGCCGAGATAATCGCGGGGTCGCGGGGCGCGCGCGAAAAGGTCTCGAAGCCGAATAGCTCGCGGAACATCGCCTCGGCGCGATCGAGATCCTTCACGGTAATCCCGGTATGATTGACGGTCACTGACATTCGCTGCTTCCCTGCTCACAGAGAGCCCGCGTTTTCCAGCGGGCGCCACTTTTCAATAGGGCCGCTTAGGCCCGAAAGGCTTCCCTTGAGGTTCGCCGCCTAGCCCCCGGCATGTGCGCCTCGCCATCGCGGCCTTGTCTGGCCTGGCGCACCGCCAAGCGAAGCTGGCGCGGCTCGAAGGCCGGATCGACCTGGGCGATGATGGTCAGTGCGATCCGCGCATAGTGCTCGGCCAGCAGGGAGGCCAGTTGCTCTCCGTCGCGTTTCTCGCAGGCGTCGAGGATGGCCCGATGTTCGTCATGCGATTGCTGGTAGGAGCTGGGCTGTACTAGGTAGAGCCGGCGATAGCGCTCGGCGTGCTCGTTGAGCCGCGCCGAGTAATCGGCGTGGCGCGGCCCGGCGAGCCGGATCGGGATCATGTGAAATTGCCGATGCGCCACATCGAACTTGGCAAAGAGTTCGGGGGAACTGCTGGCGATCATCGCGTCGATGCAGCCCTGCATTTCGGCGATGTCGGCATCGGCAAGATCAGCGGCGGTGGAGCGGACCGTCATCGTGTCGAGTTTGACGCGCAAAGCGTAGAGTTCGTCGAGATCCGAAAGCGACGTCGGCGAGATGACGATCTGACGACCGCGTTCGGAGGTAATCAGTCCCTCCTTCTCGATGAGGCGAAGAGCCTCCCGAACCGGGGTTCGGCTGAGCCCAAGCTGATCGGCGATCTTGACCTGTGACAGCCGCCTGCCTGGAAGAAGGACACCCTCGAGGATGGCGGAGCGGATACGCTCGTATGCCTCCATCATCCGGATCCCCGGTGCAGTGTCCGTCGACCCGGAATGTTGCATTTCGCTACTCATCGTTGAATCCCACGGACCCGCCAAGTGCTCGCTCTCATCGCGAAAAGAGTTGTTCGCATGAGAGGGCTGGCGACAATCTGTGTGCAGAAAGGGGCTGCATTTCAAGAGTCTCTCGCGGCTCATATGCTCCGCTGCACGACAAAATCATCTGCCGCATTTGCCGTTTTCCGCGATAAATGCCCCACGCCTTCTCATTGAGCCTCTCATGAGAAGGCATGAAGAGTATGATCGATCCGATGGCGGGCCATGCCGTGCTTCCGCAGTTCTGAAGGCAGCTGTCGCCAGGAACGGGGCGGGTTGGCAGCAATATCGCTCTGGGATCGATTCGGCGGCAGATCTGCCTGAGGCGCGCCATAACTCTACGTTGTCGGATCCGGGCCGATAGCCCGGGTCGTTCCGTCAGCGCGGCTTGATCAGCTTCGGCGTGTCGGCCTGCTGCCCCCATTCGTGCCAGGAACCGTCGTAAAGCCGCCAGTTGAAATGGCCGATCTCTTCCAGCATGAAGCCGAGGATCGAGGCGGTGACACCCGATCCGCAGGTGGTGATCACCTCGCCGGAAAGATCGACGCCACGCTCGGCGAAGATCGCGGCCGCCCGCTCGGGGCTGACAAAGCGATGGGACGGGGCCGGCTCGAAGAACAGCGCCCAGGGCGTGTTGATCGCACGCGGCATGTAGCCCGAGGCGACGCCGGGATAGCCCGATCCTTCATGGCCGTCGAAGCGTGCAGCCGTCCGCGCATCAATGATGGCGGCACCGCCGTGGTTGACGATCTGCCGAACGTCGGTGATCGAGGCCACGCGCTTCTCGTCCGCTTGCGCCGGGAACTTACGCGCCGGAACCGGCGCGGCATCGCCTGTCGCGACGGGCCGCCTCTCGGCCAGCCACTTGCGCCAGCCACCGTTCAGAATCCGGACGCGGTCATGCCCGAAGGTCCGGAACATCCACCACAGCCGGGCGGAGACATAGCCAGCGTCATAGACGATGACATCGGTCGTGTCCGCGATGCCGAGACCTCCGACGACATCGGCGAATACAGCCGCCGTCGGTAGCATGTTGACGTAAGGCGAGTCCGGGTCGGAAATGTCGGTGAGGTCGATGAACCGCGCACCGGGGATGTGACCGGCGCGGAAATCGTCGATGGCATGCTTGCCGGCATCCGGCAGGTACCACGAGCAATCCAGCACTACGCGGTCGGAATGGGGCTCGGCGGCCAGAAGACTGGCCAGTTCATCGGTCTCAATCAGCCACTTGCTCATGACGATACCTCAGCGCTGGATGGCAGGACGGCGGGGTGCCTCGACCCAGCTGGCGCCGGTCAGAACGCCACCGTCGACCACGACATTTTGGCCGGTGATGTAGCGGGAGGCCGGCGCGACCAGATAGAGCGCCGTAGTGATCAGGTCCTCCGGCACGGCAAGCCGGCCCTGGGGGATGAAGTTGGCGAACCAGTCGGCACGATAGTCGTCATCCCAGAGCGGGCGGGTGAACTCTGTCTGCACGAAGCCCGGCTCGATGGCGTTGACCTGAATGTTGTCGTCGGCCCATTCGTGCGCCTGCGAGCGCGTGAGCGAGGTGACCGCCGCTTTGGTCGCCGCGTAGACCGAGATGGTGTCGAAGGAGATGTTCGCCGACAGCGAGCTGAAATGCAGGATCTTGCCGCCGCCCTGCGCCTTCATCACCCAGTGCACCGCCTGCGACAGGAAATAAACCGAGCGCAGGTTGACCGAGGTGATGAGGTCGAAGTCGTCGGCCGCGATGTCGATGATCGGCTTACGGCGGTTGGTGCCCTGAAGGTTAACCAGGATGTCGATGCGGCCGGTCACTGCCCTCGCGGTATCGACCAGCTTGGCCGCTGCCTCAACCTCGCTGAGGTCGGCCTGCAGCCCCGTGAAGTCTAGCCCGGCCGCCTTGAACCTTTGGGCCAGACGGTCGATCCGCTCCTGCGAAAGGTCATGCACGATCACCTTCGCGCCCGCCTTGGCGAAGGCTTCTGAAATCGCCGAGCCGATTGCGCCGGCGCCGCCGGCGATCAGTGCGGTTTTGCCGCTGAGCGAGAAGAGATCTGAAAGGTAGGCGGACATCCTGGTCTTCCTTTTGGTGGTTCGTGGCTGTTCGGGAGCGGCCGGTATTGATTGGTCTGCGATCAGACCCTGGAGCTGAAGTCGGCAAAAGTGTCTACAGAACAAAAACGATAGGAAAAATTCATTCTGTATGTCCTCTGCGCTTGGGACGTTAGGTTCCGGTTCAGGCTTGCGATGACAGTCGCTCGCGTGTCGTGCGGCATATACAACCGTAATATGCTGTGAGTTATAAGAAATTTTCTCCCGATATTCCGACGAGCTTGGAGGCTTGTTTTTCCCTGAGTGCAGGAAGAAGCGAAATCACGTTCTTTAAGGTCGCCCCAAAATCGGCAAACTGAATACAGTTTAAAGCAGGAGCAGCTACCATGTTAAAGCGCATTTTCCTTCTTGCGGTTTCCGCCGCAGCCATTGCCGGCGCCGTCGTCGCCCCCGCGACAGCCGGCCCGAAGGGCAAGGACGCCCCCGTCACGATCTTCGTGTCGCCGCTGACCTTCGCCTTTCCGCACTTCGTCTTCCTCACCGACCAGCTGAAGGACGAGGCCGGCAAGCTGGGCAACGTCACGGTCGTCGTTGCCGACGGCCAGCTGTCCGCACCCAAGCAGATCGCCGATCTGGAAGCGGCCATTGTTCAGGGTGTCGACGGAATCATTCTCGCGCCAGTCGACGCCGACGCCCTCGCGCCGGTGGTGAAGGAGGCAATCGCTGCAGGCATTCCTGTCGTCACGGTCGACCGGCCGGTCAATGGCGTGCCCGAAGTGCTCGCCAACGTAGCGGCCGACAACTTCAAGGGCGCTGAAGCGCAGGGCGAGGCCGTCGTCAAGTCGTTTCCGGACGGCGCGACCATCGTGAACCTTCAGGGCATTCCCGGTGACAAGACGGCCAAGGACCGCAACGGCGGCGCCCACAAGGTGCTCGACGCGGCGGGTTCCAAGTATGTCTTCGTCGCCGAGCAGGCCGCGAACTTCTCGCGCGACAAGGGGCTTGAGGTGGCCGAGAACATCCTGACCGGCCTTCCGGAAGTGCCGAAGGTGATCATTGCCGCCAACGACGACATGGCTCTCGGCGCCGCGCAGGCTGTCGACGCCCGCGGCCTCAAGGGCAAGGTTGCCATCTACGGCTATGACGGATCGGAGGGCGCCCTCAAGGCCGTCAAGGCTGGCGAGCTTGCGGCGACGGTCGATCAGTTCCCGGGCCTGCAGGGACGCACCGCTGTCCGCACCCTGGTGAACTTCGTCCGTGAGGGCACAAAGCCCGAGACGAACAATATCCTTGTGGCTCCGATTGCCATCACCGCCAGCAACCTCGACAAGGCGGAGCGCGTGGGGCTCATCGGGAAATGACCAGCGTCGGCTCCCTTCAGCGGGCCGGGGTGCAGGAGTCGGGGCGGGATGATCGCCCCGATATCCAGCTTTTGGTGCGTCCGGTGCTCGAAGCTCAGGCGTTGGTGAAGCGCTTCTTTGGCGTTACCGTTCTTGATGGCGTGTCGCTATCGCTGGCGCCGGGTGAGGTCCGCGCGCTGCTCGGCGAGAACGGTGCCGGCAAGTCCACGGTGATCAATCTCATTTCCGGCGTGCATCAACCCGATGCTGGGGCGATTCGTCTCGACGGGGAGCACGTCCGGTTTGCCCGTCCGCTCGATGCGGACCGGGCGGGCATCAGCGTGATCCGGCAGGAGCTGTCGCTGTTTCCCGATCTTTCGGTCGCGGAGGCCATCTTCGCCGGGCATCTGCCGGTCAATGCGCTCGGCTTTGTCGATTGGAAGCGCATTCGCAAGGTTGCGGGTCAGGCTCTGGCCCGCCTTGGCCTTGCCGTCGACGTCCGTGCGCCCGTCGCCGGCCTGTCCATCGCCCAGCAGCAGATGGTCGAGGTCGCGCGCGCTCTAACGCGCAAGTCGCGCGTGGTGATCATGGACGAGCCGACCGCATCGCTGTCCCCCAACGAGGTGGACCACCTCGGAGACATCATCGCCCAGTTGTCGGCCGAGGGCGTCGCGGTGCTCTATGTCAGCCACCGCCTCGATGAAGTCCGCGCCTTCTGTTCGACCTACACAGTGCTTCGCGATGGTAGGGCCGTGTCCTCGGGAAATGTGGCGGATACCAACATTCCCTCGCTGATCCGAGACATGGCGGGCCGGGATATTGAGATCGGCCGGCATGGTGAGGTTCGCGTTCCGGGCAGGCCGGTTCTCGAGGTCAGGAATCTCTCGTCCCAGCATCTTGCCGGCAGTGTCCAGAGGGTCCGCGATGTGAGCTTCTCCGTTCGGGCGGGCGAGATCGTCGGGCTGGCCGGCATCATCGGGGCAGGTCGAACCGAGACGGCGAGGATGATCTTCGGCCTCGATCCGATCGGTGGTGGGGAGATCCTGTTCGAGGATACCACCTTTGGTCCCCGCTCGCCGGCGGAGGCGATGGCGGCTGGGGTTGGCTATGTATCCGAGGATCGCAAGGGGCTGTCGCTCCTGCTTTCCCGCTCGGTGGTCGACAACTTCGCGCTCGCCGGTGCGGTCCCTGCTCGCGGTCTCGGATTCAACGACAAGGCCGCCGAAGCGACGCTGCTGTCGGGGTTCGTCAAGCGCCTCGGGATTCGTGCGGCGAGCCTGCAGTCGACCATCGCCACGTTGTCGGGCGGCAATCAGCAGAAGGTTGTCCTGGCGCGCTGGGTTGCTCGCCGACCTAAGCTGCTGATCATCGACGAGCCGACCCGCGGCATCGATGTCGGCTCGAAGGAGGACGTCCACGACCTGATCCGCGACATCGCCGCCCAGGGCGTCGCCGTGCTGCTGATCTCCTCCGATCTCCCCGAAATCATGACGCTGTCCGATCGGATCGTCACGCTCCGGGAAGGCGAGACCACGTCCGAGCAGGATGCCGCCACGGCCACATTCGAAGGCCTGATGGCCAGCATGACCCGCCATGACTGAAGCGCCCGGAATTCAAGGAACACTGACAATGAGCATAAGCTCGGCAGATGGCATGTCCCGTGCCCGCCTGTTCTCCCTCCTCGGCAAACTTGCGCCGCTGATCTTCCTGCTTGTCCTTGCGATCACCTTCGCGACCTTGCAGCCGCGCTTTCTGATGCCGCTCAATCTGTTCAACATCCTGCGCCAGGTCTCGATCTACGGCATCATTGCCGTCGGAATGACCTTCGTCATCCTCATTCGAGGCATCGACCTCTCCGTTGGTGCGCTGGTGGCCATGTCTGGCCTCTGCGCTGCGGTGATCGCCCATGGCGGGATCGAGGGACGCTTCGCTCTGTCATCCGACGGCACGGGCTTTCATTGGTCGCTCGCGGCATTCGCTGCCATTGCTGCCGGCGTCGTCGCCGGTCTTGCTCAAGGGGCCATTGTCGCCTGGCTTTCCGTGCCGGCTTTCGTCGTGACGCTCGGCGGCATGACGGTGTTTCGCGGCATCGCACTGACCATCGGCAATGGCGGGCCGATCGCGGGGTTTGACGAGGACTTCGGCTGGTGGGGCAGAGGCATGATCGGCCCAGTACCGGTGCCGGTCATCATTTTCGCCGCTGCCGTGCTGATAGCCCATGTCGTGCTGACCCAGACCCGCTTCGGGCGCTCGGTCTATGCCGTGGGCTCCAATCCCGATGCGGCGCGCCTCTCCGGCATCAACGTCGAGCGGGTGACGGTGCAAGTCTATGGCCTGATCGGCTTCTGCTCGGGGCTCGGCGGCTTCGTGCTGTCGTCGCGCCTGAACTCGGCGGAGGCGGTAGCCGGCAGCGGCTATGAGTTGACTGCCATCGCGGCGGTGGTGATCGGCGGAACCAGTCTTCAGGGCGGCACCGGTGGCGTTGCCGGGACGGTCGTCGGCGCCCTCCTGACCGGCGTCCTGCTCAACGGCCTCGTGATCCTCAACGTCTCGCCCTACACCCAGCAGATCCTGGTCGGACTGATCATCATCGCCGCCGTTGCCTTTGACCACTTCACCAAGAGGCAGAGCCGATGAGCCGCGACATTCTTCTGACCGGTACGCCCGTCGTCGAGGCCGCCGTCCGTTCCTTGCGGGCCGGACCGCTCGAAGCCGTGTTCGACGCCGGCGCCTTGCGCTGGATAAAGTGGAACGGGATCGAAATCCTACGCTCCATCACCTTTCTGGTGCGGACGCCGGGCTGGGGTACGCCGCCGGCCGAGATTAGCGGGCTCGATATCCGCGAGGAGGAGGCCGGCTTCCTCGTCTCGTTCGATGCCCATTACGGCGCGCCGGGCGCTGGCGTAAGCGTCGCCATCAAGCTTACCGGTGAAGTCGCCGGCAAGCTCAGCGCCGAGGCGACCATCGAGGCGGAGACCCCCTTCGACACCAACCGCACGGGCTTCGTCGTCCTCTATACGCTTGATGGCTTTGCCGGCACCAAGGTTCATGTCGAACACGCCTCCGCGCCGTCGCGTGAGCTCATCATCCCCGCGCAGATTTCGCCGGGGCAGCCGGTGATGGACATCCGCGCCATCACCCACCGGCCTGTCCCTGGGCTGACCGTGGCGACCCGCTTCGAGGGCGACATCTTCGAGATGGAGGATCATCGCAACTGGTCGGATGCCTCGTTCAAGACTTATAGCCGGCCCATCGGCTTGCCCTATCCCTACAAGCTGATGCCCGGAGAGCCGCTCGCCCAGTCGGTGACGGTCGACATTCTGGACGAAGGAGCGAACAGTAACGCCGTCTCGGTGGTTTCGACGCCCTCCGCCCGCATCCAGCGTTTGCCGGACTATGCGCTGCCCCTCGATCGGCTTGCCGATGTCGAGGCTGCTCTTGTCTGGCCCGCCGCCGTGCAAAACCTCGTCCCTGGCTGGTTGTTGCTGCGCCATGACGCCACGCGGGAAGCCGCCGACGCCGATCTGTCGCCTTTGGCGCGGCTCATTGCCTTGACCGGTGCGAGCCTGGAGGTGCAGGCAATCCTCGCCAGTGAAACGGATGAGGCCGCGACGGCGGAGATCGCCATGCTAGCAGCGCGGTTTCGGCTCGCCGGCATCGAGGTCGGCCGGATCGGCGCCTTCGCCAAGATCGACGAACAGAGCTTCCAGCCTGGGGAGGTACGCCCACCCCATCCGTCAGAAGTTGCCATCGCCACCGCGCTTGCCGGGTCATTCCCTGACGCCGCGCGTATCGGCGGTACGCCGGCGTTCTTCACCGAGCTCAACCGCAAGCGCCCCACGCCCTCCCTCTGGCAGGGATTGAGCTTTGCCACCGCTCCGACCGTTCACGCCGCCGATGATGCCTCTGTCGTGGAAACGCTGCAATCGCTGCCGCACATTCTCGCCTCGGCCAAGTCGCTGGCGGGAGGCCTGCCGCTGTCGGTTGGACCAGTCGGCGTCGGTGCCAGGATCAATCCATATGGTCCTGCGCCAACCGACAACGCACCGGACGCGCGAGACGGCTTGGCGGCTCGTGATCCGCGCCAGCGCGGTCTTTTTGCGGCCGCGTGGATCGTCGGCTACTTGGCTACGATCGCTCGGTTTGCTCCGTCGCGTTTCGCTTTCGGCGCGCCCGTCGGCCCGTTTGGGCTCATCTCGACCCGTCAGAACTATGGGCGCGGGCTTTGGGACGATCTGCCCGAGGGCGCGCTCTACCCGCTCTACCATGTGGCCAGTCGCATCTCGGCGGCAGCCGGAAGCCTGCTTCTTGAGGCCGGCGTCCAGGATGGCATTGCGAGCCTCGTCTGGCATCGTGAGGGACGGCGGGAGGGGCTTGTTGCCAACCTGACGCCCCGGTCGCTCGCCGCGCCTGCCCTCGAACTACTCCAGCCGCTCGTTGCGATCCTCGACGCGGCGAGCGTCGAACGCTTCAGCCGCGATCCCGGTGCATCTACGCCTCGCGCCGCAGACCTCCCGGCCACGCTCGACGCCTATGCCGTCTGGTTTCTTTCGGAACAAGGATGAAGCCAATGCAACGACGCCTTAGGGGGCTCTTCATCGGAGCGGGGTTTTTCTCGCGCAATCATCTCCATGCCTGGTCCGAGGTGGATGGGGCCGAGATTGCCGCGATTTGCGATCTCGATCCGGCCCGCGCCGAAGCCGCGGCGCGGGAGTTCGGCATTGCCGACTGGCACACCGATGCCGCGGTCCTGAGATCCGGCGCCTTCGACTTCGTCGACATCTGCACGACGATGGAAACGCACGAGGCTCTGGTCGGCCTTGCGGTCGATGCCGGTGTGCCGGTGATCGTGCAGAAGCCGTTTGCACCTGATCTTGCAACTTGCCGCCGGATCGAAGCGCATGCCCGGGCAGCCGGCGTGCGGGTGATGCTGCACGAGAACTTCCGCTTCCAGAAGATCTTTCGCCGCCTGCGCGAGATTCTCGACAGCGGCGAGATCGGCGAGGTGACCTTCGGCCGCCTCAACTGGCGCAACGACATCGACGTCTACACCAACCAGCCTTACCTGCTGAAGACCGAGCGTTTCATGATCATGGACGTCGGCATTCACATGCTCGACCTAGCGCGCTTTCTCTTGGGTGATGCGGGATCGGTCAGCTGTTTCAATCAGTCGGTCAAGGAGGGATTGGCCGGCGAGGATGGGGCAACCATGCTGCTTCGCCACGATAACGGCGCCGTCTCGGTGGTCGACGTCAGCTACGCCACCCATCGCAATCCGAATCCGTTTCCCCAGACGCTGGGCGAGATCGAGGGGCGTCTCGGCACCGTGCAGATCCTTGAGGGAGAGATCCTGAGGGTTCACTCCCGCGACGGTCAGCGCGACGAAGTCATCAGCTCCGATGGCAGGTCCTGGACGTCGGCGCCCTGGACGCAGATCCAGGATTCCGTCCCGCGAACGCAGCAACATTTCATCGACGCCCTGCGTGCCGGCACCGCGTTCGAGACCTCGGCGACCGACAGTCTCAAGACATACGCCTTGGCCGAAGCGGCATATCGCTCGGCGGCGGCCGGGCGCGTGATCGAAATCGCTGACCTCCTGAAAGGAACATGACGTGAGTGTTGATGATGTCCGCCGCGTCGGCAAGACGGAACTCGAAATTCCTGTTCTTGGCCTTGGCACCTGTCCTCTTGGCGGGGTGTATGCCGGCATTGAGGAATCCACGGCGCGCGCGACTTACGAAGCGGCCTGGGATACCGGGCTACGCCTTTACGACACGGCCCCCTGGTATGGCCTCGGTCAGTCGGAGCACAGGACCGGCCGCGCGCTCTACGAGCGACCGCGCGACGCGTTCGTGCTGACCACCAAGGTTGGCCGTGTCCTGCGTGCTCCGCGCGACCGGGCCGGTTTCGTGCCACCCGCCTGGAAGGCGCCGCTGGCCTTCGAGCCTCATCACGTCTTCACTTACGACGCCATCCTTCGCTCTTATGAGGACAGCCTGCAGCGCCTCGGCATCAACCGGGTCGATGCGCTTTATATCCACGATCTCGACAGCGGCTACTTCCGCACGCCGGAGGCGCTGGATGCGAAACTGCGCGAGCTCGATCAGGGCGGCGGCTATCGCGCCCTGGAGGAGCTGAAGCGCACGGGCGAAATCAAGGCGGTGGGTGCCGGGATCAACGAACGCGGCATGATCCGCCGCTTCCTGGCCAATGCCGATCTCGACGTCTTTCTGGTAGCCTCTCGCTACACGCTGCTCGAACAGGACATCTACGCCGACGAAATCCGCGAGGCCGGCAGGCGCGGGGCGTCCATCGTGGTGGGCGGCGCCTTCAGCTCTGGAATTCTGGCTACCGGTCTGGTTGATGGCGCGAAATACGAGTATGGCGCCGTTCCCCCCGATGTCGTCGAACGGGTTCGGCGTCTGTCCGCGATCGCCGCCGCGCACGGCATCGAGCTGGCTGCAGCGGCGCTCCAGTTCCCACTTGCGGCACCTGAGGTCTCGTCGGTGGTGTTCGGAGCGGTGACGCCGGCCGAGGTTCGCGCCAACGTCAGACACTTTGTCGCGCCGATCCCTGATGGCTTCTGGTTCGATCTACGCGCCGAGGGTTTGATCGCGGAGGACGTGCCGGCCCCAGATCAAATGCCCGCCAGATGAATGCCAGCCACTTAACCACTCGGCCAAGTGCCATCCGGATGATGCCCGATCGATGTCGTCGCTACTGATCGGGCGCAGTCCTTGAGGCTCATCCGATCCTTCCCAAAACGCTGCTCCTTCACCGCTTCAGCGTTCGCGGTTCGAACCGGATGCCCAGTCTGGCGAAAAGCGCCTAGAGCGAAATCGGCCGAGTGCGGCCGGTATTCATCAGCTTTTCGGTGCCCGCGAAGTCGACGATACCGGCGTCCGAGCCAAGCCCGGTGGCCACCAGGCCACCGCAGGCCGAAGCGAAGCGGGCCGATTTCTCGATATCCCATCCCCGGTTAAGGCCGGCGATCAACCCGGCGGTAAAGGCATCGCCACAGCCGGTGGTATCTTTCACGTCAATGTCAAAGGCCGGCAGGCGAAAGACACTGTCCGGCGTTACCACGACGCAGCCGTCCCCGCCGCGAGTGAGCAGGCAGTTGCGAGCTCCGAGGTCGCGGAAGAAGCGAGCGGCGTCCTCGGGGTCGGCGTAGCCGCTCATAGCCGTGGCATCCTCGATGCTCGGCACGAAGTAATCGACATGCGGCAGCGATGGCTTCAGCATTTCGGTCGTCGCGGAAGTGGCCGACAGCAGGTCGAACGTGGTGATGCAGCCGGCTGCCTTGGCTGCCTTGAGGAAGGCCGTCGTGGGGGCTCCGTCGAACTTGGCGAGCAGAGGCATGCCGCCGACATGCACGAACTTGGCATCGAGAACGCCGGCATACTCGTGAGGCGCGAGTGTGAACTCGTCAGACGCACCGCGCCGGTGAAGGGCGGGGCGGTCGCCGTTCGGACGGACGTTGAGAATGGTGGCCGATGTCGGCACGCCGGCTATCCGCCGCATCGACGCGACATCGACGCCGAACCCCTTCAGCGTCATCAGAATGAAGTCGGCCTTCTCGTCCTCGCCCACGGCTCCTACGGCCTTGGTTCTGAGACCGAGCTTTGCGCAGTCCACCGCCGTACCACCGGCGGTGCCGGCGACCGTGAGGCGGATTTCGTCAATGAACCGCAACTCTCCACCAGGCGGAATGCCGTCGACCGGGCGCCCCAGAACGTCGAGAATGTACAACCCGACGACGCTGACATCAAAAGCCATGACGAAACCTCCATGCCAGACCGAGGTCTGGCCGGAATCCGCTTGTCGGTCCGTTGTGCCTTCAGCCTCGGTCGTGTCTTGCCAGCCCGGCGGCGACGTTCCGCCACCGGGGTGCTGATCCGGCCCGCTTGTGGCGGGCCGGGAAGCGTTTGGTTGGAAGGGCTCAGGTACGCTCGCGCGAGGCGAACACCGTACCTGCGAGGATGATGAAGCACCCGACGACGAAGGTCTGCCAGGAACTCGGAATACCGGCGAGGATGAGGACGTTGTTGACCAGCGTCACCAGGATCACGCCGAGGATCGTGCCGATGACCGTGCCAGAGCCACCGGTGATGCGCGCGCCGCCAAGCACCACGGCCGCGATGACGCCGAGTTCGGAGCCGGAAAGGTCGAACGGATTGGCGAGGCGGTTGCTCGAAACGTGCAGCATGCCCGCGATGCCCGCCAGAAGGCCGGCGTAGCCGAAGACGAACACATGGACCTTGCGAAGGTCGTAGCCAAGCCGTTCGGCGATGGACGAGTTGCCGCCGATGGCGAAGATGGCACGGCCCATCAGGGTACGGTTGAGGATCCACCAGGTGACGATGGCGGCGGCGACGAGCACCAGCACATAGGCCGGCAATACGGCGATCGATCCGCTATCGGTCTCGACCTGCCAGAGCTGGTACTTGCCGAAGTTCTCGATGGAAGCCGGCACGTTGACGAAGAGTTCGGTACCGATGAACGTCAGCAGGAAACCGCGAATGACATACTGGGTGCCGATCGTCACGATCAGTGCCGGGGCGCGAAGATGGTGCACCAGCAACCCGTTGCAGACGCCGAGCAGGGCGCCGCCTGCGGCAGCCATCAGCAGGATCACCGGCATGGGCAGCGACGGCATGTAGGTCGCCACGGCCGTGGTGATCCAATACATCATCAGCGCGGCAATGGCGGTGAATGACATGTCGATGCCGCCGGCCGCGAGGATCATCAGAAAGCCGAGCCCGAACATTCCCGTGACCACCGAGGCGCGGGCCATGTCGAATATGTTGGAGATCTGCCAGAACTCCGGCGAAATGGCACCGACAATCACGCTCACCAGAATGATCAGGATCAGCGTGAACGCCGGAGGATGGCGGACCAGCCATGCGACGATGCGCTTTGGCGAGGCCGAGCCCTCTGAGGTTGTGTTGTCCCAGGTGAAATCACTCATGATAGCGTCCTCGATGGCTCGTCAGTGACCAGCGCTTGGTAGAGCGTGTCCTCGTCAACCTGCTCGGCATCGAACACCTTGGCGATGGTTCCCTTGCTCATCACCATGATGCGATCGCAGTTTTGCAGGAGTTCGGGCAGGTCGTCGCTGACGATGATGATGCCCATGCCGTCGGCCGACAGCTTTTGGATGATGCGGAAGATCGTATCTTTGGAGCCAACGTCGACGCCGACCGTCGGGCCGTGCAGCACGAAGAGTTTGGGCTTGATCATCAGGCCGCGGCCGATCAACACGCGCTGCTGATTGCCCCCCGACAGCGACTGCACGGGATTGTCGAGATTGGCCGCGACAATATGCAGATCGCTGGCGATGTCCTTCGACATCTTGCGGCTGCGGGCCTCGTCAATGGCACCCCAGCGGTTCTTGATGCGGTCAAGAATCTCGACGACGATATTGGTCCTGATGGGCTTTTCCAGAAACAGCCCTTCCGAGAGGCGGTCTTCGGGGACGTAGCCGATGCCGGCATCGATGGCATCGATCGGCCGTTTGAGTGCGACGGCTTCACCGTCGATCTTGAGCGTGCCGCCATCGGCGGGCGTGATGCCGGCGAGTGCCCGGGCGAGTTCGTTGCGACCGGAATCGAGAAGACCGGTGATGCCGAGAATCTCGCCGTGGGCCAGGGAGAAGTTAACGTTGCCAAAGGCGTGTGACCGGCTGAGTCCGTTGACCTCCAGCAGATTGTCGGCCCCTCGTTCGGCCCGGCGATAGCGGACCACGTCGAGTTCACGCCCCGTCATCCAATAGCTGAGCTCGCTCTTGGAATGGTCGTTGATGTCGCCCTCCATCACCTTCTGGCCATCGCGCATGATGATGAACCGGCCACCGATCGACTTGGACTCGTCGAGCTTGTGGGTGACGAACAGAACGGCGACGCCGTTGGCGCGCAGCCGGCCAACCACGCTGATCAGGTTGTCGATCTCGCGCTTGGTCAGAGCCGATGTCGGCTCATCCATGATCACCAGCTTAGCGTCGGTGGCGATGGCGCGGGCGATGGCCACCAGCTGACGCGTGGCGATCGGAAGCTCCTCGATCGCCAGCGACCAGAACCGCGGGTCGGTCGGCAGGTTGACCGCCTCGAGTGCCTTGACCGCCGTCGAGATCAATCGGCTACGGTCGATGCGCCAGGCAAGCTTGCCGCCGGATTCCACCAGCTGCTGGGTGAGGGAGATGTTCTCGGCCACCGAAAGGTTGGGCAGAAGCGACAGGTCTTGGTAGACCGTCTCGATGCCGGCCGACAGGGCACCTATCGGCGACAGGGTAGGGACTTCCTTCCCCCCGATGAGGATATTTCCCTCGTCTGCGGGCTGTGCCCCGGAAATGATCTTGATCAGGGTGCTCTTGCCGCAGCCGTTCTCGCCCATCAGGTGGTAGATCTGACCGGCCTCGATGGAGGTGCTGACGCC
>Ga0206117_100924_pt1 | contig 19945 bp, 12 predicted proteins | sample 3A5Ametagenome_FD_177997 | JGI IMG/M metagenome (GOLD analysis project Ga0206117, IMG submission 177997) | Enriched microbial communities from leaf-cutter ant dump, University of Wisconsin, Madison, United States - 3A5A | ecosystem: Environmental > Terrestrial > Nest > Insects nest > Nest dump... | reverse complement strand
CGAACCGGGTATTTGGAACGACTTCTATCGAAGCTGGTGACCAGATTCTGGTACTACCCAAAGTGGACAAGAAAAAGCGCCAGTTCTGGAAAGACATGACACAAATCATGTACCAGATTGCGGTGGGTGCGAAAGTGGTTTTTGGGCTTTAAATTATTATTTAATACAATTCATGAAAAAAATCATTACTTTTGGGACTTTTGACGTTCTTCACGTAGGGCATATTCGTATCTTGCAGCGAGCGCGTGCTTTGGGAGATTATTTGATTGTTGGAGTATCTTCCGATGCACTCAACTTTTCAAAAAAACAGCGCTATCCGGTATATTCTGAATCAGAGCGGATTGAAATTATAAAATCTATTGCTGGAGTGGATGAAGTATTCCGGGAAGATTCTCTTGAATTGAAAGGTGAATATATAAAAAAATATCAGGCGGATACCCTGGTCATGGGGGACGACTGGGTCGGGCGCTTTGATGAATTCAAAACATTATGCGAAGTTATTTATCTTCCTCGCACGGAAGGAATATCTACGACCCAACTCATTTCCGATATCAAGGCTTACGTTTAAATTTCAGACGCCTGTGACGTGAACCTCCTGAAAAAAATCGCCACTCTCTTATCCCGTCAACTAACGCAAGTCGTAAAGAAGGCGGCTAGGAATACCTCCCCCAAGGCTTCAAAGGCTGCATTGCGGGTGGATTCTGCCGTGCTCTTTGTTTTTGCCGGTTTGGCAAGTTGGTTAGGAGGTCAGAAAGAAGCGACAGACTGCAATTTGCGACAAGCGGTGCAGCGGGCGCCGGGTAGCGTTGGCATTCTTGTGCTGTATGCCAAGTCGCAAAGCTGGAAAGGGCACTTATGGCAGCAGCTTGAGACGCTGGAGCGTTACAAAGAGCAGTTTCATAAAAGTTTTTGGTATTGCACCACCCTGGGGCAGTTGCAATTGACCATGTACCGGTTCCAGGATGCCCGGCATAGTTTGGAGCAGGCTGTCACGTTGAGAAAGCGCTGCCCCAGAACTTGGTGGCTCTTGGGGCGGGCGTTGGAGGGGCTGGGGGAATCGGATGCCAGCCGCCAGGCCTATGCCAGGGCAGTGGCCCAAAGCTGGCACCCTTCCGTACGGCGGTGGGGCGTTGGTGTGTGGTTTGCCCAGCAACGGCTTTGGGAAAAAGCAGTGCATGCCTATGGCCTGCAAATGCAGCAAGGGAGCTGCCGCCAGCAAGCGCACCTCCTTATCCTCCGTGCCAAGGCCCATGAACATTTGCTGAATTGGGCACAGGCAGCCAATGACTATGAACATGCCTTGTCGTTCCCTGCTGGCTGCAGGGTGGACGAGTCCTTGGCTTGGGCACATGCTCAGGCATCCCAATGGGCGCAGGCGCTGGCCGCATGTCAGCAAGGTTTGGAGAAAGCATCGCCTATCTGGGCAAGGGCAAGCCGTAGACGCTTGCACAGACTGGCGGCCCTTTGTCTGCACCAGCAGGGCCAGCCACGTCAGGCTGCTGAACAATTTACGCTTGCGTATCGCACGAGAGCATGGTGGCAGCGCTATCTGCTGTGGCCAGCCTTCTTGCCCCAGCCCAAATCCGAGTACCGGGAACATGCCCGGCAAGCCTATGCCTATATGGAGCAGGCGCGGCATGCCTGGGGCAGGCAAGGCTGGGCACAAGCAGCGGCTAGTTTGGAGATGGTGGTGCAGCGTTGGCCTGCGCATGCTCCCCGCTTGTTTATTGCCAGGGGCCATGCTTTGGTGGGGATGGGTGAATGGGATGCTGCCTGCCAGACATTCAGGCAGGCCAGCCTATATCGTTGGCCTGCCACTGCCGCGCAGCGGGAACTGGAGCGTAAACAGGCACAGCGGCGGGTCATGGAATACACCGAATACCTGGAAACACTGCCCATCAATCCGCAAACTGTGCTGTACGAAAGCTATTCGGGCGTCTCCGTCAGTTGCAATCCCTATGCCATCTACCAGGCTGTCGTCGATGCGCCGCAGTTCGCCGGCTGGACGCATGTCTGGGTGCTCAACGACCTAAGCCGCATACCCGAGGATTGCGCGGGCCGTGCCAACGTCATTTTTGTGCCCCGCGACAGCCAGCTCTACCAGCGCTACCTGGCAACGGCCGGCTGGCTGGTCAACAACAGCACCTTCCCCAGCTACTTCATCCGCCGTGACGGGCAACGCTACCTCAACACCTGGCATGGCACGCCGCTCAAGACCCTGGGCAAGGACATACGCGGCAACTTCATGGAGCACAAGAACACCGCACGCAACCTGCTGCATGCCACCCATGTGCTCAGCCCCAACCCGCATACCAGCCACGTGCTGATAGAGCGCAACGACATCGCAGGCCTGTACCAGGGCCAGTTGGCGCAAACCGGCTACCCGCGCAACGACCTAGTAGTCAACGCCACAGCCCAGCAAAAAGCGCAGTTCCGGCAAAAACTGGGCCTGGCCGGGGCAGGCAAGCCGCTGGTGCTGTATGCGCCGACCTGGCGCGGCATCCTGGGCCACCCGCAGATGGATTCGCACCAGCTCATCGCAGACTTGCGGACTTTGCAGCAGCAGCAGGACTGCGAAATCGTCTTTCGCGGCCACTACTTTGCCGAGAAAGCCCTGGCTGAAGCCGGGCTGGACAAAGTACATATCGCGCCACAAGCCATGGACACCTCGGAGCTGCTGGCCTGCACCGACGTGCTGATCACCGACTACTCCAGCATCTTCTTCGACTACCTGCCCACGGGACGGCCCATCCTGTTCTACACCTACGACCTGGAGCAATACAGCCAGGAGCGCGGGCTGTACTTTGACATGGAAGAAATGCCCGGCCCCAACTGCACCACGTTGGAGCAATTGAGCACGCAACTGCATCAGACCCTGACGCAACTGGCCGGCGCAAGCTGGGCACCCGATGCACGCTACCGCGCCGCGCAACAGAAATTCAGCCCCAACGAAGACGGACACGCCACGCGCCGCGCCGTGGAATTCTTCTTTGAAAACAAGAGCGAAAATACGATAAAAACCAATAGTGACGGACGCAAGACGCTATTGTTTTATGCAGGAGCGTTTGCGCCTATGGGTATTACCACCGCGGCAATCAATCTTATTAGTGCACTGAATGCAGAGCAGTACCGCATCGTCGTGGCAATTGATCCGGATGCCGTAGGCAGTCATCCTGAGCGGATAGAGCGTTTGAGTCGTCTACCTGCTCACGTCCAGATTATTGGGCGAGTAGGACGACAGGTTTGCAGCCCGCAAGAGCGCTCCGTCATTGACAGCTTTCATCGCCATGACCGGCTAGGGATGGAGCAATGGCCTGTTTATGCAACAGCCTTTGAACGCGAATTCAGGCGTATGTTTGGCGACTGGCAGCCGACGAACGTTATCAATTACGATGGCTATACACGCTTCTGGGCTGGATTGTTAGCGTATGGGCCGAAGAAGAATATTCGTCGACTGATTTATTTGCATAACGATATGTATGGGGAATGGCAGGTCAAATTTCCGCATCTTGCTGGCATGTTTGCCTTGTATTCTCAATATGATTTTTTGGTTTCTGTTGCGAAACCTATTTGCCAGAATAACCAAAAAAACTTAGCAGAACGGTTTTCTATTTCAAAAGAAAAATTTGTTTTTGCAGATAACATGCCGGATTTTGATGGCGTGCGATGCAAGGCGCAACAACCTCTTGATTCTGATTTGTCTGAATGGCTGGCGAATACACCGCAAGGTCAAGTGTTTGTATGCATAGGTCGCTTCTCCCCGGAGAAGAACCATAGCCTGCTATTGCAGGCCTTTGCTTTGCTGCTGCAAGTACATCCGCATGCCCGTCTGATCATCCTGGGGAATGGGCCATTACGTGCCACATTGGAATCACAAATCGAACAGCTAGGCATAGGCCATGCCGTATTGCTGCCCGGGCTGCGAACCAATCCTTTCCCTTTGCTGCAGCGCAGCGATTGTTTTGTATTGCCATCCTTGCACGAAGGTCAACCGATGGTGCTGCTCGAAGCCCTGGCTTTGGGAAAACCCATCGTAGCCACCGATATTCCAGGTGTCCATGAATTGTTGGCTCCAGGATACGGCCGGTTGGTAAGACAGGATGCGGCACATTTAGCGCAAGCCTTCGACCAGCAAATTGAAAACAAAGGCAGTCCGTTGAAAAAAATGGATCAAAGCACTTACAAGGCAAATGTTCTTGTTAAATTTGAAGCCCTCTTGGAGAGCCATTAGGTATTTTAATAAAAATCCAGAAAAGAAAGAATAGATAAATGTTTAACTATATTGCATACATTAATGCACGCCGCCTCGAAAAGAACAAAAAATGGAAACCGGCGCTGGATGCTTATAAAAAGATAACCGAGGGGCAGACCGATACCTCTGCAAAAATTGCTTATAGAATAGGATTTGTCGCTGAAAAAATCAAAGATTGGGAAACTGCGGAAATATGGCTGGAAAAAGCTGTTAGCGCAGACCGTACCAAGGCACAGTGGTTTTATCGCCTGGCCTTGGCCCAGGAGCTGAACAAGAAATTTGCATTGGCTGCAGAAAACTACGCCAAGGCCACTGAGTTGCAGCCCCAAAACGCAAAATATTTTTACCGGCTTGGCAAAGTGCTATGGATTTGCAATAAAGGCCCCGAAGCAGAAAAAGCACTGCACCAAGCGATGGAGTTGGAGCCTAAAAACCCCAGCTATGCCTATGAACTGGTCTTGGCCATTCGCAAACAAGGGCGCATATGGCAAGAAGTGGAGGCACTGCAAGCCGCTTTGGCCCTGGACCCGGCCAATGCACAATGGCAATTCGAACTGGGCGATGCACAAGACAAAATGAACCGCTTTGCAGAGGCAGGCCAAGCATTTGCGCAAGCCAATGCCATCAAGCCGGGGGATCCTGTGTGGCATTTCAGGGAGGGCTGGGCCTGGGAGCGTGCTGGGCAAGACAAAAAGGCAAAGACGGCATATGCAGCCGCTATTGCAGCGGATAAAAGCCTCAAAGCCAAAGAATTGGGTATTGGCGTATTCCACCAGCAACGTGGCTTCTGGCAGCAAGCCGCCGAGGCTTATGCTCGGGAGGCCAAGTCCCAGCCCCACAATGGGGAACTGCACTATCGCCTGGGCCTGGCCCATGACCGCTGCTACCGCTGGGAGCAGGCAGCAACTTGCTACCGCCAGGCCCTGGCCAGCGAGCCCGATAAGCCAGACTGGCATTACCGCCTGGGCTTTGTGCTGGAGCGCCAGGAACTATGGCAGCAGGCGGCGGAGGCCTATGAATATGCGGCCACCACCCGCCCCACGCACACACCCTACTGGTTTTATCGGCTGGGCTATGTGCTGGCGCAAGCCGGCCTGCATGAACCGGCCTGCAAGGCATTCCTGTGTACGCGCCAGCAAGCGCAACTGGATGCCCCATCTTCCGGCATGCAGCAGGCGCAGACGGAACTATCGCTTCACTACCTTGGCAACCTGAAGTCCCAACTGCGTGCCATGAAGCCCCAAGCGCAAGACTCTGCTTTGCACAGCAACGACCAGGCAGCCGCTTTCTACAAATTGGGCAACCAGGCCGAGCGGTTGCAGATGTGGGATGAGGCTGCTCAAGCTTACCAAGCCGCAGTGGCTCGCAGCAATAGCCATAACGGCCTCTGGTATTACCGCTTGGCCTATGTGCTGATGCAAATGGAGCGCTGGCAGGAAGCGGTATCAGCCTTTCTGGAAACTCGCGTTTTCAAGCAAGCCCACGGCGTGGACATGAGCCGCTATGAGAAAGATGCGGGCTTGATGCAGGTGATGGAATATACCGAGTACTTGGAAACATTGCCTGTTCAAAAGAAAACGATTCTTTATGAGAGTTTCCTAGGGGCTTCGTTAAGCTGTAACCCTTTTGCTATCTATCAAGAAATTATAGATAGAGAGGATTTCAGTGACTTTCTTCATATTTGGGTAATTACTGATGAAACTGAATTGCCTTTTGATTTTATTCCGCGATTCAATACTATTTTAATTAAGCGGCAGTCTAGTGCATACCGTCGTTATATTGCTACAGCAGAGTATTTGATCAATAACGTAACTTTCCCCTTCTGGTTCATCCGCCGCGAAGAACAAAAGTACCTGAATACTTGGCATGGTACCCCCCTAAAGGGGTTGGGCAAGGATATGCCGGGGGAGTTTATGGTGCATGGCAATGTGACACGCAACTTTCTACATGCTACGCATTTATTGAGCCCAAATACCCACACCAGCGACGCCATGATGAAAAGTTACGATGTGGCGGGTATTTTCAATGGCATGCTCGCAGAGACAGGCTATCCTAGAATTGACAGTACGCTTAACAGCGCGGCGAATGAGAAATCAAAATTAAAAAAACAACTCGGTTTGTCCGATGATTTACCAGTGGTTTTATATGCCCCGACTTGGAGAGGTGTACAAGGAAAAGTCGAAACAGATGTCCAGCGATTATTGGAAGATATTCAGGGCTTAAAAGGTGAAAATTATCAGCTAGTGTTCCGTGGGCATCATTTTGCTGAAAAGGCTCTGAAAGATGTTGGAATACCTGTCTCAGTGGCGGGGCAGGATATTGATGCCAACCGACTGTTGGCAATTGTAGATATTTTAATTACAGATTATTCTAGTATATTCTTTGACTTCCTTGCAACTAGGCGTCCAATAATTTATTACGCCTATGACCTGGAAGAATATAGTGCTATACGCGGCCTATATTTCCCTCTGGATACTATGCCGGGCAGGTTGTGCCAATCTTTGGATGAAGTGTTGAAGTCTATTCAAGAAAATATCAATCGTCCTGAGGCTTATCAAGCAGATGAAAAATATGCAGTGGCTCGGGCGGCATATGCAAAATTCGAAGATGGAGAATCTACGCAACGAGCTGTTGATTTTTTCTTTAATAATGAGAAAAAGTATACGGTACATCGTTACGATGATTCTCGAAAAATCACGCTGTTCTATAATGGGCAATTTCTCCCTAATGGCATTACTTCCTCATTTTTGAATTTGGTAAGGAATATTCCAGAGAATGAAATGCTGATTGCCGTTGCCATGGAAGCTTCTACTATAAAGGGTGATGCTGGAAGAATGGAAAAATTTGCAGCCTTACCAGATAATGTAAGGATTTTTCCAAAAGAAGGACGTATTCTGCAAACGCCGGAAGATGTGTGGATTGATAATAATTTCATGCGGATGCGTGGCCTGGTAACACAGCCTATACAAGAAGCCTATAGAAAGATGTATAACAGAGAATTCATCCGGTTATATGGGCTAAATAATAGAATTGCTAAGCTGGTGAATTTTGAGGGATACAGTGGGTACTGGACGCAAGTTTTTGCGCATGCGGGGGGGGGCAAAAATAATATTGTCTGGCTTCACAATGATATGTTGAAAGAATATAAAGTAAAAATGCCTCATCTGACAAGGAATTTTTCTTCTTATCCATTTTATAGAAAATTGATTTCTGTTTCGTTATTGATGAATGAGATAAATAAAAAATCGCTTCCGTCATTTTTTTATATTGAGGAAGATAGATTTTCTTTTTGTGAAAATACTATCGATGTTGCAGAAATAATTCAAAAGGCCAGTGAGCCACTAGAGCAAGATCTGATACCGTGGTTTAAGGGAACTGTGTTTTTAACGGTTGGGCGTATGTCTCCTGAAAAAGATCAGGAAAAGCTGATTCGTGCTTTCGCCAAAGCAAAAGAATTTCTGTCTGATATCAAACTGCTTATCTTAGGCGATGGCCCACTACGAAAGCGGTTGGAAATGGTGATTGCTGAGCTGAATATGCAGGATTGCGTATTGCTTGCAGGTCAGCGAAGGAACCCATTTCCTGCTCTAAAAGCTTGTGATTGCTTTATTCTTTCTTCGAATCATGAGGGGCAGCCTATGGTTCTGTTGGAGGCATTAACGTTAGGAAAGAAAATTATTGCGACAAATATTGATGGTAATCGTGGCATTATGTTAATGCATGATGGATATCTGGTTGAAAATAATATTCAAGGCTTGGTTGATGGAGTGCGTGAATTTATATTGGGCAATATTCCTAGTGTAAATTTTGATGTAAAAAAATATCAAAAAAAGGCAATTAATAATTTTTTTGAAAACATTGAGTAGGCTGTATAATGAAAGTTATTCGTATAGATTACAATTGCTCTTCTGAGCACTTGGATGATCTTTTATCAAAAAATTTAGATTGCAAATTTGTTCACTATAAGCATGAGTGCACATTGGGGAAAGGCGAGAGCTTATTAACAGAGGCTCGTAGAAATAAAAATAGTCATAATCTATTATTGAATCTTGCTAATAGAGGATTTTACCAGTATATGACTAAAGATGATAATGTGTCATCGTTTGTTCAGCATAAAGAACTTCCGATTCTCTGGAATTTAATTTCTAGAGGAGAAGCTATCTATAATGAAGATGGATTAGTGTATGCTTTTGATGGGGAGGTAGAAAGGCCTACTAGGTTATTGGTCATATTCTCCTCAATCAATGCCCCAATTTATAAAGTTACGTTAGATAGAATTTTTACAAAAAACTTTAAAAATATTAGAAAATATATTGGGAATGATACGGCTGTGATGCGTATAGCTGATTTGGGGGGGATCACAGGTAGTTATTACTTGAATAGTAAATATTTACCCAATAATGAAAGTAATATACAAAAATTAATTGTATCTACAAAAAAACAACTAAGAATAGAAAAAGTCGTTCTTTTAGGCGCATCTAAGGGCGGGAGTGCTGCTTTTTATCATGGATTGCTAGGTGGTTATGATTTTGTTGCTGTCGATCCTATTGTAACAGATGAATTTTATTTTAATAACCATAATGATTTGCATTTTATGAAGGGAATTGCAGATGGCACAAAAGAAGACAGTTTCGTCAAATTGTTAAAAGAAACGTATGGAAAGAGGACTAATTCTAATAATATATTAATTACATCCAAGAGGTCTCCTCAATATAAATATATTTCTAGGATAGTTTTGGATAATTACGCTGATGAGTTTTCGATTTATATTAATACTGATCCTGCAATTAAAAGTCACCCAGATGTTTCGCCTAAATCCTTGTTAACAACAACAAATTTGGTAAATAGTTGTTTGAATGATATTAAAATAAAACGTAATTTATTTTATTTTATAGATACGGCAGAATGCGATAAAAATCAAAAGATTAAAAATGATAGCAATCGGTTGCCTGAAAATTGGAAAGATGAACTTGCTTTACTTGCTAAAGAAAGTAGAGAGAAAGCAGTTGAGTATTTAGATGATTTTCATAAAAGAAAAATTAATTTTGTTGATTCATATTATTGGCATTACGCAATTCATTTGCGTGCTATACGGGATTATGAGAAGTGTAGGTTGATACTGGATGAAGGGGAAGATTTATTTCCAGAAAGTAGAATGTTGAAGGAAAGTAAAGGAGCCTTATATTTTGACTTGAGAAATTATGAGTTTGCATTCAATTATTTTAAAGAAGCTTTTGAGCTAAAAAATATTTCTGAAAAATCTCACGTTAAATTTTTATTTTCTTCTTTAGTGGCAGGGTCAATAGACGATATTAAATACGTTTGCAGAAAATATCTGGATTATCACGGTGTTAGTATTGATGCTTTTATTTACTATTTAATTCTTAGTGAGATTGAAAGTAGTAGCAAGATAAATGTTAATTTGCTAAAAGATGCATTGAGCGAGTTTTTTCATAAAAACAAAATTTCCCTTAAATATCTTGATTTTATTGCGGAAAGATTTCTTCTTGAAAATACAGTTAATTTTGATATTGATTTATTTACGGATATTCCAAATTCAAAATATAAAAATATTCTTCAACTATATAATATTTCAAAAAATAGTCTTTTTAAAAAATTCTTCTTATATGTTTCCAGATTGATTTTTTTGGAAAATAAAGTCTTAAAGTCTTGTTCTCTTGAGGCTGTGGGCGAGTTTTTATCAAAGAGCTTTGATTCTAGTGAGAGTTTTTTAAAAGAAATTCGATTTATTTCTATTCTTGAGAAGAAAGCTATTATTTATATTTTGTATAAAGCTGGAGATTTTAATCTTGCTTATTTAGTTAGAAAGATGTTTTGTAAAGAGATTGAGTTTTCTGGCGCTGAAAAAAATCCACATTCTTATATGTTGGCTAGAGTTGATTCTGGCGCAGGAGAAGAAGATTTTAATTTTTATTGTGAAAAATATAGTTCTGAAAATGAGTGGTTGAATAATGTTTATCCTTGCCTAAAAATAAAAACTGAAATTGGTAGGGAAAAAATTCCGAATGAGGATGATTATTTTTATTTTTTAAAAGATAAGAGAATTGCAATCGTTGCTCCAGTAAATACGGGGTTGAGCTCCGGATTTGAAATAAATAATTTTGATGTAGTAATTAGGTTTAATTATAAAGGATCTGAGAAATTAGGTTTGCAAAACATATTTGGTAGTAAAACTAATATTGGATATTATAATCTTGCTGATATTCCTTCAGAGTTTGATAAAGATGTATTTGATGCAATGATGTCATTAGACTTTGTAGTTGTTCCTGCATCGGCCATACGACAGAAAAAATGGATTGAAGCGATAGGGGGAAAGTTACGTGTCCGATATGAGTGTTACTCGTATGAATCTAATCCACTAATAATTGGGTATGCGAATGCTATTCAGAGGGCTTTAATGGATATTATTCGATATCCATATAAAGAGATAAAGGTATTTAATGCTAATTTTTACCTGGATAATAAAATTAATTCCGAATATAGGAATTCAAAATTTAGCTATAAGAATGGATTTTGTTACCACGAGCCATTATCGAATTTTAATTATGTTTTTCAATTATGGAAGAATAAATGGATCGAGGTTGATGATTGCATAAGAGATATTTTTTTGCTTGGAAAAGAATATTATATAAATAAAATTTCAAAAGATTATGGGATTGATATTTTCGAGAATTAATGTTTTATTTGTTGGAGTAAGTAATGTTAAATAAAGAAGTTTCTGGAGTTATTGTTGCTCGTAAAGGCTCGAAGAGAATTTTGAGCAAATCTATGCAAAAAATTGGGGAAAAAACACTTATTCAGATAAAAATTGATCAACTTTTAAGAAGTGGGAATATTCATCGAGTTATTTTTGGATCTGATTCTGATGAAATGCTGGATCATGCAAAAAAATGTGGCGCAGAGGTTGTTCGCCGTCCAGATTTCTTTTGTGATGAGAGTCAGGCAAGTGCAAATGACATGATTGGTAATATGTGCGATTTAATTGAAACCGATATTGTTGTATGGGCGCATTGTACAAATCCATTTATCTCAAACTCAACTTATGATAGTGCTGTGAAACTATTTTTGGAAAATGAGAAAAACAAGGTATATGATTCTTTGTTATCTGTAGTAAAAATCCAAGAACATCTTTGGGGTGAAGATAAATGTCCATTAAATTATAATCCATATGCTGGACGGCATGTGCCTGCAAGAGAGCTGCCGCCTTATTATATGCAAGATGGAGGTATTTTTATACAAAACCATAAAGATATGCGAAAAAACAGATATTTTTTTGGAAAGAATCCATATCTCTTTGAAATTCCTAAAGAGGAATTTTGTGATATAAACGATGAGCGTGATCTTATTTGTGCGCGTGCGATCTTTGAAATGAAGGCTTTGAGAAATATTTAATTTATGTCTTTGTCTAATTGTGATAAATTTACTTTGTTTGGTGGAATTAATGTTGTAGAAACATTAGATATAACGTTACGTTGTGTAGAGAGCTATGTTAAAATCACAAAAAAACTAAATATTCCTTATGTCTTCAAAGCAAGTTTTGATAAGGCGAACCGATCTTCTATTTATTCTTATAGAGGGCCTGGATTAGAAGAAGGACTGCGTGTCTTTGAGGCAGTAAAGAAAGAGTTTGGCGTTCCTGTAATTACTGATGTTCATGAACCTTGGCAAGCTGAACCAGTAGCAGAGGTAGTTGACGTGCTGCAATTGCCTGCGTTTTTGGCACGACAGACAGACCTAGTCGTGGCTATGGCCAGAACAGGAAAACCTATTAATATCAAGAAACCGCAGTTTCTCAGTCCTTCCCAGGTATTGAATATTGTAGAAAAATTCAAAGAAGCAGGTAATGATCAGTTGATGTTATGTGACCGTGGCACTTGTTTTGGTTACGATAACTTGGTGGTGGATATGTTGGGCTTTGGCGTCATGAAGAAGGTGACGGGCGATTTGCCCATTATTTTTGATGTGACGCACGCCTTGCAGCAACGTGATCCAACTGCTGGAGCATCTGGGGGAAGGCGTCAACAGATTGTAGAGTTGGCACGTGCAGGCATGGCAACGGGGTTGGCTGGCTTGTTCCTCGAAGCGCACCCTGACCCTGACAAAGCCAAGTGCGATGGGCCGAGTGCCCTGCCGTTGGACAAACTGGAGCCTTTTTTGGTTCAGGTCAAAGCAGTGGACGATTTGGTGAAGTCTTTCCCATCGCTGGAAATTGTTTGATTTCCTGCTGAGTTATATACAAAGTACTGATGAAGGAAAATTTCAATGGATTATTCTTTGATTGTTTTGATATGAATATGAATTTACTGGAACAGTACTGTCATAACATTTGATTTTTAATAAAAATTATGCCAAGTAAGACTTCTTCTTTAAATATTGCTCGCCAAACCCTGGATATTGAAATTGCTGCTTTGCAGCGTATGAGGGAGCGCCTGGATACCGAGTTCGAGAAAGCAGTAGATACTGTATTACAGACTCGTGGGCGGGTGGTAGTGGTCGGAATGGGAAAATCGGGTATTATTGGTCAGAAAATTGCTGCTACCCTGGCGTCCACGGGAACTCCTGCGTTCTTTGTTCACCCAGGAGAGGCATTTCACGGTGATCTAGGCATGATTCGTGATTTGGATGTGGCACTTTTAATCTCTAATTCTGGTGAAACCGAAGAAGTATTGCGAATTTTGCCATTCTTGGAGTGGCAAAATAATAGAATTATTGCGATGACAGGAGGGATAGAGTCTACGTTAGCCCGTCATGCTCATGTAGTACTTGATGTGAGTGTGGAGCGCGAGGCATGCACGAATAATCTTGCTCCAACTAGTTCAACGACAAATACTCTGGCAATGGGAGATGCCTTGGCGGTGGCGCTTACGGTAAAGCGCAATTTTCAACCTGAGGATTTTGCACGTTTCCATCCTGGTGGAAGTTTGGGGCGACGTTTACTGACTCGTGTCCGTGACGTCATGAAAAAAGATGGTTTGCCTATATGTGCCCCAGATGCCTCTTTTCGTGATGTCGTGAATGCCATTACTTATGGGCGTATAGGATTGACCCTGGTTATGGAGAAGGATCAGTTGCGAGGGTTGATAACTAATGGTGATTTACGGCGTACTTTTGAGAATGCAGAGGATTTTAAGAATATTCAGGCTTGTGAGATAATGACGGCTACTCCTCTAACGACCGAGGCAAATATTAGATTATCTGAAGCTGAAAATTTCATGCGGGAAAAGAAGGTTGGAGCCTTGGTTGTGCTGGATGGCTCTGGGAGTGTGGTGGGTATTTTACAGATATTTGATTAATATTTTATTAAATAATTTCTGATATTTTTGTTCATATCAGGGGGTATTTTCTTGTTTGAGCTGTTGAATTTTTAAGTTGATTTCTGCTGATTTGGTAATACTGGCTGCTTTCTCTTTTTCTTGTTTGGATTTCTCAGTATCTGCAATCGTTGTGATGGTAGAGAGAACTTGAGCAATAAGTTCTTTGACGTCGTCTTTCTGTATGGCACCATTCATATGGGCTTCGCATATTCTGAACAATGACTCTCTAGTGACTAGAACAAGCTCGTTTCGACCTGCAAGGGCCACAACTGTTGCGCTGACTGTGGCATCTATATTGTTGATGTCTGTCTTGGCAGCATCTATGGAGCCTTTAAGGGAGTTCACAAGTGTCAAAGCAATATCGGGTGCAGGTTCAGCACAGGTTTTTATTGGAGAGGATGCGGGCTGGACGATAGTCCCTCGCCTAGAGGCATCGTATGAAATCCAGTTGACTTGTGTACTATCAAGTGTTCTGGACTTGCTTGGAGCTGCAAAATTGGCACAGCCCGTAAGAGCTAATCCAGTAATCAATGTAAGGGTTGTTAGAGAGCGCATGATATATCTCCGGTTGCGTAGATGTACATGTTACTGAGTTCTTATATTTTTTAGAATAATGGTATTCCATGATGTGACAACTAGCCTTCTCTATTACTGCATCTGATTTGGATTGGTGCCCAATCAGACGCTTGGTTGACACATTTTGGCCAATTTTTTGGCATGCTGCGTTTCAGACGTTCTGGCGATAGGCATACATGTTCACTTTTCTAAAAGTGGATCGTTGATTGATGTATGTGGAGGTCTAGTTGTACAAGACAGTAATAAAAATATTTTCGCTCTTGGTTGAGCGCTTTTCTTCTGTAAGTCAGAACAAGATTGCATTTGTGATCAAGCGCACGGTTCCGTTTTCAGGAAGTATTCGAATTGCTGCGGAGGTGTTGTTGAGTCAGGGTCTGCACGAATTGGTGATTTTTAAAGATGGGCCACTGGATGCAGAGTGTTTAGCTTGGCGTAAGCATGGAGTGCGTGTTTATGAGTCGATGTCTTGGCAAGCGCTGTTTGACCTGCATTCTTCTGCTGTCGTTGTGCTAGGGCACTCCGGACGGGATGCTTTTCTGACGCGGCGTAAACCTGGCCGCAAGGTGATTAACCTGTGGCATGGTGTGGCAATCAAGCGTATTGAGCATTTGATGCCGGTTGAGAAAGAATCCTGGAGCTATAAGGCATGGAACCGTCGCCGCTTGATGCGGGTGAATAGTCGTGTGTACGATGCGATGGTGGCAAGTTCTATGACGGATCGTTTGACCAACGCACTGGCGTTTGGTCTGGATTTGGATAAGGTGCATGTAACGGGGTTGCCACGTTTTGACTATCTGTCGCCCGATTACTGTTTCTCAAGCAACTTGCGGGCCGATGTGGATTGTCTGGATGCCATGTTGGCCGGGCGGCGCATGGTGTTGTATGCGCCGACTTTCCGCGAGAGGGGGGCTTCGGCCCTGGCTTTGCTGGAGCCATCTGTGCTTGAGCGTTTGAAGGAGTTTTTACGCTCGAATAACTTGGTTTTGGGTATTCGCCCGCACCCTTATGACCAGAAGGCGCTGGAGGCTATTTGTGACGGTCAGTGGATTATCGATCTGCGCCCCGATGCTTATGCAGAACCGGCAATACCTTTGCGTGCAGCGAGTGCTCTGGTGGTGGATTATTCAAGTATCTGGATTGATTATCTTTTGCTTGGGCGTCCGATCATTGGCTTTATGCCGGATCTGGAGCAGTACGCGACGCAGGAGCGTGGGTTTATTTACGATTTGCCAGCAGTTTTCCCAGGCCCGATGCTGCGGGAGTGGGGTGCGGTGATGGCCGCGTTACAAGCATTGGCTGATTCCGGCTTTGCAGTACCGGTTGCGGATAAGAAGCGCTATTTGCAGGCAGAGAATCTGTTTTTGCCTGCCGAGCATTTGCGCTTCAAGAGCACGGCGGCATGCATGGAGTTGTTTTTTGGCTCCGGTGTACTGCCCCAAGTGCCGCAGAGGACGGATGCCTCCATTGACTGAGGCGGCGCCCAATAGCTTTGCCGGTGCCTGTATACGGCCCGGCGTGTATTCAAAGTGATGAAGGTTGAAAGATGAAGATTACGAAAGCTGTATTTCCCGTGGCCGGTATGGGCACGCGCTTCCTGCCCGCCACCAAGGCCAGCCCCAAGGAGATGCTGCCCGTGGTCGATAAGCCGCTGATTCAGTACGCGGTGGAAGAGGCGCTGGCTGCCGGCATCAAGGAAATGGTGTTTGTGACGGGGCGCAGCAAGCGCAGCATCGAGGACCATTTCGACAAGGCCTATGAGCTGGAGAATGAACTGGAGTTGCGCGGCAAGACGGAGATGCTCGATTACGTGCGCGGCCTGATGCCGTCGGACATGAAGTGCGTCTACATCCGCCAGCCCGAGGCGCTGGGCCTGGGCCATGCCGTGCTGTGCGCCCAGCCCGTGGTGGGCCATGAGCCGTTTGCCGTGCTGCTGGCCGACGATTTGCTGGATGGCGAGCCGGCCGTGATGCGCCAGATGGTGGACGTGTACGACTACTACAAGTGCTCGGTGCTGGGCGTGCAGCAGGTGCCGCGTGAAGACACGCGCAGTTACGGCATTGTCGATAGCAAGCCTTTGAAGGAAGACCTGGAGGCCGTGCACGCCATTGTGGAAAAGCCCAAGCCTGCAGAAGCGCCTTCCACCCTGGCTGTGGTGGGCCGCTATGTGCTGACGCCGCGCATCTTCCATCACCTGGCCCACCTGGGCAAAGGCGCGGGTGGGGAGATTCAACTCACCGACGGCATTGCCGCCTTGATGAAGGAAGAGCAGGTGCTGGCCTACCGCTACAGCGGCAAGCGCTATGACTGCGGCTCCAAGATCGGCTACCTGGAAGCGACGCTGGCCATGGCACGCAAGCACCCCGAGGTGGGGGAGCAGTTCGAGGCGCTGTTGCAGTCGCTCCGCGGCTAAAGGCATAGTTATTTTGGCTGGGATATTGCTTATAGCCGCACTGGTGATGCTTCCATAATCAAAGCTGCTAGCGCTTGTCATTGTTTGGTTTTGAATAGAAATATATTTGAAACCGTTGATTGACAAGCGTAAGCAGCTTTTTTTTCAGGAGCGGGTAGGGTGCAGTTGCAGGGCAATCGCATCTAAATCGTGATGCCCAATAGCAGTTCCAAGTAGCCCAGATTCCACCCAGCACGCTTGCGCTTGGCCTGCACGCCGATCTTGACCGATGTGTCGCTCTTGAGCATCTGTAATGCCATGCGCCGCAGCAAGCTCAGGTTGTGCGGCCCCTGGTCCTTGTAGGACTGCGCGGCATCCTCGCGCATATCTGCACTGCTCAACGCTCTGCATACCAGCGCCAGCATTTCTGGAAGCACTAGCAAGGGCGTTAGCTTCGGCTATAGCGGCGAGGTGACGCGGGACGTGGAGCCGCAGACGTGAGGGCGCCGCTACAGGGGCGAGTCGGGTTCAGTGCGCAACAGGCTCTGGCACGCCCACCAGCGATTCTGCTGGAATACCCAACGTCATCAGGCGGCGGATCATTTTTAGTGTCAGCGGCCTGGTGCCCTTGAGGACTTCATACACGCGGTTTCTGGGGCCGATGTAGGGCTCCAGGTCTGCGACCGTGAGGCTTTTCTGATCCATGTAGAACTTGATGGCTTCGACGGGTGAGGGGGGGGGTGATGGGGTAGTGTTTGGCCTCATAGGCTTCTACCAGCAGGCCCAGCACTTCCAAGCGCTCGCCTTCGGGTGAATCCGGCTCGGGATCAAGATCGATCAGGGCACTGACGGCAGCCAGCATGGCCTTGTAGTCCTCTTGCGTGCGGATGGGGCGAACTTGCATGATGGCTCCTTTCATTGGGTTTGATCGACCGTGGCTGCATCAACAGCGTCGTACTGTTTGTGCGTGCCGATGAATTTGATGTAGGCCCACTGCATTTTGTAGGCAAAGGCGGTGCAAGCCGTTGGCTCTCCAGCGCTGTATGCGGCTTTGTTGTTGCGCAATCAGCGTCAGGAGGTCGCCAGTGGTGTTATTGCTGCCGCTTTGGCCCAGGGGCAGGGGGAGCGTTACCCCGAACTGTATCTGTACCAGACGATGGCAGCGCCTGATGCACCCCAATCGCAATTGGAGCGGTTGAATCGGTTTTTTGCTTTCCATGGTGTGCCGCCAGTAGTGCTGCGGCAGCCAGATACACCGCCCGGCCCGTGCAATGTGCAGGTTCCGGTGGATTTGCCGGTGCTGGAAAATGGGCCGCTGGTGTCGGTGCTGATGACGACTTTCCGCACTGGCGAGCGGGCATCGGTGGCGATCGAGTCCTTGTTGAACCAGACATATCGGAACCTGGAAATCATCGTGGTCGACGATGCCAGCGGTGATGCAACCCCCGATCTGGTGGAGGCATGGGCACGCAGGGATGCACGGGTGCGGCTGCTGCGCTTGCCAACGAACGGTGGCACTTATCTGGCCAAGACCATGGGGCTGCAGTTGGCACGGGGGGAGTTCGTGACCTGCCACGATTCGGATGATTGGTCGCACCCCGTCAAGATTGAGCGCCAGGTGAGGCCTTTGCTGGACAACGCATCTTTGGTGGCAACGACATCGCATTGGGTGCGTATGCAGGACGATGGCATGTTTTATGCGCGGCCTGTGCATCCGTTGATGCGCTTTAACCCGTCTTCGCCCTTGTTTCGCCGGGAGGTGGTGCTAAAGCGCATGGGGGCTTGGGATATGGTGCGCACAGGGGCGGATAGCGAGTTTCATGCCCGCTTGAAACTGGTGTTTGGCAAGCAGGCGGTAAAGCGTATTGCGCAGCCGTTGGCGCTTGGCTCGCATCGCGAAGGGTCTTTGATGACGGCGGGGGATACGGGGTATTCCGATACCGGTGTTTCCCCGCAGCGCTTGGCGTATTGGCAGGCCTGGGGCGCTTGGCATATTGATTGTTTGCGCAAGGGTGTATTGCCCCAGCTGCCCTTGGACTTGGAGGTTTTGGCACAAGAGCGCCAATTTATCGCCCCGCAGGAAATCGTGGTAACAGCGGAGCAGGTGCGCCAGGCGAAGCTGGCACCTGCTTCAGGCGCTTTGCATATCGCATCCCAGGTGGTTGCGTAGACAAGGATCGCTATTGATCGTGGATGCCAAAGGTGCTCAGGCAGCAGCCTTTTATGTTGCTTACGACTGTCGGCCAACCTCCGATGTGGCGCTGAGTCTTTATTTGCCAATTGCCTGAGGGTAGGTGGGATCTGGCATCCGGACGTCACGGCCATAATGGGCGTGCTATGCAACGTAAGAAACTCCCCATCGGCATCCAGACCCTGCGCGAAATTCGTGAGGATGGTTGCTACTACGTAGACAAAACGCCGTTGGCGCTGCAATTGGTGCAGCAAGGCAAATACTTCTTCCTGTCCCGGCCCCGGCGCTTTGGCAAGAGTTTGTTCCTGGACACACTCAAAGAGCTGTTCGAGGGCAATGCCGCCCTGTTCAAAGGGCTGTATGCAGAAAGGCACTGGGACTGGTCGGTCAAGTACCCGGTGCTGCGTTTTAGCTTTGGCGGGGGGGTGCTGGGTTCCAAGGAAGAACTGGAAGCCAACCTGCACGAGCAGCTGACCCGGTACGAAACCCAGCTAGGCACAGTGGCGCGTTTTGCCCACGCACGTGGGCGGTTTGCTGACTTGATCCAGCACCTGTCCACTACCACCGGCCAACGTGTCGTGGTGCTGGTGGATGAGTACGACAAACCCATTCTTGATCGCATCGAAGACTCCGAACGTGCGCAGGCGATTCGGGAAGTGCTGAAAGACTTTTACAGCGTCATCAAAGACAGCGATGCCCACATCCATTTCGCTCTTCTCGCCGGGGTATCCAAATTCAGCCAAACCAGCCTGTTCTCAGGCCTGAACAACTTGCAGGACATCACCCTGGACGAGCGCTACAGCGCCATCTGCGGCTACACCGACGAAGACGTGGACAGCGTGTTTGCGCCGGAGTTGCAGGGCCTGGACAGGGAAGAAATCCGCCGCTGGTACAACGGCTACAACTGGCTGGGCACCAGTGTCTACAACCCGTTCGATCTGTTGCTGTTGTTTGACAAGCGCAAATTCCATCCCTACTGGTTTGAAACGGGCACGCCCACGTTTTTGCTCAAGCTGTTGGCCCAGCAACGCCAGTTCATTCCCGAGCTGGGGCACATCGTTGCGGGGGAGCGGCTGCTGTCTACCTTCGATGTGGAGCACATCGCTACCGAAGCGCTGCTGTGGCAGACGGGGTACTTGACGATCGACCAGACCCAGCACCTGTTTGGGGAATACCGTTACCGCCTGCGCTACCCGAACCGG
>Ga0206117_100923_pt1 | contig 19949 bp, 20 predicted proteins | sample 3A5Ametagenome_FD_177997 | JGI IMG/M metagenome (GOLD analysis project Ga0206117, IMG submission 177997) | Enriched microbial communities from leaf-cutter ant dump, University of Wisconsin, Madison, United States - 3A5A | ecosystem: Environmental > Terrestrial > Nest > Insects nest > Nest dump... | reverse complement strand
CTTGCGGCCGTCATGATCGCCAATGCCCTGGGCGCCAATGTCGTCGCCATCGACTTGGCCGAGGACAAGCTCGCGCTGGCCCGGAAGCTTGGTGCGGCCGCGACCGTCAACGCGGCATCCGTCGCCGATGTCGTGCAGGCCGTGATGGATGTGACCGGGGGCGGCGCCCATGTCTCGCTGGATGCCCTCGGCCATCCGCAAACCTGCTTCAACTCGATCCTGAACCTGCGCCGCCGGGGCAAGCATGTGCAGGTCGGGCTGATGCTGGGGGATCACAGCACCCCCGCCGTGCCGATGAGCCGGATCGTGGCGCACGAGTTGGAGATCCTGGGCAGCCATGGCATGCAGACACATCGCTACGACGTGATGATGCCCATGATCCTGTCCGGCAAGCTGAAGCCCGAACTGCTGATCGGCAGGAGGATCAGCCTGGAAGAATCGATCGACGCCCTGATCTCGATGAACAGCTTTCAGGGCACGGGCACCACGGTCGTCACCCGCTTCCAGGCGGACGCGGCATGACGGTCAACTTCTCCGGGGTCATCCTCGACCTGGACGGCCTGCTGCTCGATACCGAGCGGCTTCAGTTCGAAATCGGACCAGCCGTCCTGCGCAGCCTGGGGCATGAGGTCGAGCCGTCCTTCTTCCGGCGGCTGGTGGCGACGCCGCAGGCCGAGAACGCCCGTATCATCAACCAGGAACTGGGCATCGGCATCGATGCCGCGGCGCTGGATGCCGCATGGAACGACGCCTTCCATGCGCGCATGCTGCAGGGCATTCCGGTCATGCCCGGTGTTGGCGACTTCCTCGACGCCCTGGACCGGCATCGCCTGCCGCGTGCGATCGCCACCAACGGCGTCACCGCGCGGGCCCGGTGGAAGCTCGCCCAGACGAACCTGCTGGACCGCATCGACGACGTGGTCGGCATCGACCAGGTCGAACGCGGCAAGCCGGCGCCCGATGTCTATCTGGAGGCCGCCCGCCGACTGGCCCTGGATCCATCGGCCTGCGTGGCGCTGGATGACAGCGACCTGGGCGTGCGGGCAGCACTGGCGGCCGGCGTCGGCACGGTGATCCAGGTCCCCGACCTGCTTCCCAGCCGCGAATTGCGTGCCCATCACCAGGCTGCGTCGCTGGACGCCGCGCGCGGGATCCTCGGTCTCTAACTCATGTGCTTGTAGAAAAACACGCAATCGCCATCGACGGTGTAGCGCGGGATAACGCCGATCCGGACGTAACCGAGCCGATCGTAAAGCCCCTCGGCCGGGTCGCCGATGCGGGTGTCGAGCGTGATCAGCGTCTTGCCGGCGGCCAGGGCGCCGGCCTCGGCCGCGGCCATCAGGCGGCGGGCCAGCCCCTGGCCGCGGGCGTCGCGATGGACCAGCAATTTGCCGAGATCGGCGCGGTGCGGCTGGTTTTTCGGCGTGGCCAGGTTGACGAACACGGTGCCGACGATGCGCCCGGTGCCGTCGCGGGCCACGGTGACGATGCGGCTGCCGGCCGCGACCTGGCCCACGAAGCCCGCCCAGAAGTCGCGGGCCTCGGCCACCGTGAACGGCAGGACGAAACCGACCGAGGCGCCGTCCGCCACCGCGTCGTGCAGGACCGCCGCCATGTCGTCCAGCGCGGCGCCATAGGTGTCGGAGGTCAGGGTTTCGATGATCATGGCAGGCTGGCCTCGCGCCGATAGAGGATGACGAGATAACGGCAGGGCACCAGGCCCCGGTTGTTCAGCGTGGTCGACCGATCCAGGCGGTAATGGGCGCAATCGCCCGGCCCGATGGTCAGGGTGGTCATGTCGGGGCCTTCGCCCAGCGTCACCGTCAGTTCGCCTTCCTGGCCCAGCACATGCTGGGCGGCCCAGGGCGATGGCGGGTAACCCAGGCTGGTACCCGGCACCAGCGTCGATTCGACGATGTCGACCGGCACGCCGATGCCGGTCGGCGATACCGCGCGGCGCAGGAAACCGGTCTCGGGGTCGCGCCAGACCGGCTGGTCGTCGGCACGCAGCACGGTCGGCCCGGTATCCTCGACCGCCGCCATCAGCATCGACAGGGTGACGCCCAACCCCGCGCACAGCCGGCCCAGCAGGGTCGCCGTCGGGCTCGAATCGCCGCGTTCGATGCGCGAGATCATGGCGCGCGACACCTGGGCCCGGTCGGCCAGCTGGTCCAGCGTCAGGCCGCGGGCCTGGCGCCAGCCTTTCAGCCGTTTGGCGATCCGGGCATCGATTTCGTCCATGTAACCCCCGTTATGAGAATTTTTCTATTATATTAGAATTCTTGGGCAGGCAAGGCCTTCATGGAGAGTTTTTAATCGGCCTGAACCGCCCGGACGATTGCATCGGCCACGGTCGCGGGCCACAGTCCCGGCGCCATGACCACCCCCCGCCTCAGCCTTGTTCTCGGTGGTGCCCGATCGGGCAAAAGCCGGTTCGCCCTGGAACGGGCGACGGCTGCGGGGCTGGACCCCGTCTATGTCGCCACCGCCCAGGCCTATGACGACGAAATGCGCGAGCGTATCCGGCTGCACCGCGCCGAACGCGGCGGCATGGCGACCGTCGAGGCGCCGATCGACCTGCCCGCCTGCCTGGCGAGCGAAGGGCGGCCCGGCCGCATCCTGCTGGTCGATTGCCTGACCTTGTGGCTGTCGAATGTCATGCTGGCCGACCGCGACGTCGCCGCGGATGCCGACGCGCTGGTCGCGGCGCTGGATGCCGTGGCCTGCCCGGCGGTGCTGGTATCGAACGAGGTCGGCATGGGCATCGTGCCCGAAAATGCGCTGGCCCGCCGTTTTCGCGACGCGCAAGGCCGCCTGAACCAGCAGATCGCGGGCCTGGCCGACGAGGTCGTCTTCGTCGCCGCCGGCCTGCCGCTATACCTGAAACGTCATGCGACCTGAGCCGCCCGCGTCGCCGCGGATGCCAGGATCGCCCGCTTGGTCACCGGATCGGCCTCGCGCCAGATGCGGATTTCATCGCGCGAGCGATAGCAGCCGGTGCAATAGACCCGCGCCTCGTCGAGGCGACAGACATTCACGCAAGGAGACGGCGGTGCCGGTTCGGCAGTGTCGGGCAAGCGAAGCCAATCGCGGGCGCGACCCTCTTGAAGCGTCACGGAAATCTCCTTATCTAGCCAGCCGCAAAACCGGGGGTGGTTTTCGCCCCCATAATGGGAGATGGGTCGGTCAATGACGGCGATGATAGAAATCCGCGACCTGGTCAAGCGTTTCGACGACTTCACGGCCGTGGCGGGCATCACCCTGCAGGTCGCCAAGGGCGAAGTGCTGGGTTTCCTGGGCCCGAACGGCGCCGGCAAGTCGACGACGATGAAGATGGTCACCGGGTTCCTGGACCCGACCGCCGGCACGATCAAGGTCGGCGGCACCGATATCGGCGCCGACCCGCTGGCCGCCAAGCGCCTGATCGGCTACCTGCCCGAAGGCGCGCCCGCCTATCCCGACATGACGCCCGCCGGCCTCTTGGCCTTTGTCGGCGCCGCCCGCGGCATGGACCGCGCCACGCTGAAGAACCGCATCGCGGCGGTGGTCGCCGAAACCCATATCGGGTCGGTGCTGGAACAGCCGATCGAGACCTTGTCCAAGGGCTACAAGCGCCGGGTCGGCCTGGCCCAGGCCATCCTGCATGACCCGCCCATCCTGGTGCTGGACGAACCGACCGACGGCCTGGACCCCAACCAGAAACACGAAGTCCGCGACCTGATCGGCCGGATGAAGAAGGACAAGGCGATCGTCATCTCGACCCACATCCTGGAGGAGGTCGAGGCGATCTGCGACCGGGCGATCATCGTCGCCCGCGGCCGGGTCGTGGCCGAGGGACGCCCCGAGGGCAAGACCGGCGGCTGGCGCTTCGGCAACATCCTGGCCGAACCCGGCCGCCTGGACCAGGCCTTCCGCAACATCACCCTGGGAGCCGCGGCATGACCGGTACGCTTTCCGTCTTCCGGCGCGAATTCGCCGGGTATTTCGCGACGCCGCTGGCCTATATCTTCATCATCGTCTTCCTGTTCGTCGCCGGCATCTTCACCTTCTACGTGGGTTCGTTCTTCCCGCGCGGCCAGGCCGACCTGACGCCGTTCTTCACCTATCTGCCCTGGCTGTTCCTGTTCCTGCTGCCCGCCATCGGCATGCGCCTGTGGGCCGAGGAACGCCGCGCCGGCACCATCGAACTGCTGCTGACCCTGCCGATTTCGATCGGCGGCGCGGTCGTGGGCAAGTTCCTGGCCGCCTGGGCCTTCGCCATCGTCGCCCTGGCCCTGACCTTCCCGCTGTGGATCACCGTCGCACAGCTGGGCCAGCCCGATCACGGCGTCATCCTGGCGTCCTATATCGGCGCGGCGCTGATGGCCGGCGGGTATCTCGCCATTGCCGGCTGCCTGTCGGCGGCGACGCGCAACCAGGTGATCGCCTTCGTCGTCGGGGTGGTGATCTGCTTCCTGTTCACCGTCGCGGGTTCGCCGCTGGTGCTGAACTTCTTCACCGGCTGGGCGCCGCCGACCCTGCTGTCGATCGTCGCCGCGTCGTCGATCATCACGCATTTCAATGCGATCACCCAGGGTGTCATCGACCTGCGCGACATCATCTATTTCGTCTCGCTGATCGTGGTCTGGCTTGCCGCCACCGTGATCGTCGTCGATCTGAAGAAGGCCGATTGAGATGTCCCGTCGTATCTATGCCGCCGGCGCCCTGGTCGCCGCAGCCGTCGCCTTCGTCGGCATCAACGTCCTGGCCGACGCCACCCTGACCTCGACCCGACTGGACCTGACCCAGAACCGGCTCTATTCGCTGTCGCAGGGCACGAAGAACATCCTGGGCGGGTTGAAGGACCCGATCACGCTGCGCCTTTATTATTCCGAACGGCTGGCGGCCGAGGTGCCGCAGCTGAAGGTCTATGGCGACCGCGTCCGCGACCTGCTGCAGGAATACGTCAACCTGTCCAAGGGCCGCATCCGGCTGGAGATTGTCGACCCCGAGCCGTTCTCGGACGCCGAGGACCAGGCCGCCGCCGCCGGCATCCGCGCGGTGCCGATGGATGCGACCGGCCGCAACTTCTATTTCGGCCTGGTCGGCACCAACCTGGTCGACGACCGCCAGGTCATCGGTTTCTTCGACCAGCAGCGTGAACGTTTCCTCGAATACGACCTGACCAAGCTGGTCTTCGCGCTGACGTCGCCCAAGAAACCCAAGGTCGCGCTGCTGACGGCGCTGCCGATGGAATTCGGGCCGGGCGGCATGATGGCGGCGATGCGCGGCCAGTCGCAGCCCTATACGGTGCTGACCCAGTTGCGCCAGCAGTTCGACGTGCAGGTGATGGAAGGCGACTTCGCCGAAATCCCCAAGGACGTCGACGTCGTCATGCTGGCCTATCCGAAGGGCCTGAAGCCCAAGGCGCAATATGCCGTCGACCAGTACGTCATGCGCGGCGGCAAGGTCGTGGCCTTCATCGATCCCTATTCCGAAGTCGCCTCGACCCTGCCCGATCCGCGCACCGGCCAGCCGCCGATGGGCGGCGATTTCGACGCGACGATGCCCACGCTGCTGACGTCGCTGGGCGTCAAGATCGAACCGGCGAAGTTCGTCGGCGACGTCGCCAATGCCCAGCGCGTGCAGTGGGGTGGCGCGAACGGCCGCCAGGTCGTCGACTACATCGCCTGGCTGAACCTGCCGCCGGCCAGCTATGCCGCGGGCGACGTGGTCACCGGCCAGCTCGGCAACATGAACTTCGCGTCCGCCGGCTCGCTCAGCCAGGCCGAAGGCGCCAAGACCAGCTTCGTGCCGCTGATCCAGTCGTCCGACCAGTCCGGCCTGATCGACGTCAAGAAGCTCGAGGGCCAGCCCGATCCGGCCCAGCTGCTGCGCGACTTCAAGCCGACCGGCACGCGTTATGTCATGGCCGCGCGGGTCTCGGGCCCCGTGGTCTCGGCCTTCCCCGACGGCCCGCCCAAGGATGACCAGCCCAAGCCCGAGGGCGAGGCGGCAACGCCCGCCCCCGCCCCGGCGGCCGAACATCTGAAGGCGTCGGCCAAGGATGCCAACGTCATCCTGGTCGCCGATTCCGATCTGCTGGACGACCGCTTCTGGGTGCGCACCCAGGAATTCCTGGGCCAGCGCGTGGCGATCCCGTTCGCCTCGAACGCCGACCTGGTACTGAACGCGATCGAGAACATGGCCGGTTCGTCCGACCTGATCTCGCTGCGCGGCCGCGCCGGCTCGCAGCGTCCGTTCGAGCTGATCGAGCAGATGCGGCGCGAGGCCAACCGGCGCCTGGTGCAGCAGGAAGCCGAACTCAAGACCCTGGTCGACGACACCCAGAAGAAGATCACCCAGCTGCAGGCCGGTTCGCAGGCCAAGGGCGGGCAGATCGCCACGGCCGAGACCGAGAAGACGCTGGACGACTTCCGCCGCCAGCTGACCTCGGCCCGCAAGCAGCTGCGTGAAGTGCAGCGCGCGCTGAACGCCGATATCGAGCGGCTGACCACCACCTATACCTTCGTCAACATCGCGCTGGTGCCGATCCTGGTCGCCATCGCGGCGCTGGGCATCGCGGCGGTGCGCCGCCAGAAGCGGCGCCGGTCGCGCCGGCAGGCGGATTGAGGAGAACGACAGAATGCGTGCCAGTCATGTCGCATTGATGCTGGGCGGGGCCGCGATCATCGCGGTCGCCGCCGGCGTCGCCGTGGTCAACCGCGCCAACCGCACCGCCCCCACAGCCGTCGAAACCGTCCTGTTCCCCGGCCTGACCGCGAAACTGGGCGAGGTCGCGGGGGTCGACATCCAGGCCAAGGGCCGGGAGTTCGCGATCACCCGCAGCGGCGATGCCTGGGGCATGCCGTCCAAGGGCGGTTACCCCGTGGCCACCGACAAGGTCGCCAAGCTGGCCTTCCAGCTGGCCGACCTGAAGGGGCTGGAACCCCGGACCGGCGATCCCGCCCTGTACGACCGCCTGAGCGTCGGTGATCCGGCCAAGCCGGATGGCGAGGCCAAGCGCGTCGCGCTGAAGGCCGCCGACGGCCGCGCGCTGGCCGACCTGATCGTCGGCAAGGTCCAGTCCAACGAAACCTATGCCACCATCGGCACCTATGTCCGCAAGCCGGCCGAGGCGCAGTCCTGGCTGGCATCGGGCACGATCACGGTCGAGGCCGACCCGATCAAGTGGCTGGACCGCACGATCGTCAGGCTGAAGCAGGACCAGATGGCCCAGGCCGAGTTGACCGGGCCCGACGGCACGGTCAAGCTGTTCCGGCCGCAGCCCGACAAGGCCGAATTCCAGGTCGCCGACCTGGCGCCGGACCGGACCGATACCTCGGCCGTCACCCGCGCCATGAGCGTGCTGGAATTCCTCGACTTCGACGACGTGCGCAAGGCCGAGGGCATGGATTTCGCCCAGGCGCCCCAGCACGCCCGCTACGTCACCCAGGATGGCGTGGTCGCGACCATCGACATCCTGGAACAGGACGGCAAGCCCTGGGCCCGGCTGGACGTGACGCGTGAAGCCAACGCCCCGGCCAACGAGGCGGCCGAGACCACGGTGAAGGATCTTAAAGCCCGGGTCGCGGGTTGGGCCTATCAGCTCAATTCCTCGGATGCCGAGGCGCTGCGGCGCAACCTCGCCGCCTTCACCAAAAAAGACGACCAGACCAAGACTCAGTGAGACGGCCATGACCGACCAGACCATGCAGTTCCAGGCGGAAGTCGCCCGCCTGCTCCACATCGTCACCCATTCGCTGTACAGCGAAAAGCAGATCTTCCTGCGCGAGCTGGTGTCGAACGCCTCCGATGCCTGCGACCGGCTGCGCTACGAGGCGCTGACCACCCCCGACCTGTTGGGCGACGACCCCGATCTGGCCGTCACCCTGTCGGTCGACAAGGATGCCCGCATCCTGACCGTGTCCGACAACGGCATCGGCATGACGCGCGACGACCTGATCGCCAATCTCGGCACCATCGCGCGCTCGGGCTCGGGCGCGTTCGCCGAGCAGCTGACCGGCGACGCAGCCAAGGACGTCAAGCTGATCGGCCAGTTCGGCGTCGGTTTCTATTCGGCCTTCATGGTCGCAGAAAAGGTCGAGGTGGTGTCGCGCCGCGCCGGCCAGGACGAAGCCTGGTCGTGGGTGTCGGACGGCACCGGCAGCTTCACGGTGGCCGAGGCGACGCGGGAAGGCCGCGGCACCACGATCTCGCTGCATCTGCGGGCGGGCGAGGACGAATTCCTCGAGCCCCAGCGCCTGCGCCAGATCGTGCGGACCTATTCCGACCATATCGCTTTGCCGATCCGCCTGCGCGAGGATGGCAAGGACGAGGTGATCAATACCGCCTCGGCCCTGTGGACCCGGCCCAAGTCGGAAGTCACGGCCGAGCAGTACAAGGAATTCTACCACCACGTCGCCCATGCCTTCGACGAGCCTTGGACGACGATCCACGCCCATGCCGAAGGGGCGCTGGAATACAACCTGCTGCTGTTCGTGCCGACCCAGAAGCCGTTCGACCTGTTCGACCCGGCGCGCAAGCACGGCGTGAAGCTGTATGTCCGCCGCGTCTTCATCACCGATTCCTGCGAGGGGCTGGTGCCCGGCTGGCTGCGGTTCCTGCGCGGCGTGGTCGATTCCGCCGACCTGCCGCTGAACGTCAGCCGCGAGATGCTGCAGCACAACCCGGTCGTGGCCAAGATCCGCCAGGGCCTGACCAAGCGGGTGCTGACCGAGCTGGAGAAGAAGGCCGACAAGGATCCGGAGGCGTTCGCGACCTTCTGGGCCGATTTCGGCGCGGTGCTGAAGGAAGGCATCTACGAGGACAGCGAGCTGCGCGACCGCATTCTGAAGATCGCGCGCTTCCGCACCACGGCCGATGACGGCTGGGTGTCGCTGGGCCAGTACATCGAGCGGATGAAGGAAGGCCAGGACGCGATCTACACGATCTCGGGCGACGACCTCGAGTCGCTGAAGAAAAGCCCGCAGCTGGAAGGTTTCCGTGCCAAGGGCGTCGAAGTCCTGCTGCTGACCGATTCGGTCGACGATTTCTGGCTGTCGATGGTGCCGACGTTCCAGGACAAGGCGTTCCGCAGCGCCACCCGCGGCGGCGCCGACCTGGGCGCGATCAAGGGGTCCGAGGACGAGACCAAGGCCGAAGCCGACAAGCCGGCGGCGGTCGAGGGCGATGCGCTGGGCACGCTGGTCGCGGCAATCAAGCTGGCCTTGGGCGATGCTGTCAAGGACGTGCGCGAAACCGACCGCCTGACCGACAGCGCGGTCTGCCTGGTCGCCGGCGACGGCGACATGGACATGCACCTGGAACGCATGCTGAAGCTGCACAAGCGGCTGGACAAGGAAAGCGCCCGCGTCCTGGAAATCAACCCGCGCCATCCCGTCATCAAGGCGCTGGCCGCCCGTGCGGGCGAACCCGGCGGGTCCGACGCCGTCGCCGGTCCGGCCTGGCTGTTGCTGGACCAGGCGCGTATCGTCGAGGGCGAACCCCTGCCCGACCCCGCGGCCTTTGCCCGGCGGCTGGCCGCGGTGATGGAGAAAGGTCTGGTCTGATAGATGGCGCGCCGCCCGCCCGAACGTGTTGAACCGGGGTTCGGCCCCCGGCCGGGCCAGCCGGCCCAGCCCGGCCTGACCGCCGGCGAACGGCTGACCCCGGTCGAATCGACCGTGGACCAGGGCGATTCGGGTTGGGGCGGCGTCGCCATCTTCCTGCTGGTCGCGTTCGCCGCAGGCGTCGCCTACTGGTGGTGGTGGAGCGGACGGCCCATGCCCTGGGACGACCCCAAACCCGTTCCCGCCCCAGCCGCGGTGACACCGCCGGCCGCGCAGCCCCCGATCGCGCCCGCACCGGCTTCGCCCGCCCCGACCGTACCGGCACCGGCCGCGCCATCAGCGGCCCAGCCGGCGGCACCGGCGCAGCAGGCGACGCCGGCCCCCCAGGCCGCGCCTGCGCCGGCCGCCCCCGTCGCGCCGCCGCCCGCCCCGTCGGTCAACCGCCGCCAACCCCAGCCCGCGGCCGCCAGCCTGCCGGCCGACGTGCCGCCGCCCGACCAGCGCCCGGACGGGTATTGCCGCGACCTGACGATCGAACCCGCCCCGGGGTCCAAGGTCACCGTGCCGCTGCAGCGCCGGATGTGCTGGGACGCCAGGACGCAAAGCTGGACGACGGCGGCGATACCGTGACGATCGCGGGGAACGATCCGCCATTCACCCGACTTATCGCCTGGATGACCGGGCAGGGTCCTGCGCCGGACCCCAGGAGATTGCCATGCAGCGCCGCCTGTTCCTGAGCCTGTTTTCCGTCGCGGGCCTCAGCCCCCTGGGCGCCCAGGCCCTGACCATCCAGTCGACCCACCCCCGCATCGCCGCCCCCGGCGGCGATGGCGACGTGATCGGCTGGGACGAACTGGCCCAGGCCGGCGGCGTCCATCTGGTCGACGGCCGCGCCAGCCGTTTCCCGGCGCGGATCAACGAACTGGCCGCCCGCGACTCGGTTCAGATCATCGGCTACATGTATCCGCTGGCCGAGAACGGTCCCTATGACCGTTTCATCCTGTCGGCCTATGCCTATCACTGCGCCTTCTGCATGGCGAACGAACCGGCCCGGCTGATGCTGGTCGAGGCGGCCCAGCCCGTGCCCTTCACCGCCGGCCCGGTCGCGATGACCGGCAAGCTCGAACTGGTCGAGGATGCCGATACCCGCCTGTATTACCGGCTGACCTCGGCCGCCAGCGCCTGATCGCCATTCGCCGGGACTGAACCAATGACCGACAGCCGGCGCGGGCGCGCCACCGCGATCGGCGCCGGCGCCTTGCTGCTGTGGGCGTGCCTGGCCGTGTTCACCACCGCGACGGGCCGGGTGCCGCCCTTTCTGCTGACAGCGCTGTCCTTCGCGGTCGCCTTCCTGATGGCCCTGGCCAAATGGCTGGTCCGGCGCGAGGACATTCTGGGCCATTTGCGCCAGCCCTGGCCGGTCTGGGCCGTGGGACTGGGCGGGCTGTTCGGCTATCACGCCCTGTATTTCCTGGCGATCAAGACCGCCCCGCCGGTCGAGGCCAGCCTGATCTGCTATCTGTGGCCGCTGCTGATCGTCCTGTTCTCGGCCCTGCTGGCCGGCGAGAAACTGGCTTGGTTCCACCTGGTGGGCGTCAGTGCGGGCCTGGCCGGCACCGTGCTGATCGTCGGGGCCAAGGGGGTGGCACCGTCGGCCGAGTACATCGCGGGTTATGCCGCCGCACTGGGTTGCGCGGTGGTCTGGGCCTTGTATTCGGTGCTGAGCCGCCGGATATCGGGCAACGTGCCGACCGATGCGGTCGGCGGGTTCTGCGGCGCCACGGCCCTGCTGGCGCTGATCTGCCACCTGGCTTTCGAACCCACCGTCTGGCCGGCCGATGCCGGCGAATGGCTGGCGGTGCTGGCGTTGGGCCTGGGACCGGTGGGCGCGGCGTTCTTCCTGTGGGACCACGGGGTCAAGCACGGCGACATCAAGATGCTGGGCATCACGGCCTATGCCACCCCGCTGTTGTCGACGCTGATCCTGCTGGCCGCGGGCCAGGGCAGCCCCAGCTGGACCCTGGCGGTCGCCGCCGCCCTGATCGTGGGCGGTGCCGTGCTGGGGTCGGGCGATCTGTGGCGGCGTTCAGCCGCCGGGTGACCAGCCTGACGGGGCCAGCTCGAAACCCGCGAAATCGAAGCCCGGCGCCACGGTGCAGCTGACCCAGGTATAATCGCCAAGGCTTTCCGCCGCGAACCATACGCCGCGCGGCACCACGATCTGCGGCCGGGCGCCGGTGGCCAGGTCCAGCCCCAGCACCCGGTGTTCGACCGTCAGACCGTCGGCCGAGATCGACAGGCGCAACGGCGCGCCGCCGTGGAAATGCCAGGTTTCGACCGCGTCGATGCGATGCCAGTGCGAACGTTCGCCCCGCTTCAGCAGAAAATAGATCGCGGTCGAATGGCTGCGCCCGCCGGCCGGCTCGGGATCACGAAAGGTTTCGGCGTAATGCCCGCCTTCCGGATGAGGCACCAGGCCCAGTGCCGCGATGATCGCATCGGCCTCGGCCGTCATCGTCAGAAGTGATCCTTGCGCCGGCGCACCTCGGCGAACACCGCGACCGGGTCGGCTGCGGGCAGGTCGACGGCCGCGGCGACGCCGGGCTGGTCGGCGCGCAGGAACGGGTTCGTCGCCTTTTCCTCGCCCAGCATTGAGGGCACGGTCGGCCGCCCAGCGGCACGCAGGGCGGCGATGGCGTCGGCCCGCTGGTGCAGGATGGCGTTGTCGGGGTCGACGGTCACGGCGAACCGGGCGTTCGACAGCGTGTATTCATGGGCGCAATAGACGTGGGTCTCGTCGGGCAGCGCGCGCAGTTTGCCAAGCGACTGCCACATCTGCGCCGGCGTGCCCTCGAACAGCCGGCCGCAGCCCAGGGCGAACAGCGTGTCGCCGCAGAACAGGGCCTGGGCCTTCTCGAACCAGTAGGCGATATGGCCCGAGGTATGGCCGGGCACGTCGAACACGGTCGCGACGCTGTCGCCCAGGGCGAAGCGGTCGCCGTCGGCGACCTCGGTGCCGATCAGCGGGATGCGCGCACGGTCGGCGGCGGGTCCCACGACATGGCAGCCCGTCTCGGCGACCAGCTGGCGGTTGCCGCCGACGTGATCGCCGTGATGATGGGTGTTGAGGATGAAGTCGAGCGGCCAGTCCCGCGCGGTCAGCGCCGCCAGGACCGGGCCGGCCTCGGCCGGATCGACCACCGCCGTGCGGCCCGACGCCTGGTCGCGCAGCAGGTAGATGTAGTTATCCGTCAGGACCGGAATCTGGACGATATCGAGCAGGCTCATGCCGGTCATGATACACTGTTTGCATGCTGCGTCCCGATGTGATCGATCTGCGCGAATTCTACCGTACGGCACTGGGCCAGACCGCCCGCCGCCTGATTCGCCGCCGGATCCGGCTGCTGTGGCCGTCGGTGACGGGCCAGCGGGTGCTGGGCCTGGGTTTTGCCACGCCCTATCTGGCCCAGTTCCGCGACGAGGCCGAGCGGATCGCCGTCGCCATGCCGGTATCGCAGGGCGTGATGCACTGGCCCGGCGGCGAGCCGGGCCTGGCCGTGCTGGCCGAGGAGACCGAGCTGCCGTTCTCGGATGCGATGTTTGATCGCGTGCTGGTCGTCCACGGCATCGAATCGGCCGACAATGTCCGGGTCCTGCTGCGCGAGATCTGGCGCATCCTGGCCCCGTCGGGCCGCCTGCTGGCGGTGGTGCCCAACCGCCGCGGCCTGTGGTCGCGCTTCGAGAATTCGCCGTTCGGTCAGGGTCATCCCTATGCCCCCGGCCAGTTGACCCGGCTGATGCGCGACACCATGTTCTCGCCGACCCAGGCCGCCCAGGCCCTGTACGCGCCCCCGTGGGAGCGGCGCTTCGTGCTGGGCGCGGCCAATGGCTGGGAAAAGGCGGGCGCGATGCTGTGGCCGCGGTTTTCGGGCGTGCTGCTGCTGGAAGCCGAGAAACAGATCTATGCCCCGCCACCGGGCCACGCCGAGCGGCGCAAGCGCGCCCGCAGCCTGGCCTGGCGACCGGCGGCCAGCGTGTCGCGCGGCACACCGATGAACCCGGCAGCGCCGAATTCGGTCCGATGAGCCAGCGGATCGAGACCGCCTACGAAATCCTGCGCGAGGAGCGCGGCGAATGGCGGCTGGTCGAACGTTTCGACGAGGATGCGCGCAACGCCGCGGAATCGGAAATCCGCCGCCTGGCCGCCCACGATCCGCGTGCCCGGCTGAAACTGGTGCGCTCGGTGTTCGATCCGCGCCGCGACCTGTGGACCGAAGTGGTGCTGCACCGGTCGGACGCCCTGCGCCGGTCGGATGCGCAGCGGGCCGGCGCCCCGGCCGAATTCCGTCACGTCTATGTCGTCTTCCAGCTGATCGGCGCGCGCTGGCGCGACGTCGCGGCCTACGAAGCCGCCGATCCCGCCTATCGCGCCTATCTCGAACGGACCAAGACGCGGCCGCCGGCCACACCGCTGCGCGTCTTTCTGGAACTGCGCCGGCGTGACGGCGTCATCCTGGACCGCACGCTGAGTTATGAACATATGCCCGACGATGCCGGCCCCCTGCCGCGCATGCCGTTCGAGGAGATCGAGGCGACAGCCCGGCCCGGCGCCGGGCGCCTGCTGCCGGCGGCCAGCGGGCGCTGGTGGGTGGCGCTGACCATCGCGGCCTGCATTGCGCTGGCCGTGATCCAGGTCGCCTCGGCCCTGTTCGGCGCGGGCCTGCGGGCCGGCGGCCTGGACGACAGCATCGGCATCTATGGCGGCTTCCTGACCGGGATCGGGGCGGGTGTCGCGGTCTATCGCCGGCTGACCCGGCGGGCAGCCCCTTCCTCGGCCGCGCCGCTGCGCCGGACAGCGGCGAGTGGCGGCGTCGGCAATGGCCAAGGTTACGCCGCGGCGATGGCGACCGACCGCATCGACATCCGCGAACCCGACGAAACGCGGCCGGGCCGGCCGCCGGCATCGGGCCGCCGCGATCCCGTCCTGGCCACCCCGGACGTCGCGGACGATCGCCCCTTCGTCGCCTTTGAACGGGGCAAGACCACCCTGGCCGAAATCATGGCGGCGGTGCGCCAGGACGTCGCGCCGCTGGGCGATGCCGGCGGCCCGGCACTGGCCCGTTTCCTGTCGCTGGTCGCCGTGGGCGGCGGCCGGGCCCTGGTCGATGCCGGCCGCGCGCGCCCCGGCGACTGGGCCGAACTGGCGCAGGCCCTGTCGGACAGCGCGCCCGCCGCCGGCGACGACATCGCCGCCTGGTGCTGGCAATCGGTACCGACCCTGCCGCCCTATGACGAGGTGATCGCGCTGGGCCATCGCCTGGTCGGCCGGGCACTGGGGGTGGGCGACTACGACACCCCGGCCATGGCCGCCGACATCGCCGCGGCGCGGTTCCTCGATGCCGCCCAGGCGGTCAGCGAACTGCCGGAAGGCTGCCTGATCCTGGTGCAGCCCAACCAGGATGACGACCTGTCGATCGCCGCCATCCTGGACGAGGAAGCCAGCCGCCGCGGCCGCGATTTCACCCGGCTGAGCCGCGATCCCGACGCCGACGGCATGATCCACTACTGGGCCACCGGCCTGGACCCGGCGATCGCGGCGCTGCGCCAGGCCTGCCGCCTGGCCGACAAGCAGCGGGTGCGCTATGGCATCGGGCTGGGCGTCGGCCGGCTGCTGGTCGACCACGGCGAACGGCTGGGGCCGGCGCTGGACCTGGCGCGGGCCGCCCTGTCGCGCGCGGTGACCCGCCGCGGGGTGGTGCTGGCCCGGGTCGAACCCGACCAGCCCCTGCCCCGCTACTACAAGGTCGACCACGTCAAGCTGGACCGCCAGCCGCTGGAACGCAGCCTGGTCGCCATCGACTGATCAGAACGTGAAGCGCCTGATCGCCAGGCGCCGGCCGGCAGGCAGGTCCAGCACGCCTTCGCCGGTCGTCGTGAACTGCGCCCGGATCGACCCCCGTTCGCCCAGGATGCGCAGCCGGCCGCTGGTGCCGGCCGGGATGCTGCCGGCCAGGGTGGCGCCCCCGGCATATTCGTAGAGCATGCCGGCCAGCGTCGGCAGCAGGCCGCCCGCGGTCGGCACCCGGGCATAAAGCCCGCCGGTCGCATACCAGATCGCCTGGCCGGCATCGCCATAGGTCATGCCGACCAGGAAAAAGCGCGTATGGACCTCGCCCCCGATCACGACTTCGCCCTGGCTTTCCAGGAAAAAGCCGGTGCCGGGATAGTCGGGGCTGTACCACCAGCCGGTCTGCGGCGCCCAGTCGGGCGCCGGGGTGACCGCGTTGCCGTCCAGCGGGCAGCGGGCCAGGTCGTAGCGTGCCGCGCTGCCGTCGGCCAGGCGGATCGCGGCGACCGCGACGCTGTCGCCGGCAAAACGCAGCGACACGGTCGCGACGTTGCCGACGATGTCGGGCGGCCGCGCCTGCAGACCCAGGCCCGCGAACGGCGTACCGCCGGCATATTGGGCCAGCGTGCCGTCGCAGGTCGTGCCGTCATAGGCACAGGTTCCCACGTACCAGACGTCGTGGCCGTCGGCGTCATAGGTGTACCAGCCGAGATAGGCGCGCCGCCCCGACGCATCCATTTCCAGTCCGACGCCGCGCCCGCCCAGCCCGGTCGTGTACCAGAAGCCCGAGGCCGGCCGGATCGCGGCCCGCGCCGCGCCTGGCACCGACAGGGCCGCCAGCCCGGCCAGGAAACGGCGGCGATCGACCGCCACGATCAATAACCCGCCTTGACCGCCAGCGCCGCCAGATGCTGATGCCCGGCCGACGCCCAGCGGCGCCGGGTCCGGGCCATTTCCGCGCGGACCCGCGCGACGACGACGGCGATCACGGCGCGTTCGTCGCGGTCGGGGCCGCCATCGCCGCGGAACTGGGCATGGATACCGGCCTCGCAGATCGCCAGCAGGGTACGGCTGGTGACCGGCAATGCCTCGGCGATGTCGAGGCCCGCGGTCGCATGCAGCCGCGCCAGGCGGGCCAGCCGCCCCAGCCGTCCGGCGGCCTGGGCATCGGTCAGGGTGCCGGCATCGGTGATCGCGTGGCGCACGCCGTCTTCCAGCACCAGGGCCAGGCGGGCGCGCCAGGCGATGGTGAAGGTCGTCATCACCCCTTCATGCCGCATCTGCCCTTCCCACCGGCGGATCCAGCCGCACAACCAGCCGGCCGTCGGGGCGTCCGCTGCCGCCTGCGCCAGCGCGTCCGGGCACAGCACCCGTTCGACCAGATCGTCCAGCGGCGCGGCGATCGTGCGCAGCCGCGCCCGCAGCGTCTCGCCCAGCGCGGCGGCAAGCCCGGTGTCGTGCAACGCGTGGCGGATGCGGCCATGGCGGGCCAGGCCGGCATCGGCCGCGTCGCGCCGGGTGGCGCAGTCGGCCGGCCGCGACAGCAGCGCGACCAGATCCTGCACGCAGGCCGCATAGTGGCCCAGCAGCGCGGTGACCGCGTCGCGCGTCGCCGGGTCCGACGGGCGCCGGGCCAGGGCGGCGGCGACCGGCAGATAGGCGGCCCGGGCATGCAGCGCCACCGCCGGGACGATGGCGGCATCGGCGGCACGGCCGGCACCCAGCAACGTCGCCACGACCGCCTGGGCCTCGGCAACCACGACGAACTGGCCGACGTCGCCGGTCAACCGCCGGCGGACCAGCGCGACCTGGGGCGCCGCCAGCGGCCCCAGGCGCAGCAGCGCCACGATCTGGACCAGGTCGGCGCGCGCGACGGGCCGGGCCGCCGCGGCCAGGGCGCCGTCCAGCCACGGCCGCCGCGCGGAATCGATCAGGCTGCACAGGTCACGGGTGGCGCTGGCCGAGGTCAGCGCGGTTTCCAGCGCGGCGACGGCTATGGCCGCCATCTCGTCGCGCCGGCGCCGGCCCTGCGGGCCGGCCAGCGCATCGTCGACCAGTTGGTCGCGCGACGCCAGGTCCAGTTCGGCCGTTACCTGGACCAGCAGCCGACGCAGCGGCACCGCGGCCAGCACCTGCCACAGGGCGGCGACATCGGGCCGGGTGATCGCCCAGGGAACCGGAAACGGCGCCGCCAGCAGGCCGGCATCGGGGCACAGGAAGGGGTCGAACAGGCTGGTGAACAGCCGTTGGGCACGGGCCGGGCGGGCGCCGTTCAGGCGGTTCAGCAACAACCCGCGCAGATGGCGGCCGCGCGGACTGCCGTCGCCGGCCACCACCTCGTCGAACAGCCGGCGCGCGGCCGGCATCGCCAGCCGCGCGACCAGACCGTCGAGCGACGCAGGGCCATCGGCTGCCAGGCCGGGGGGGACGGGGCCTGGCGGCCTTGCATCCTGGAAGCCGGAAATGGCGGTCATGCTGCGCCTCGCTCGTTGTGGGAAACGTCCCCACGAGCCAATCAAATATCGTGGGCATTTTTCCCACGCAATATGGATTCTTCTGTAACCTATAAAATCATTTACAGTAGTTACCAGGTCGTCGATGCTGGCGGCCATGACGACGCAGGCGACGATTCCCCCTTTCACGCTTGGCGGGTTCCGCACCGGCGCGGCGGCGGCCATGGTGCTGGCGCCGGGGGTGGTGCTGTACGGCATCGCCTTCGGGGTGATGGCCGCGGCCCGCGGCCTGACGGGGCTCGAGGCCGTGCTGTTCAGCGCGTGGCTGAACGCCGGCGGCGCGCAGATGGCGACACTGGCGGTGTGGGACGATCCGCTGCCGTGGCTGGCCGTCGGCCTGACCACCGTGGCGATGAATTCGCGTTATCTGCTGCTGGGCGCGGCACTGCGCCCGTGGTTTGGCCCGCTGCCGCCGGGCCAGGCCTATCCGTCGCTGTTCGTGCTGGGCGACGGCAACTGGGCGCTGGCACTGCGCGAGCATGATGCCGGGCGGCGGGATGCCGCCTTCCTGGCCGGCAGCGGCACCATGTTGTGGCTGGCCTGGGTCGCGTCGACGGCGCTGGGCCATGCCGGCGGCCAGATCCTGGGCGATCCGCAGCGTTTCGGCATCGATTTCATGCTGCCGGCCTTTTTCGCGACGATGGCGCTGGCCTTCTTTCGCCGGGCCGGGGGCGTCGCCCCGCTGGTGGTGGGTATCGCCGTCGCCGTGACGGTCGACCGGCTGTTTCCCGGCCCCTGGTACATCCTGTCCGGCGCGCTGGCCGGCAGCCTGGTGGGGGCATTGCGCCGTGCCGATCCGGCCTGACATCCTGACGGCGATCGCCGTCCTGGGCATACTGTCCTATTCCTGCCGGATCGGCGGATTTTTCCTGATGCGCTACGTCGCCATCACGCCGCGGGTCGAAGCCTGGCTGCGGGCCATGCCCATCGCCCTGATCGGGGCGATCGTCGGGCCGGTCGCGGTCAAGGGCGGGCCGCCGGAATGGCTGGGCCTGGCCGCGGCCGTCGGGCTGATGCGGGCGACGGGCAATGATTTCATCGCGGTCGGCGGCGCCGTCGCGCTGGTCGCCGGCGCCCGCGCCTTCGGCCTCTGAGCCCTCAGCCCACCGCGAACATCGAGCCGGACATGGCGGGCCAGCCCCAGATCGCCGCGACCTCGGCGAAGAAGGGCGCGAACAACTGGTTGCCACGGTCCGAATTGGTCATGATCACGGCGGCCTTGCCCTCGGCCGGCAGCATGGTCATCCACGACCGGAAGCCGGCATTGGCGCCTTCCTTGGCATAGACCGGCGTGCCGTCGACCGTGCGGATCACCGCGCCGCCCAGGCCGTAACGCTGGCCGTCGACCGGCTGCATCATCGCGGCGGCCAGATCGCGCGGCAGCGGCGCGCCGGCCCGGCCGGCATAGCTGTCGATCAGCCCGCGGGCGAACAGCCCCAGATCGGACGGCGCGCACCACAGGCCGGCCGCCGCCAGTTCGGGATAAAGATGCCCGCCGCCGGCATAGGCGCGACCGTCCGCGGCATAGCCGCGCGCGGCCAGCACCTCGTCCTCGGGCGGCAGGGGATGGGCATAGGTCGCCCGGCCCATGCCATAGGGGTCCAGCACCAGCCGCCGGGCCGCAGCGGCGAAGTTCTCGCCGGTCACGTCCTCGACCACGGCCTGGGCGATCTCGTAGCCGCCGCCGGAATAGGACCAGGTCGTGCCGGGCTGGGTGACGATCTGGACCGGCGACGAATTGGCCGGCGCGGCCCCCGACAGGATGGCGACGGTGCCCGGCAGTTCGGTGCCGATCGGATAACCGGGGAAACCCGGAATATTGGTGCCGGCGGTATTGGCCAGCAGCCGGCGCAGGCTGACATGGCGGTCGCGCGTCAGGTCGCTGGCCGGCAGGCGCCAGCGCGTCAGATAGGCCGAGACGTCGCTGTCCAGGTCCAGCCGGCCCTGGGCCACCAGTTGCAGCACCACGGCCGCCGCGACCGACTTGGAGATCGAGGCCGCCTGGAAGATGGTCGCCGGCGTCGTCGGATCGCCCAG
>Ga0206117_100922_pt1 | contig 19950 bp, 17 predicted proteins | sample 3A5Ametagenome_FD_177997 | JGI IMG/M metagenome (GOLD analysis project Ga0206117, IMG submission 177997) | Enriched microbial communities from leaf-cutter ant dump, University of Wisconsin, Madison, United States - 3A5A | ecosystem: Environmental > Terrestrial > Nest > Insects nest > Nest dump... | reverse complement strand
TTTGGCAAGAATATGCAAGTGCTGGCAATTACACACTTGCCACAGATTGCCGCCAAAGGGAAAGCGCATTACAAGGTTTACAAATCGGATGACGAACATACCACAACTACAAACTTGGTGCGTTTGTCCGATGAAGAACGTTTAACGGAAATAGCCCGCATGCTGAGTGGTTCTACAGTAACAGAGGCGGCTATACAAAATGCGAAAGTAATGTTGGACAAAAAAGTCTAAACAGCATGAACGAAATTTTATTCCTTAACTTAAAACGAGAAAACGAACGCTATGCAACTGAACTGAAAGAAGCAACTGCTCGTATTATACACTCAGGCTGGTATATACGAGGAGCAGCGAATGAATCCTTCCAGTCTCAATTTGCTTCTTACTGTGGTGTCTCTCACTGTGTGGGTGTGGGCAACGGTCTTGATGCCCTGCGTCTCATTCTGATGGGATATATGGTGATGGGGCGTATAAAGGAGGGTGATGAGGTAATTCTTCCTGCAAATACATTTATCGCTACTGTCTTAGCTGTTACGCAATGCGGGCTTGTCCCTGTTTTGGCAGATTGCGAGCTTGTGACATACAATATCGACCCTGCTTCAGCAGAAGAAAAGATAACAAACAAAAGCCGTGCTATAATTGCGGTTCATCTATATGGGCAAGTCGCAGATATGTATAAGCTCAAGCAATTAGCTCTCAAATATAACCTTCAGCTTATCGAAGATGCTGCACAAGCACAAGGTGCAGTCTATAAAGGCAGAAAAACGGGCAGTATTGGCGATGCGGCAGCATTTAGCTTTTATCCTGTGAAAAATCTTGGCTCGTTGGGCGATGCAGGAGCAGTAACAACGGACGATACACAATTGGCAGAGGTGGTGAATAGTTTATCGAATTATGGTTCAGATGAAAAATATATACACAACTACAAGGGACTAAACTCCCGCCTTGATGAAATACAAGCTGCAATCCTCTCAGTTAAATTAAAATATTTGGACGTGGATAATTCACACCGTCGGGAGATTGCAAAGTTTTACTTGGATAACATAAAAAATGACAGGTTCATTTTGCCTGAAATAAGAGATTGGGATAGCCATGTGTTTCATTTGTTTGTGTTGCGTTGCAAAGATCGTGAAGAACTCCAACAGTACTTATCGCAAAACTCCATCCAGACTCAAATACATTACCCTTATGCTATACACAAACAGCCGGCTTATGCTGAACTAAATCATTTGCATCTGCCTGTTTCTGAACTGCTGCAAGATGAGGTATTAAGTCTTCCGCTTTATTCGTCTTTGCGAGAAGATGAATTGGTAAAGATAATTAAGACTTTAAATAGTTTTTAATTCTTTGATTATTAGTTTTTTTTATCTTCTGTGTGTGGTATTCGCTTATCTCTTGTTTTAAAGAAAATTGTAAACGCATAAAGAGAAATTCGAAGTGAATTTTTTATCTCGGAAGAAATGCGGTACAATGTTTTTATAAATGCTCTTCAGGTAAAGAACTTCAAGACTGTTTTTTTTGTCTTAAAAAGATAAAAAAAACGATGATTTACAGTCTATAAAAACCTTTTAGAACTATATTTTGTTGTATATTTGTAGTTCAAAGTAAGTAGTGATATTGAAAGAGAGATTTTTTAAGAAAAGACTAATTAAAAACACATAAGTACTTATAACATAAAATGAGACTAACTCCCTTAACTGCCATTTCGCCAATAGATGGTCGTTATCGCAATAAGACAGAGAAACTAGCCGATTATTTTTCAGAGTATGCCCTTGTAAAGTATCGCGTGCGAGTAGAAGTAGAATACTTTATAGCTCTATGCGAATTGCCGCTACCTCAATTGAAAAATATAGATAAAGAAGTTTTTCCTAAACTGCAGTCTATCGTAGATAATTTTTCGGAAGAAGATGCTTCACGTGTAAAAGAGACTGAAAAAGTAACAAATCATGATGTAAAAGCTGTCGAATATTTTATAAAAGAGAAATTCGATGAGCTTGGGCTTGAACAATACAAAGAGTTTATTCACTTTGGACTTACCTCACAGGATATAAATAATACATCTGTACCATTATCTTTAAAAGATGTTTTGACAGACTTGTATTATCCTTTGCTCGATGAGTTGATCGTGAAGCTCACATCTCAGGCTGAGGCTTGGGCTGACGTAGCTATGCTGGCTAAAACGCACGGACAACCGGCATCGCCAACACGCTTGGGTAAGGAGATTATGGTTTTTGCCAGCCGCCTTCAGGCTCAGTTGCAATTGCTCCGATCGGTGCCTTTGTCGGCTAAATTTGGAGGAGCTACAGGAAATTATAACGCACACACGGTAGCCTATCCCGAATATGACTGGAAAGCTTTTGGAAACAAGTTTGTATCCGAAAAGTTGGGCTTGGTGAGAGAAGAGTGGACAACACAGATATCCAATTATGACAACTTGGCAGCGGTGTTTGATGCCTTGAAACGCATCGATACGATAATGATAGACCTCAACAGAGATTTTTGGCAATATATTTCGATGGAATATTTTAAGCAAAAGATCAAAGAGGGCGAAATAGGATCATCGGCAATGCCGCACAAAGTAAACCCTATCGATTTTGAAAATGCAGAAGGTAACCTGGGTATAGCAAATGCAATATTGGAACACTTGGCTGGTAAACTGCCTGTTTCGCGCTTGCAAAGAGACTTGACAGACTCTACTGTATTGCGTAATATCGGTATACCGATGGGGCATATCGTGATTGCTATTCAAAGTACATTGAAAGGGTTAGATAAATTATTATTGAATAAAGAAGCATTATATAGAGATCTGGACAATTGCTGGGCAGTTGTAGCAGAAGGAATTCAAACGATTCTTCGTCGTGAAGGATATCCGAAACCTTATGAAGCACTGAAGGCTCTGACTCGTACGAATAATGCAATTACAGCAGAATCAATTGCAGAATTCATCGATGAGCTGAATGTCAGTGATGCTGTGAAAGATGAACTGAGAAAAATTACACCTCATACTTACACTGGTGTATAAATTTTTACGTTGTATAATAACCGTGAGGTTGTTTTGAAAAAAATGAATGTATTATAATTAAACAAGAAAAAAATCAAATGGTGACAGAAAATGGAAATGATAGAGACGGCCGGGATGGTTACTCTTCATCAGAAAACAAATCAAATGGAAATGATCCTGTAAAGAAGAAGCGAGCTCGTGTAGGCGATCTACGCAAACAATCTTACGATAGCCCTGACCGTGGAAAAGAAAGAAATCCGTATAAGGCTGGTGGCGATAGACAAGGCTCTTCTTACGATAGAGGAAACGAAGAACGTCGATCATATAGCGGTGGCGGTTATTCCGATAATAGAGACAGAGACGGCGGTGGCTATTCAGGTAGTCGTGGCGGTAACTACGATTCAGGTAATCGCGGAGGTAATTACAATAGCGGTAACCGTAGCGGTGGTAACTATAGCAGCGGTGGCAACCGTGGCGGTAACTACGACTCGGGCAATCGTGGCGGTAATTATAATAGCGGTAACCGTAGCGGTGGCAACTACAGCAGTGGCGGCGGTAGCTATGGTGGTGGTAATCGCACCGGAGGCAGCAGCTATGGTGGTGGTAATCGTACCGGAGGCAGCAGTTATGGCGGCGGCAATCGTACCGGAGGTGGTAGCTATGGCGGTGGTAATCGTGGCGGTGGCGGTAGCTATGGCGGTGGTAATCGCAGCGGCGGTAGCAGTTATGGTGGCGCTAACCGTGGTGGCGGTGGCTATAATAAAGCAGCCGAAGGAGTTAAAAGACTTGTTAAGCCTGTAAAGTACAAAGAAAATATAGATCCAAGTACACCTTTACGTTTGAACAAATATCTGGCTAATGCCGGAGTATGTTCTCGTCGCGAAGCTGATGCGTTTATCACATCGGGTGTAGTGAAGGTAAACGGTGAGGTAGTAGATCAGTTGGGAGCAAAAGTTACACGTGGTGACTTGGTTACATTCCACGATCAACCGGTACGCTTGGAAAGTAAAGTATATGTATTGCTCAACAAACCGAAAAATTGTGTGACAACATCAGATGATCCGCAAAACCGTCTTACTGTGATGGACTTGGTGAAAAATGCCTGCCCTGAACGTATCTATCCGGTTGGTCGTCTCGATAGAAACACAACAGGTGTTTTATTGTTGACAAACGACGGAGACCTTGCGTCTAAACTGATGCATCCTAAGTTTAAGAAAAAGAAAATCTATCAGGTTACTCTCGACCGTGACGTAGCTATCGAAGATATGCAAGCTATAGCCGACGGAGTAGAGCTGGATGATGGAGAGATACATGCCGACTCAATAGCATATCAGGCAGAAGATGTACTGAATGTAGTGGGTATTGAAATACACTCGGGACGTAACCGAATTGTTCGTCGTATATTCGAAAAATTAGGTTATCAGGTGGTGAAACTCGACCGTGTATACTTTGCCGGATTGACAAAGAAAAACATACCGAGAAGCAAATGGCGTTATCTGACCGAAAAAGAAGTGAACATGCTTCGTATGGGAGCTTTTGAATAAAATAATTATATTAAATGAAGACTTGGCATAACCTCAAAAAGGCATTATGCCAAGTTTGTTCAAAATAGACAAATTGAAGATTTAATACACATTACAAAAATGGAAAGTATTCGTAGAACAAAAATTGTAGATCTGCTCCGAAAAGAGAAAGAATTTGGAGCTACAGTCGCCGTAAAAGGATGGGTAAGAACTATTCGTGGTAATAAATATGTGAATTTTATTCACCTGAACGATGGCTCTACAATTCATAATCTTCAGATCGTAGCCGATGTGGAAAAATTTGGAGAGACGTTCTTCAAACCTGTAACTACCGGAGCATGTATCCATGTTATCGGAAAGTTGGTAGAATCGCAGGGTAAGGGGCAAACAATGGAAATTCAGGCAGATTCAGTAGAGATTTACGGAACAGCAGACCCTGAAACTTATCCCTTGCAAAAGAAAGGGCACTCACTCGAGTTTTTGAGAGAGATTGCTTATCTACGCCCTCGTACAAATACTTTCGGTGCAATATTCCGTATACGTCACCATATGGCTTATGCCATTCATAAATATTTCAATGATAATGGATTTTTCTATTTCCATACTCCTATTGTAACTGCTTCGGATGCAGAAGGTGCAGGATCTATGTTTCAGGTAACTACACTCGACTTTAATAATGTTCCACGCAACGATAAAGGGCAGGTAGACTATGCCGAAGATTTCTTCGGACGCCAGACCAACCTTACCGTATCGGGACAGCTCGAAGGAGAGCTTGGCGCAATGGCTCTTGGTGCTATTTATACATTTGGCCCGACATTCCGTGCCGAGAATTCAAATACTCCACGACATCTTGCCGAATTTTGGATGATAGAGCCTGAAGTAGCGTTCTATGATATCCACGACAATATGGACTTGGCGGAAGATTTCCTAAAATATCTGATACGTTATGCATTGGAAAATTGTAAGGATGATCTTGAATTCCTGAGCGAGCATTTTGATAAAGAATTGATAGACCGTCTGAACTTTGTTACAGCTAACGACTTTGTACGCCTTACGTATACCGAAGGGGTAGAAATACTGGAGAAGAGCGGACACAAGTTCGAATTCCCTGTTTATTGGGGAGCAGACTTGCAATCGGAACACGAACGCTATCTGGTAGAAAAACACTTCAAACGTCCTGTTATCCTGACCGACTATCCAAAGGAGATCAAGTCTTTCTATATGAAACAGAATGAAGATGGTAAAACTGTTCGTGGAATGGATGTCCTTTTCCCTAAGATCGGAGAAATTATCGGAGGTTCTGAGCGTGAAGCTGATTATGATAAACTTGTTACTCGTACCAAGGAGCTGGGTATGAATACAGACCCTATCTGGTGGTACCTCGAAACACGTAAGTTCGGAACAGCGCCTCATGCCGGTTTCGGATTAGGATTTGAACGTCTTATCCTCTTTATTACAGGTATGGCGAATATCCGTGATGTGATTCCTTTCCCTCGTACACCAAACAATGCCGAGTTTTAAATCAGGCAATCAAGTATATAAAAGAGCAGCAAAATATTTTGCTGCTCTTTTTATTTTGAAGAGTTAGTTCTTTGTATTACTCAAAAAATAATATATTTGTAGCCCCACACCCTACAAATACTGAATATGAGTATTAAAATAACATTTGCAGACGTAAAGAAGTCTCAGGAAATAAAAACATATATCAAGCAGGCCGACGCATCATTGGCTGTGATGGGATACACCGAACATAGCTTTGCCCATACAACCAAATGCGCCGAAGTTGCAGGACAATTACTAAAAGATCTGGGCTATGACGATCGGGATATAGAATTGGCAAAGATAGCTGCTTATATGCACGATATAGGGAATGTAATAAATCGTGCCGACCATGCGCAAAGCGGAGCAGTGATGGCTTTTAGGTTATTAGAAAAAATGGGTATGCCAGCCGAAGATATTGCAACGATTATCACTGCTATAGGAAACCATGATGAAAAAACAGCCTTCCCTGTCAATGCTGTAGCGGCAGCACTCATTATTGCCGATAAGACAGATGTACGTCGCAGCAGGGTACGCCGCAAAAGAACTATACATACCGATATACATGATAGAGTAAACTATGCGGTAGAGAAAGCGGATTTAAAACTCGATACAGAGAATAAAACTATAACGCTTTGTCTTACAATTGATACGAAGATAAGTGCTGTGATGGAATATTTTGAGATCTTTATAGAGCGTATGCTCCTATGCCGTAAGGCGACAGACTATTTCGGGTTCAGCTTTAAATTGAATATAAATGGCAATGCGATAATGTAGACATTTAATGTATAAACAAATAAAGCAGAAAATCATTAGACTTTCTGCTTTTTGTTTATGTTTACTTTTTCCTATTCTTTTATCTCTTCAAACTTTACATATTCGCCTTCGTTCTTCGAAAAGACTTTGCGCTGATCGTTTTTTGATGAGTGATTGTATTGCTCGTTATTATTCGATGAATAAGTATTATTTGCCCTTTGTCCCGAAAAAGGAGAAGACGATGGTCTTCCGAATATAAAAGACGCTACTCCCCTGATCAGAGAAAAGACAAACATTATCCCTAAAATAGCAATGGAAAATATCAGAAAGAATATAAGTGTCATTTGTTTTTAGTTTTATAAATTATAACCAAAGCAAATATAATATTTGCCTTACTAAAGATAACACGTATATAAGCCTTTAGATGTAATAGTTTTATTTATTTAACAAGACTTTAGCATTGTAAACAATATCAGATAATAGCCAGCCCTTCGTGGTGAAAAACTGTATGCTGCATAAGTATACTGCATCCGATAATGATGAGGATAATACCTCCTATGATATTTATTCTAAGGTTGTAGCGTTGTCCTACTTTGCTTCCCGATATCACGCCGAACGAAGCTACAAGCATGGTGACTACACCGATGACTATTGCCGGAAAGAATATATTTATATTGATCAGCGACATGGATAGCCCTACGGCTGTGGCATCGATACTGGTTGCAACGCCCAGACTAAACATAGTTTTGAAATTAAGCGGGTTGAATGGTTTACTCTCTCCTTCGTTTTTGATACTCGAGTATATTACCCTTGCACCTAAGAAAAAGAGTATGATAAATGCCAGCCAATGATCGTACTCGTCGATATATTCAGCAAATGTAGAGCCTATAAACCATCCGAAAACAGTGAGGCTCATTTGCATGAATGCCAGCATACCCGCTATTTTCAGGATGTTGATGGTATCGTGATTTTTTATTATAGCCCCACTGGTAAGCGCTATAACGAGGCTGTCCATCGACAGGCCTATTGCTAATATAATAATTTGGATCATATCCATTTGGTAATCTCGTTCAGTCCCTTGCGGTTTTTGTTTGGGCTAATACTTTTTTCTTCGTCAATATATCCGAGGGGGAATATGGCTATGGCTTCCAGATGAGCCGGTATATCGAGAGCCTTACGCAGAATATGAGGGTCGAAATTACAAACCCAACACGTTCCTAAGCCTGTTTCAGCCGCTGCGAGGCATATATGCTCGGCAGCAATGGCTGCGTCTACATCACCAAAGTCTTTATTGTCAGTATTTTTTCTTTTCCACGATTGCTCAGAGTCCTTGCAAACGATAATATGCATAGGTGCCGATTTGAACCACTCTCTGTTGTACGATTCCTGTATTTTTTCTATTGCATCCTTGTTGGTAACAATATAAAATACCCAAGGCTGATAGTTACAAGCTGATGGCGCCAGGCGTGCACAATCAAGAATGTAATTCACTTTTTCCGCTTCTATAGGTTGAGGCATGTAAGCCCTAACCGAATAGCGGTTTTCGATAAGATTTTTTAGTCGCATTAGCTTTATGTAGTAGTCTTAACTGATAGCCTTTCATTCTTAATGTAATGAAAAGGATACAGCTATAGGCTGATATTCAGACTTACTTATAATTCTTCTTCTACTTTATAATTGTTCCTTTCGCTCGAACTGCGTGAGATAATCTCTCCCAGAAATCCCGCAAGAAAAAGTTGGGTTCCCAGTATCATCATTGTCATAGCAATGAAGAAGTACGGAGAACTAGTCACCAACGGGTGCGCTATCCCTTTGCTCATAGCATACAATTTGCTGCAACCTAAAATAACAGCAGCTATGAATCCGATAAAGAACATGACAGTACCCCATAGTCCAAAAAAGTGCATTGGTTTTCGTCCAAATACCGATAAAAACCAAAGGGTTAGCAAATCGAGATAACCGTTTACAAAACGGCTGAATCCAGCGAATTTGCTTTTGCCGTATTTTCGGGCTTGGTGGTGTACTTCTTTTTCTGTAATTTTTGTAAACCCTGCTATTTTTGCAAGGTATGGTATATAACGGTGCATATCGTTATATATCTCTATGCTTTTCACCACATCTTTGCGATAGGCTTTCAGCCCGCAGTTGAAGTCATGGAGTTTCACTCCCGAAACTTTTCTGGCTGTGGCATTAAATAGCTTTGTAGGCAATGTTTTCGACAGTGGATCGTAACGTTTCTTTTTCCATCCCGAAACAAGATCGTACTTGTCTTCCTTTATCATCTTGTAGAGTTCCGGTATTTCGTCCGGACTGTCTTGCAAGTCGGCATCCATCGTGATCACAACATCGCCGGTTGTACGTCCGAAAGCGCAATGCAAGGCAGGAGATTTGCCATAGTTGCGTCTGAATCGGATTGCTTTTACATTTTCGTCCGATTTTTTCAAATCAGATATTATTTCCCACGAACGGTCTTTGCTGCCATCGTCAACAAAAATGATCTCGTACGAGAAGCCGTTCTCATTCATAACCCTTTTTATCCACGCATGGAGCTCGCTTAGCGATTCTTCTTCATTATATAAAGGTATAACAACAGATATATCCATAGATGCCTTAGTTATTCTTTTTTATTTTGACTACAAAGTTGAGAACAAAGCTAAGGAAAAATCCTAAGAATATGTTCTTTATAAATTCCATTACGATATATGTCAGTTTGTTGGAAAATATTACTCTCATAATGTCTTTTGCTCGTTCGTAGTCTGCCTCAGGTACTTTTATTATAGGTGCAACTTCTATACTTTTCATCACCGGCTCTATCATGCGGCTAAAGAATGCCGGGTCGATAAACTGATAGTGAGCAAACATGATTACACCTTCGAGAAAAGAGGCGTAAAAGCACATCAATACCGTAAAGGCGATGCAATGCCATGCGCTTTGCGGATTGTCGGGGTCGGAAGTCTTAAACCTGTAATAGAAAATATACACTACCAGCAATGTGACAATGTTGAGCAGATAAAAGATGAATGCAAACCTGTCTGATACACCTATGCCTGCTACAATTAGAAATATGTATCTGATAACCCAGAACAATCCGAGCAACAGACCATAAAACATAGCATATCTGTTGATTATAGAGAAGCTCTCGCCTAAACGTTGATTTTTTGCCATAAGTGATACAAATGTAAGAAAATTATCAGATTCTATAAAGCAGACCCATAAACAATTACCAAGAAATAAGTAAGAGGGTAGAGTATTATAGAAAGAGGCTATCCCAAATTATGGGGCAGTCTCATCTAAGTGTAATAGACTGTATATTAGGTGTAAATATTTGTGGTTTTGCCATATCCTACATACATTTCTACATAATGGCTTGGTCATTACTAGATTTTACAAAAGCAAATATATACAGTTTATTTTAATCTAAAAGCCTATAAATAAAAAGATTTTTGAAGTCTTATATTTATAGGCTTTCTTTGTAGTCTTGTTATATCCTGTTTATCTACATGAATACTCTTTGTCTCCATATTACAGTCTTTACCCCGTTGTAGTTCGAGATACAAAAGATCAAAGGACAAATGCTCTGCGCATAAATTAAGAAAAAGACTGACTCTGATAGTGCATTTATGAGAATTCTTTCCAGAATAAATAAATAGGATAATTCTGAAAATATCAATACTTTTGTAGATTGGATTGGATAATAGCCTAATTGAAAGCCTATATATTAAATAATTATGTCTGAGAATATCATATATTTAGATAATAATGCTACTACTGCCATTGACAATAGAGTATTAGACTCGATGTTACCGTTTTTAACAAGTAATTACGCAAATGCTAGTAGTACTCACAAATTTGGAATAGATGCATATAATAGCGTTAAATCTGCAAGAAAAAAAGTAGCCGATTTAATTGGCGCCGACAGTAATGAAATTATTTTCACTAGTGGAGCTACAGAATCTATTAATATGGCGATACAAGGAGTTGCTGAAGCTTACGAAAAAAAAGGGAAACATATTATTACTGTTTTGACAGAACATAGTGCCGTTCTGGATACTTGTAAATACTTAGAAACAAAAGGTTATGAAATTTCTTATCTTACAGTTGACAATAATGGCCTAATAGATATCAATAAATTAAAATTGACTTTAAGAACAGATACAATACTTGTATCCGTTATGTACGTCAATAACGAGACAGGAGTAATACAACCAATAAAAGAAATTGCCGAAATTGCACATAGCAATAACTCATTATTTATGACAGATGCTACACAAGCTGTAGGAAAAATACCATTAAACGTGGATGATCTTGGTATTGATTTAATGAGTATAAGTGGTCACAAAATATATGCATCAAAAGGGACTGGAGCACTATATATCCGTCAAAGAAGTAATTATGTTAAAATACCAGCTTTAATTCACGGCGGAGGTCAAGAAAAAGGACTAAGGAGTGGAACTCTAAATGTTCCAGGAATAGTCGCTCTGGGAACAGCCTGCGAAATTGCAAAAAAAGAAATGGGAAAAGATCGTAAAATAATTTCACTATTACGAGATTATTTGGAATCTGAACTTCTTAAAATAAATAATGTACATGTAAACGGCTCTAAAGATAAGCGATTATACAATACATGCAATATATGTATTGAAGGAGTAGATAATGATGCTCTTATCATGGGATTAAGCAATATTGGAAATCATTTAATAGTTGTTGGCAAAGGAAGTGCTTGTAGCTCTTCAAATATGGAAGCATCTCATGTATTAATAGCAATGGGACTTAATGAAATTTCAGCGTTTAATTCTATTCGAATATCATTAGGTAAATTTAATTCCAAAAGCGATGTAGAAATTGCAGTAAAAAGTATTACCCAAGTTGTTAACGATTTAAGAGCAATGTTATAACCAACCTAATTTCCTTAAATTATCTTCATAATTTAATAGACTATTCTCCACTAATGATTCTACATCAAATTTATTTCTAGCTTCTTCTGCGAATTCGGTATCACTAGGAAGAAATGCATAAAAGGAATTTTCAGCTATTTCTACAAGTTTATTAAAGAAATCCTCATACTTATCATATTTTTCAACACCGTCATAACCATAATTATCCATTACGCTAACAGATTTACTGTCGTAATTCCAAGCGGCTTTTTCTAAAGTATTTAGTACAGATTGCTCAGCTTCTTCCTCCCATAACCACTTTTCTTCTTTTTCGAGATTTACGTCTCCTTTCAGGAGATGAGTATAGTATTCAGAAATATTACCTTTTATGTTATCTTCAGGAATAAGTCCATTTATGATTCCAATTATATTTTTAATTCTACTTCTCCCTATTCCTGAAGCTTGAAAGAATGAATTTGAAAAATCTATATTACTTGCAGGAGCTATATATTTATCAAAATTTAAAGATTCATTAATATCTGATTTATCAATTCTCTGCAATATTAATCTTAGGATATCAAAGGATGCTTGAATACCAACAGTTTTATATATATAAGTATTTGTAGTTACATTATTCCAAAGATATTCCTTCACTGAATTAAAATAATTTACAATTATATCGTAGATGAGTTTATCTTGTAAATCGATAAACTTATTTCGTAGTGGAGAAATGTCTTTTATTCCTGCTATCATATTTCGATTTCGTCCATGAAAAATAGTTTTTTGCTGCATTTCAATTCTATCTCTCTTAGGATTTCCTGATATCAAAGCACAAATTCCATCAACAATTGTTGCCGTTGAGACTACCCAATCATCTTGTCTTTTTTCAGCAAATAAAACTTCAGCATTTAAAGGTGCAACTTTAACATGTTGATAAAAAGGAGAATTTTCATCAATATTTAATTTTCTAGAAAGGAAAACAGCAAACTTTTCTGGAGTCCATGCTTTTTCGTCTTCATCGTCCACATTATAACCAAATTGCTCCAATGCTAGACTACGGTCTACTCTTTTTTGGTTGGAATTTATTGTTGCAAATAAAAAAGCTTGGTATGAATTTGGCAAGTCAAAGTATACGGAACATACCAATTCTAAATCATTGAATCTTTCTTCTTTACTTACAAATTCAAACGCATTTAAACGATGTTGTCCGTCTATTATAGCTGCAAGTTTAATCTCAGTTGGTATTATTAACTTATGACCACATTCGTTTTCTTCAATTCTCCAACGTTTTGCTTCATCTTTTAGAATTGTTCCAGATTGTGTATAATTAGCTGCTAAAATGATAGAATTAGGAAATGCCATTTCAACAGAATCAATGTATTTTGCTATCTCCTTTAGACGTTTTTCATCTTTCGGACGCTGACTCCCTTGAACATTTCCTAAGGAATCGATATATTTTAAAGGTTCAGAAAATGATATATCAAGTAGCTTATTCGCTTTAATTGAGATTACATAAAAATCACCTAAAGGTTGTTGTATCCGTAAGGCTGGTAATTCTAAATATATATCCTTTTTCATATTATCCATTTTGTAAATCTTTATGAGGGTCACCTCCCAGAGGCCCTTCTTTTGGAAGATTCATATCTTCAGGATTTGCAATCCACCAAATCCTATATGATAATAATATACCCAAAACGCCGATAATTAATGCTATAACATTGCAATCATTTACATTTAACAAAATTCCTGCAATAACAAGTCCCAAACTAAATATAATTAATGCTACTAAGTCCATGAAAATACTTGCTATCCCCTTTATTTTTGCTTCTTTCAATTTCTGAAAAAAATAGGTTATACTACCAGATACAAGTATTGTTATAAAATAAGTTATCATATTATGTACCATGTTGGATAAATTAAAATTTTTATTTTTATCCAATAACTCGACTATAACAGGAAGCCATATCCCAATTGAACCAATAACAACTATTGCCAGAAAGAAATATTTTGTTCTGATAGTAATATTTTTATACCACTCGGTTAACTTATTTGTCAAATTCTTCATTACATGATATTATTACTCCATCCAAACTTTGTCTAACGCATTAATATATACAGGTATTACTTCTACATCTACACCAAACTGTTTTTCAATCATAAAATCAATCATAGTCATACCATCAATTAAAATAATTGGTACAGCACCATTTTTCCTCGTTGCTTTCAATGCTTCTTTCGAAAAAATAGTTGTAGTAAAGAAAATACCTTGTTCAAAGTCTCCTTGAATCGCACCTCTGAATTTATCAATTTCAGAACGGCCAATAGTTTTATTTCCCCACCTTTTACACTGGAAAGCAACATTTAAATGAGTTAAGCCTACTTTTAATTGACCGTGTCCATCAATTCCTCCGTCTTTTACATAATTTGTAACTTGCATTTTTCTAAATCCATAAGCCTCTAAAAACTTTTTTGAGAAGAGTTCAAAAGTTTTTGGATCTATTTGCTTTAATTGATTCAAAATATTTTTTTTGAATACGATATTATGCTTTGAGTGTATTTGGTTTAATTCTTCGAAAGTAATTTTCAAATTTTCGAAGTCTTTGCGAACCAGATCTATTGCTTTCTGAGATTCTTTTGATTGTCCAGGAACTGGAATGTCTTTTAGCCAATATTTCCCATCTAATAAAATCTGGAAATACTTATCTGACCTGGCTGAAAGAAAATTGACACCAACAGTATGTCTTCTCACTGAAACTTTAACTATATTAAGAGGACTTTCAGTATTAAATTGATACAGATCTTCTTCAATAATATAGTTAAGTATTTCATTTATTGATAAAGGCTTATTTTTCTCGTTTAACACCTTTTGAACTACTTCTCTGACTGTCAACTTCCTCATGCTATTTTGTGCTAGCAAATAGTTCTCCTATTTTATATTCTTTTAAATTTGAGGTTAACTGATATTTTTGCATTTTCTCCATGCTGGTTTTTAATTTCTGAGCATTCTTATCACCAACACCCATAAATTTCTGTACGATTTTTAGGTTTGTTTTATCTTTTATATTAAAAAGGAATGCTGTCTCACACATACTGCTAAAATCAAACGACGGTTGATTAAATTCTTCAATACCTTGTGATAACAAAATAACAGATACTCCCTTGGAACGAATCTCTCTTAATATTTTTTCTAGTAAATCTTGACTTTTCTTTTCTTTAAATAATACATGTGCTTCATCAATCAATAATATATAACGCATCGCTTGATTATCTCCTTCGATTGGAGCATTATCCATATTCATGAATGTATTGTATATATAATTAATTATTAGGAATACAGAAGTAAAACGAATAGATTTAGGTAAATCACCCGATAAACTTAGATAGTAATTGTGATTTAGAAACGAATTTTTTGAGTTAACAGAATTATCGAATAACTCCAATTCACTGATACTTTGAAGGATTTCTCTTAGTGTACTTGCTTTATCTCCTTCTATTTCAAGTACACGATTATAAATATCTTTAAATGAAGGATATTGGCCATTCTTCATTTCGTTAAAGATATCTCTTGTAGCATCTTTTAATGTTTGTTGCTGGTTTTTTCCAATATTACTATAATTAGTTATTATATCAACCAACTTATTAATTCCCATTATCTTATTTTTTTCATTAATGTTATCAATGAAAGAAATAGGATTTATTGGAAATGGATTATATGGAGCTTTAATTAAGGTTGTTTTTGTTTCCACAAAAAAATCAGCATTCTTTTTCTCATCTTCGTTTGATATACCTTTGAAATCTAAAAAAATAAAATTAACATTTCCATTTGTTTCTTTTGAAATTTGTCGCAGTAATTTATTTGCAAAATAAGTCTTACCGCTTCCAGACTCTCCTGCAACAGCAACATGGGCATTGTTATGAATTGAGGTGTCATTAAATCTAAAGTAAACATCTTCTTCCGTATCAAGGGTTTTTCCTACATTTAATTTTATTAAATCACTAAAGTAGTCTTTGTTTAGAACTCGATTTCTTCTAACTTGTTCATCAAAAATAATCGGGTCAAAAGAAGAGTCGTGTTCTTCTAACTTTTCTATACCTCTTTCTATATATTCAAGTAGAAAATCTAATCCTGTTAAGTTTTTATTATCCTCGAATAATTTATTGATTAGGAATAAACCATGGTCAATATGCATTTTTATATATTTGCCAATATCTTTATCTGTTTTGTATAATGTATAATGCTGACAAATAAGTGCAATATAATAGTCTCTGTATTTGCCAAATAAGATGTCATCTTTATATTCTTTCCCCTTGCTATCAAATAAATCTTTCTCTAAATCAAGCTTAACATTTTTAGAAAGCGAATATGCAAATGATATTCTGGAGATGATATTCTCGGTTCCTAAGTTTAATCTTTTGGTCAGTTCCTGAACAATTGGTTTATTGGATTCTGATGTTCTTATATTAATTAGCATAATTATAAATCTTATTATAAGTTCCAATCAAATTCTGAGGCTCTACAAACTCAAATTCACTTTTATCATCATGAATATTTTTTATTAAATAAGTTTTAGCAACATTATTCAATAATATCTTATATTCTTTTTCTGTGAGCTCTTTATTTATTAATGGGAAAATTACAACTTGTTCTGAAACATTAGGATAAAAGTATTTCACAATATTTTCCGCATGTTGTTCGTCAAACTTTTGCATCGGAGAGTCAATAAATACCGGAAATTGGATATTGCTTTCCTCCACTAATCCTCGAAGAAGGGCTGTTGCATACATTTGTTGTTCACCCTTACTCAAAGATTCTTTCTTAATTTCTTCTCCCCTAGAATTCTTTAGAATAATATCAATGTCTTCCCCAATTATTTCGACTTCTACCTTCTTGATAAAGTTTTTTTTATGAAGCAATGTTTTTAAGCCCTCTAGTATTTGTTTTTCTAAAGATTTTTTCTTTTCCAATTTAAATGCAGCAATAAATCTTTTCAGATTAAATATATTCCTAAAAAGAATTTCATCTTTTTCTTTATTCTTTTTAGATACTTTGAGTTTACGAGATAATTCTTCGATTTTTTTACCTTTTTGAGTTTTCTCATTACTCAAATCTTCATTTTCTCGTTCAACGGATCCGATCTTTCGATCAATTTTAACGGCTTCTTCATCTAACAAATCTTTAGTTTTTCGATACTCTGCAATAATTGGATCTTCCTGATTAGATTCTGCATCCCTAATTTTTCGCCTAATTGTATTTAATTCATTACGAGTTTGATTATACTCTGCAGTAATTCTTTTAAATGATTCCTTAAAAGAAAGGCGGATATTAGCAAACAGAGCTCTTAGTTCGTTTATTTCCGAATCAGAGAAATCATGTAGAATCATAAAATCAGATGGTAGCACTTCAGTATCAGAAAAAAAGTGTTTTCGTATTAATCTCTCAAATGTTGAAGCATAAAAAGAATGTACCTGATGATCAATTGTAAGATCAGTTGGTTTTTCAACATTTAACAAATCTGTCAATATCTTATTTGTAACCCCTTTTACATTTTCTTCTTTAAATTGATTCAATTTGTAATTTTGTTCATTATCTAGCTGCTTGTTTACTTCTAAAAAGGTTTCACCTGCAATAGCAAAAGGAATTATATCATATGACTCTTTGAGTTGACTTTGTAGCTCTGTTTGTTTTTGGGTTAGTTGATTTTCTTGTTCGCGGAGAGCAAATAATTCTTCAACAGTAATTAGACTTCCAGATTTAATGAGTTTCTCTTGTATATCTCTTGAGTCCTTATTTTTTTCACTTCTTAATTCTTCTAATTCTCGAATAAAATTTAAATTCTCATCTATTTTTTCTTCACAAGTTTCAACTTCTGCTTCTAGTTGTCTTAACAAGCCTTTCTCCGTAGCATTTGCAGATTCTTGTCTAATTTTAAGTTGTAAACCTTCTAATTCACTTTTTAAATCCTCATATTTTTTAATACCTAAAACCTCCGAATAGGCCTTACTCAATTTTCTTTTCTGCTCAGGGGTATTAATCTCCGCAAGATTTACAATTTTTTCTGCATCGAAGAAGAAAAATTTAGCAATTTCTATTGGCATAATGAATTCTCTGATGAAAATTTCAGGACCTACTTCTTTCGCTAATTCGCTTGGATACCCATCAATGAGGATTTCAACATCTTCATTTGAACTTGTTTTTGTATTATAACTTCTTTTAACTGTAATTTCTTTACACGGAACCTCCGGGATATTTACGTTCGTAAATGTAATTGAGACATAAAAGTTGTAATCTTCTTCTGTTTTAGCGAGCCTATTTAAAGAATTAGCAATATATTTACTATATCCGCCTTGATCTTCAATTTCTTTTTTATAAATATCGTCAACTTCTTGCATTTGTCTTCCATATAGACACCATAATAGAGACATTAAGAAAGTTGTTTTTCCAAACCCATTACGTCCACTAATAATATATATATTTTTACCTTCTTTCGCAGACAGATCAATAGGATTCAGATCTTTATAAATCCGAAAATTATACAACTCTATACCTTTTATTACCATTTTACCATTAATTTGTGTGGATCTTCTCTATGAACTGTTCTAAACGATTTTCTATATCAGCTTGCAACCCCCTCTTTCTGATTAAAAGAGTTTTTGTTTTTTGTAAAGCCAAAAGATTTTGAATTAACTCAACATCTCGAGGTTCTTCTTTACATGTTTTATTAAGCAATTCTTCTTCTTGCTTGAACTTTTCTTCTTGTTTTCCCATATCGATACGATCTTTATATATTTGATTATAAACATCTGAGACTCTAACCTTAAAAAAACAATCTCTAAACCAATGATATTGAATCAATACCATTTCCTGATGCGTAATTAATTCTATATTTTCATTTTCCTCAATTAGCTTTTGAGCCTCAAGTACTTGTTTTAATATTTCTACCCTAGTTTCAAAAAGATAAGGTCCCCATAAATTCTCATGAGTTGTACCATCTCTACGTTCTTTTTGCCTGTATTTTTCAGGATTATCTCTAGATTCAATCAGAAAGTTTCTAATATTAGACAATGGTTGCATCCATGCTTCACCATTGTCGATTAAACCATCCATTGATCGGTCTTTATTCACGACAGTACACGTCCAACAGCCGAAACGAGAATTTCCACAACTAGGAGTAGTTTTATCTATAACTAAAGGACAGTCTCCAGCATTAGCATTTCTATAAAGTGTTACTAACTCTTTATGTGTTCCTCCCCATGGTGGTGGAACTTGATTAAGATATTGCCAAAGATCATTAGTTGTAACATCTTTCAAAGGAGCATATACGTAGGCACTCGGCAATTGGTGTTTTCTTAACCTCTTGCCTTTAATTTCATATTTTTTTATTGTTGCAGCTCTATTTGAACTTTCGGCACTTCTTGTACCTAGCAATATGATAACCTCTCCCTTCTCGTTAATTGTTTCCATAATAAATCGTGTTGTTGGATTGATTTTTAGTCTTTCAGTACACCAACGATAAAATTTATTTGGAGCAGGATACCCTAAGCCTATTAACCTAACCCAAAAACTATCTTCTAGTTTTGGAATAGTTTGAACAACAGTAATTGGAATCTGGCTTAAGTTAGCTTCTTTTTGTATTTTTTTTAATGTTTTGCCTATAAACTGCAATATCTTGGGGTTCTCAACCAGTGTGTTATTACAAACCACATAAATTCTTCGCGTTAATAAAGCAGGCTCAATTTTTTTTAAGGCATTCCATACAACTTGAAGGAGCATAGTACTATCTTTCCCTCCACTAAAACCTATAATCCAAGGTCTAGTTGAATTTTTGTCATAAAGATATTGATCGATAATTTCATTTTCTATGTATTGTATATTTAACGACATTTTCTGAAGCTTATATAGTTTACGACTATTCAATAGGTCGCACCAAATTAATGTATTTATTATAAACAGCAAATTTAACTTTTTTAAGCGAATAAACAATACAATTTACAAGTGTTCTTTGCATTAGGTTCGAAAATGATTTCAGATGTAATCATCTTTGCTTTATATATTTAATACATAGAAGATCACTGAAGTTTTTTTATTCATTTTCTTATTAAATATTTTTACTTTCTTTATCCACAGAACATAATATCAAAACACCTCATTCATCTTCTCTCTAATTTTTTCCTTATCTGTATTTGTATAATAGTATTTCTGTATTGCATTGGGAGTATTACCCGCTATTTCAGCAACCAGGAGAGGATGAAAACCCTCATC
>Ga0206117_100921_pt1 | contig 19969 bp, 13 predicted proteins | sample 3A5Ametagenome_FD_177997 | JGI IMG/M metagenome (GOLD analysis project Ga0206117, IMG submission 177997) | Enriched microbial communities from leaf-cutter ant dump, University of Wisconsin, Madison, United States - 3A5A | ecosystem: Environmental > Terrestrial > Nest > Insects nest > Nest dump... | reverse complement strand
TTATCGTGCTGGCCATTCTTGGGCTTGCCGCCAACCGGCTCGATCATCGCGGGCTGGGCGATCGTGCCGTGGCGATCGTCTGCCTGGGATCGCTGGCCCTGTGTGCGCTCAACGCGCTGCTGGCGCTGGCGGCCCTGTGGGCGGCCCCCGAACAGCTGCGCCTGCCGATCGGTCTGCCCCTGGGCTGGACGCGGCTGGCACTGGATCCGCTGTCGGCCTATTTCCTGCTGGTCGTCAACCTAGTCGGCGCGATCGTGTCGCTCTACGCCGTCGCGCATGAACATGGATTGCGCCAGCCGGCACGGCGCATCGTCCCCTACCCCCTGTTCCTGGCCGGGCTGAACCTGGTGCCGCTGGCCGCCGACGCATTCAGCTTCCTGGTCGCCTGGGAATTCATGTCGCTGGCCTCATGGGCCCTGATCCTGTCGCGCCCCGAGGATCCGGCGGCGCGGCGCGCGGCACAAATCTACCTGATCATGGCGGTAGGCGGCGCCCTGGCACTGTTGGCCGCATTCGCGGTTCTGGCGGGGCCGGACGGCACCTACGATTTCGCCGCGATGCGCAGCCATCCGGCCGGCAGCCTGGCGGTATTCCTGCTGGTCGTGGCCGGCGCCGGGTCCAAGGCCGGGCTGGTGCCGCTGCACGCGTGGCTGCCGCTGGCCCATCCCGCGGCACCCAGCCATGTCTCGGCGCTGATGTCGGGGGCGATGACCAAGGTGGCGCTGTATGCGGTCATCCGCCTGGTGTTCGACCTGAACGGCCAGCCGGTCTGGTGGTGGGGCGGGCTGCTGCTGGCGCTGGGTGCGGCCACGGCGCTGTCCGGCGTGCTGTTCGCGCTGATCGAACGCGACATCAAGACCGCCCTGGCCTGGTCGACCGTCGAGAACATCGGGATCATCGCGGGCGCGCTGGGCCTCAGCCTCGCCTTTGCCGCCGCGGGCCTGACCGCCCTGGCCGGACTGGCGCTGGCTGCCGCCCTGCTGCATGCGCTGAACCATGCGCTGTTCAAATCGCTGCTGTTCATGGGGGCGGGGGCGGTGCTGCACGCGACCGGCAGTCGCGACCTGGACACGCTCGGCGGCCTGGGCCGCGCCATGCCGCGCACCGGATGGGTGATGCTGGTCGGCGCGCTGGGCCTGGCCGCCCTGCCCCCGCTGAACGGCTTTGCCGGCGAATGGCTGCTGTTTCAGGGATTGCTGGGCGGCATCCACCTGCCCCAGCCTGTGCTGAAATTCATGCTGCCGGTGGTCGCCGCGGCCTTCGCCCTGACCGCCGGGCTGGCCGCCGCGGCGGCCAGCCGCCTGTACGGCATCGCCTTCCTGGGCCGGCCACGCAGCCCCGCGGCGGCGGCCGCGCACGAGGTCGCGCCGGCGATGCAGCTGGCCATGGCGATCGGGGCCGCACTGTGCATCCTGGCCGGCCTGCTGCCTGCGGCCGTCGCCGGGCTGGCGGGTCCGGCGATCGCCTTGCTGCTGGGGCCGCAGGCCGCGCCCGCGATCACCCTGCCCTTCGCGATCCTGCCGGGCGGCGATACGGCCTATGTCGCGCTGGGCCTGACGGTGGCCGGCCTGGTCCTGACGGTCATCATCCTGATGGCGGCGGGCAGGCTGTCGCCGATGCCGGCGCGACGGGCACCCGCCTGGGATTGCGGTTTCCCCGATGCCGATCCGGCGGCGCAATACACCGCCGCCAGCCTGGCCCAGCCGCTGCGCCGCGTGTTCGGCCGCACGGTGTTCGCCGCGCGCGAAACCGTGGTCATGCCCGAACCCGGCGACATGGCCGCCGCCCGTCACGACCTTGTCGTCACCGACCGTCTTTGGCAGGGCCTGTACGCCCGGCTGGGCCGCGCCGTCGATGCCCTGGCCGCCCAGGCCGCCCGCCTGCAGCAGCTGACCATCCGCGGTTATCTGATGCTGATGTTCGGCACGCTGGTCGTGCTGCTGGCCATCGTCGCGGTGGTTCGATGAGCGCGATCGTCCAGGTCCTGCATCTTGCCCTGCTGCTGGCGCTGGCGCCGGGTCTGACCGGACTGGTGCGCTGGATCAAGGCGCGGGCGCTGGGCCGCGCCGGGCCGGCGCCCTGGCAACCCTATCGCGACCTGCGCCGGCTGATGCTGAAGACCCCGATCGTGGTCGAGACGTCGGGGCCGCTTTATACCGCCGTGCCTTACGTCCAGCTGGCCGCGATCTGGCTGGCGGCGGGGCTGGTGCCGGCCTTCAGCCTGGCCCTGCCGCTGGCGCAGGCCGGCGACCTGATCGTGCTGACCGGCATCCTGGCGCTGTCGCGGTTTCTGCTGATGCTGGCCAGCCTCGATGCCGGCACGGCCTTTGCCGGCATCGGCGCCAGCCGCGAGATGATGATCGGCGCCCTGGCCGAACCGGCGATGCTGCTGGTCGTCTTCACCGTCGCCGTGCTGGTCCAGACCAGCTCGCTGCCGGCGATCGCGGCCCATTTCATCGCCGAGCCGGTCGGCCTGCGCGTCAGCCTGGGCATGGCGCTGGTCGCACTGGTGATGGTGGCGATCGCCGAGAACGGCCGCATCCCGATCGACAATCCGGCGACGCATCTGGAACTGACCATGGTGCACGAGGCGATGGTGCTGGACTATTCGGGCCGGCATCTTGCCGCCATCGAACTGGCCGCGATGCTGAAGCTCGTTGTCTGGCTGGCGCTGATCCAGGCCCTGTTCGTGCCGTTCGGCATGGCCGGCGCGGATGCCGGCCTGGCGGCGACGGCCGCCGCCCTGCCCGTCTTTGCCGCCAAGCTGGTGGCGGGCGCGACGGCCCTGGCGCTGTTCGAGGTCGGCATCGCCAAGATGCGCGTGTTCCGCTATCCCGAATTCCTCGGCGGCGCGGTGGTGCTGGGGATGCTGGCCACCATCTATCTCTACGTCTCGCGCGGGTTCTGACGATGACGGACCTGTCCTACGACATCGCGCATCTCCTGGCCGGCAGCACCCTGCTGTTGTCCTTCGCGCTGCTCTACCAGCGGCGGCTGACCGCCGTGATCAAGGTATTCGCGGTGCAGGGCCTGGTCCTGGCCGCCGCTGCGGCCTGGCAGGCCCATGTCCAGGCGGCCCCGCATCTGTACCTCACCGCGGCCATCGCCTTCGGGCTGAAGACGCTGGCCATCCCCGTGGCGCTGAACCGCATCGTGCGCCGGCTGGGCATCCACCGCACCGTCGAAACCGCCCTGGGCATCGCCCCCACCATGCTGGCCGGCGTCGCCCTGGTGGCGCTGACCATCATGCTGGTGCTGCCGATCGCTCAAGGCTCGGCCCTGCTGACGCGCGAGACCATCGCGATCGCCCTGGCCGTGGTGCTGCTGGGCCTGCTGATGATGATCACCCGGCGCAATGCGGTGACCCAGGTCATCGGCTTCATGAGCCTGGAAAACGGCCTGATCCTGGCGGCCGTCGGCGTCCAGGGCATGCCGCTGGTGGTCGAGATGAGCGTGGCGTTCTCGGTCCTGGTCGCCTTCCTGATCTTCGGCGTTTTCTTCTTCCAGATCCGCGAACGGTTCGACAGCCTGGACCTGCAATATCTGGAAGACGCGCGGGATCGCGGCCCATGATGATCGCACCCGTGCTGATCGCCCTGCTGGGCATCCCCATCGCCGCCGCGGCACTGCTGGCCCTGATCCCCGGCCATCGCGCCGGCGCGCTGGGCAATATCGCAGCGTCGGGCGCCACGCTGGTCGCGGCCCTGGTCCTCGCGGCGGGCGAACGCGATGCCGGCACGCTCTTCTTCGTCGACGACCTGAACGCCTGGCTGGTGGTGCTGACAGCCTTCGTCGGTTTCACCACCTCGCTCTACTCGGCCGGCTATATCGGGCACGAGGCGCGCCACCGGCCGCTGGAACCGTGGCAGTTGCGCTTCTATCACGCGATGTTCCAGGGGTTCATGGCGGCGATGCTGCTGGCACTGACCGCCAACAACATCGGGTTGATGTGGGTCGCGGTCGAGGGCGCGACCCTGACCACCGCCCTGATGGTCTCGCTGTACCGGACCAAGGCGGGGATCGAGGCGGCATGGAAATATTTCATCCTGTGCGGCGTCGGCATCGCGCTGGCCCTGTTCGGCACGATCCTGATCTATCTGGCCGCGCAGACCGCCCAGTTCCACGGCCTGGCGGCGATGGCCTGGACCGAACTGCAGCTGCGCGCACCCAATTTCGACGCCGCGATCCTGAACATCGCCTTCGTCTTCGTCCTGGTGGGGTACGGCACCAAGGTCGGCCTGGTGCCGCTGCACGCCTGGCTGCCCGATGCCCATGCCGAGGGGCCGACGCCGATTTCGGCCGTGCTGTCCGGCCAGTTGCTGAACGTCGCCCTTTATGCCGTGCTGCGCTTCAAGATGCTGCTGGCCGCCAACGACCAGGCGATGGCGCCGGGGCCGCTGATGGTGGCGATGGGCCTGTTGTCGCTGCTGGTGGCGGGCGCCACGCTGTACCGGCGGCGCGACGTCCGGCGGCTGTTTTCCTATTCGTCGGTCGAACATATGGGGCTGATGACCCTGGCCTTCGGGCTGGGCGGGCCGATCGCCAATTTCGCCGGGCTGTTGCATATGGCAATGCATGCCCTGACCAAGTCGGCGATCTTCTTTGCGGTCGGCAGCATGGCCCAGTCGCGCGGCAGCCAGGAGATTTCGGCGCTGGCGGGCGCCACGATCAGCCATCCGGCGCTGGGCTGGGGGTTCGTCGCCGCGGTGCTGGCCATCGCAGGCCTGCCGCCCTTCGGCATCTTCGCCGCCGAATTCATGCTGGTGACGTCGGCGATCGAGCGCGCGCCCTGGGTCGGCGCCGCCATCGTCGCGGGGCTTTTGCTGGCCTTCGGCGGGTTGATCCGCCATCTGCAGACCGTCGCCTTTGCCCCGGTTCCCGATGGCGCACAGGCGATCCGCGTGGCGCCGCCGCTGTCGCTTTATACCCACCTGGCGCTGGTGCTGGCGGCCGGCATCTGGCTGCCGCCGCCCGTCGTCGCCTGGCTGCGCCAGATCGCGGGGCTGCTGGGATGAGTGCCATGGCCGACGACCTGCTGACCTATCTGGCGCCCGCCACCATCGTCACCTGGCATCGCCCCTGCACGCGGTTCGAGCTGGACCAGCCGGCCTGGCGCCAATTGGTCATGCAAATGGAGCAGGCCGACTGGTCGCTGCTGGCCCTGTGGGCCGATCCGGACTGGATCCACATGGCGCTGCGCGACGAGGTCGAGGGCGGTGTCGCGGTGGCCAGCTGTCCGGTCGTGGATGGCGCCTACCCCGCCGTCTCGCCGGTCAGACCGGGCGCCATCAGGCTGGAACGGGCGATCCGCGACCTGTGGGGCCATCGCGCCGAAGGCGCGGTCGACACCAGGCCCTGGCTGGACCATGGCCGCTGGCCCGACCGCCAGCCCTTTTCGGCCCAACCGGTCGCGACACCGCCCGACGCGGCCACGGCCGAGCCCTATCCCTTCCTGCCGGTTACCGGCGACGGGCTGCACCAGGTCCCGGTCGGACCGATCCATGCCGGCATCATCGAACCGGGTCACTTCCGCTTTACCGCCAACGGCGAGACGGTGGTGCGGCTGGAAGCCCGGCTGGGCTGGGTGCACAAGGGGATCGAGGGGCTGATGCAGGGCCAGATGCCGGCCGATGCCGCCCGGCTGGCCTGCCGCATCTCGGGCGACAGCGCCGTCGCCCATTCACTGGCCTTCGCCCGCGCGGCCGAGGCCGCCGCCGATATCCGCCCACCGCCGCGTGCAGACTGGCTGCGCGCCGTCATGGCCGAGCTGGAGCGGATCGCCAATCACCTGGGCGATATCGGTGCGGTATGCAACGACGTCGCCTTCGCCTTCATGCATGCCGAATGCGGCGGCCTGCGCGAACTGTGCCTGCGCGCGGCGGCCGACTGCTTCGGCCATCGCCTGATGTTCGACCAGGTGGTGCCGGGCGGCATCGCCAGCGACATCGATGCCGACCGCGTCGGCATCCTGCGCCGGCTGGTCCACGGCATCCGCCCGCAGTTCCGCCGGCTGGTCGATGTCTATGACGGCCAGGCCAGCCTGGCCGACCGGCTGGTCGGCACCGGCACGGTCAGCCCCGGCCTGGTCCATCGCTTTGCCGCCGGCGGGTATGTCGGCCGCGCCGCGTTGCGTGCCGTCGATGCCCGCAAGGCCGCGCCCTACCCGCCCTATGACAAGCTGGACTGGCCGATCCCGCTGTTCGGCGAGGGCGACGTCAATGCCCGCGTCTGGGTCCGCATCCGCGAGGTCGAGGCCAGCCTGGACCTGATCGACCAGTTGCTGGACGGCCTGCCGTCGGGGCCCGTGGCGACTGCCATGCCGGCCCGCGGCGGCGAGGGGCTGGCGCTGGTCGAGGGGTTCCGCGGCGAGATCATGACCTGGGTGCGGCTGGACCATGCCGGCCGGGTGGCGCGCTGCCATCCCCGGGATCCCAGCTGGTTCCAATGGCCCCTGCTGGAAGCCGCGATCGAGGGCAACATCATCGCCGACTTCCCCGCCTGCAACAAAAGCTTCAACTGTTCCTATGCGGGGGTGGATCTGTGAGCCAGTGGCCGATCACCCTGCGCCGCCTGCTGACGCCCAGCCTGACCGAGGCTGCGCCGCCCGCCAGCGCCGAGGGCATCGCGGCGCTGGCCGCCAGCGTCGAGGCCGCGGCGAAAAAGCGGCTGGGCCGGTCGCTGGCCCTGCGCGCCGTCGACGCCGGGTCGTGCAACGGCTGCGAGTTGGAACTGCACGCTTTGGCCAACGTCTTCCACGACCTGGAACGGCTGGGGCTGAAATTCGTCGCCTCGCCCCGCCATGCCGACGTGCTGCTGGTCACCGGCCCGATCGCCGCCAACATGCGCGAAGCCTTGCACCGTGCCATCGACGCCACCCCCGACCCGAAATGGGTAGTGGCGGTCGGCAGTTGCGCGGCCGGACAGGGGGTGTTTGCCGGCGCCCACGGCGTGGTCGGTGCCCTGTCGGCCGTGGCGCCGGTCGACCTGGTCATACCGGGCTGCCCACCGACCCCCGCGCAGTTGCTGGGCGGGCTGCGCTGCCTGCTGGACAGCTGACCGATACTGGCGTGCCGGGGCGAAACCCGGCACACTGGGCCAGTAGAAGGGAAGGAAAAGGCGATGGAACGCCTGTGGTCGACCGACCTGGTATCGCCGCGCGACCGGCTGGGCTATTGGGCCGACGCCGTCTGCGACGCCTTTCTCGAAATGAAGATCGACAGCAGCGAGCGCGGCGACTTCACCGGCCGGCTGGAACAACGCCCGTTGGGGCCGATCGACCTGAACCGGGTCACGTCCAGCGGCCAGGAAGTCTGGCGCAATCGCCAGGTCATCGCCCGCAGCGTCAGGCAGAACTTCTACCTGCTGCAAATTCATGACGCCCGGATGCGGGTGCGCCAGCGCGGCCGCGAAGCGTTCGTCGATCAGGGCGACCTGGTCCTGGTCGACAGCCGTGAACCCTACCAGTTCAGCTTTCCCGATCGTGTCGCCTGCCTGTCGGTGCAGATCCCGCCGGCCTTCCTGGACGGTTTCGCGGCGCACGCGCCCGACGGCACCGCCCGCACCATATCGGGCACGGCCGGGTTCGGCGCGGCCCTGGCCCGGTTCCTCGACGCCGTGCAGGCAACGCCCCAGGCCGCGCTGGGCGACGCCGCCCTGGCCGAACAGGCGGCAACCCTGCTGGCACTGGCCCTGGGCGGCGCGACCGGCGGCGGCCCCGGCCATGGTCCCGGCGATCTGACCCTGCATCAGCGTCGCCTGCTCGACCGCCTGCGCGCGCTGCTGGCCCGGGGGGTCGACGATACGGATTTCGATCCCGCGGCCCTGGCCGCGGCCGCGGGGGTGTCGCGCCGCTATCTGCACCGGCTGTTCGCACTGGCCGGCACATCCGTCATGGCCGAACTGACCCGCCTGCGCCTGGACCGGGCACAAGGCCTGCTGGCCGCGCCAGGTGCGGCGGGTTTGAGCATTTCGGAAATCGCCTGGCGCTGCGGTTTTGCCGATCTGGGCCAGTTCGGCCGCGCCTTCCGCCGGCGCTGGGGCATCAGCGCGACGGCCTGGCGGCGCAACCGCCGCGATTGAGGCCTGTTCGCTGGGCGCCCAGCGATCGTGCACCCGGGGCGCAACATCCGGCCGTCGCCCATGCCATCCTTGGGGCCATCAAGAAACGCGTCCCAAGGGAGGATCTTCAGATGACGCTCGATTTCGTGCTGGTACACGGTTCGTGGCACGACAACACCGCCTGGGCACCGGTCATCGCGCGGCTGGAACAGCAGGGCCACCGGGCCTGGGCCCCGACCGTCGCCGGCCACGAGCCCGGCGGCGACAAGGGCGTCGGCCATGCCGACTGCGTCGCCTCGGTCGTCGATTTCGTCAAGGCGAACGATCTGAGGAATTTTGTCCTGGTCGGCCATTCGTTCGGCGGCACCGTGATCCAGCGCGTGGCCGAGGAAGTGCCTGACCGCCTGCGCCGGCTGGTGTTCTGGAATGCCTTCGTGCTGCAGGACGGCGAAAGCCTCGAGGACAACGTGCCGCCGCATTACAAGGCGCTGTTCGATGCCGTGGCCCAGCCCGACGGCGGGGTCATGCTGCCCTGGCCGGTGTGGCGCGACGCGTTCATCAACGATGCCGACGAGGCGCTGGCCCGCCGCGCCTACGACACACTGTCGCCGACGCCGCGGCGCAGCCATACCGACAAGGTGCCGCTGAAGACGTTCTTCACCCTGCAGGTACCCAAATCCTATCTGAACGCCACCGAGGACACCGCCCTGCCGCCGGGCGACTATGCCTGGACACCGCGTTTCCTGAACCGCCTGGGCCTGGCCCGGCTGGTGCAGATGCCGGGCAGCCACGAGGTGATCTTCACCAACCCGACCCTGCTGGCCGACAAGCTGGTCGAGGCCGGGCGCGACTGACGCCCGGCCCCGTCAGCGCGCGGCAGGCCGGGTCGCGATCGCCCCGGCCTGGGCGTCATAGAGCAGGTCGTAGTTCAGCAGCACCGGCGCGCCGAGATTGTGGTGCGCGTCGCTGCCGCTGGCGACGGCGACGTGAACGTCGTTGATCCAGGGGACCGGCCCGGCGGTGACGGTCAGGCCGGATACCAGGCCCGTGACGTCGAACGCGACCTGGCGGCCATCGGCGACACGGCCGTTGGCCAGCAGGGACGTCAGGTCGGTGCCGGTGGCCGCCGCGACCGAAGCCAGGCTGGACCCGGTATCGAACGAGGTGTGGAAGCATTGCCGGCCAACGGTCGAACCGGGGAACGACACGCAGCCCATCGGCGTGTGCCGGTCGAAGGCCGGCACGGGAAAGACCGGGTTGGGCAAGGGGGCCAGGGCGACCGGCGCACCGAAACTGGCCCGTGTCGCCGCCGGCAGGCCCAGCTGGACATAACCGCCCGACAGCGAGGCGACGAACCCCTGGTTGAAAGGTGCCGGCAATTGCGCCAGCGGGCTGGAGATCGGCCCGGGATCCTGCGACACCCCCATGATGCCGACGCGGCCAGGCATCGAGCCGTCATGCGCCGGGCAGTTGGGCTTGGACGCGATGCACGACATCGTCTCGACCAGGTGGAACGAGATCGGCTTGGGCGTGGTGACGCCCCCGATGGTGACATAGCCGGACGCCAGCACCCCGTCGAACAGGGTGCCGTCGGCATAGGTCTCGGTCAGCTTCTGGCTCGTCGCGACGACGCCGCTGCCGACATTCGCCTTCAGGATGCGCAGGCCGCTTGAACCGGTGTCGAAGGTCACCGCGGCTGGCGCCCCGCCACCGACCGACACCGACATGAGGTAGCCGTACAGCGCGGCATTCGGACCCGAGGCCAGCGGCATCGGCACCGTCACGCTCTCCGGGTTGCCGGCGGTCGTGCGATAGCGCGAGAAACCGACGCTGGTGCCACCGAAGCTGCCGGTCAGCGTCCCGTCGGCCACCGGGGCCAGGGTTGCCGGCCCGGCCGCAGTGCAATTGATCGCCGCGCCGGCCTGGGTGCATTGCATGATCTGACCGTCGACCTGGCCGTTTGGCAGCACACTGCCGTTGAACGAATACCAGGACGGGCGATAGGGCACCGTGGCGCCGGGTATGGCGTCGGCCACCGGGCGGAAGCCCAGCAGCACGCCATTGACCAGGCTGCCCTGGACGTCCAGGAAGGCGGCATAGGTCTTGAAGCCCGTGGTCTCCTGGTTCCAGCCCGCCAGGCTGTATTGCGCCCACCACCACCCGGCGGCCGGGGCGGCAGCCGCGGGCGGCTGTACCGTGGTCCCTTGCAGCGCAGTGATCCGGGTCAGGGGCTGACGGTCCCCGGTCATCACCAGGCCGGCATCGGTGTCGATGGCGGCATGGGGTCCCATCACCCGGCCCGGATCGCCCAGCCCCAGGCTGACCGTCATCGCCGTGTTGTCCGACGGCGAGAATGCCAGGTCGAACCAGCCGGCGCGCCAGAACGGTACGGGATCGCCATCCGGATCCCAGAAATTCACGCCGCCGGTGGCCGGCTGGAAGAACGGCTTCCACAGCGCCGGGTGATCGTCGTCGCGCAACGGCGGGCCGCTGGCCGGTGGCGGCGGCGTCGTGGTCCAGCCGTCTGACGCGGACAAGGCGCCCTCGCCGTAATACCAGGTCGGTGCTCCGGTGCGATCATAGGTCACCAGCCCGACCATCAGCGCGCCCTGGGCAGTACGTTCGACCGCATAGGCCGGCGTATGCGTGGCGCTGCCGGTGTAAAGGCCGGCAAAGGCGGTGGCCTGCGCCGGCGGCACGCCGCCAAAGACGAAATAGCGGACATAGCGTTCGGTGAAATGCTTGCCGAAACCAGACGACGCGGTGGCACCGTTGGCGTTGAAGCTGCCGGCCTGCGCCTCGACCGGGCCATGGGCCAGGATGCCGGCGGTGTTGGCGCCCCAGGCGGCGTTCGGCTTGATGACGACGATATGGCCGGGGCCGGGCACCACGTCGGCAGGGCAGAATTTCGCTCGCAACGCTGCCGGCAAGGCATAGGGTATGCGATCCTTGGCCGGATCTAGCGTGTCGACATACCCCTTGTAGAACTTCGACAGGCAGTCGGCGGTGTGGAACTCGTTGCGGTAGCTGGCGAAGACGGTGAAACCCCGGTTGGCATAGGCCTGGGCATCCAGCATCGCCTGGTCGCCATTGCCCAGATTGGTCCAGCCCGGTCGCGGCGTCGCCGGGCCGCCGGCGGCCGGCCGGGCCGGAATCGGCGCCGGGTTGGTAACCGACTGGTTCCACATCCAGGTGAACTGGTCGGATGCCAGCAGCGACTGCTTGTGCTGGGGCGGACGCAGCAGGTAGATGCCCTGGTTGTAGGCAACGGCCGCGACAAAGGATGAGCAGTGGGTTTCCGTCGACACCTGGACGGTGTCGGTCGCGCGATCCTGCATGCCCGACAGCGCGTTGACATGCACGCCCTTGGGCCAGTTGCCGGCGGGGTTCAGGCCGTTGATCAACTGGCACAGCGCCAGGCCATTGCCGGTCAACCCGTCGCACGATACCAGCGCCGGGTCGTCGGGCTGGGGGGCCGCGGTCTGGGCCAAGGCCGGCACGGCCAGGCCGAACAGCATCGCCGCAACGGTTGCAGCCAGGCGGCCGCGAATATCCGTCCTCATCCCCAAACCCCGCTAAACGATAATGACACGGGACCGATGTGCCACTTCACGCCCGCGGTATACAAGTAACTCTATGTGACGATTTGGAACTACCCCAGCCGGCGCAGCACCCCTGGCAACGCCTCGGGCAGGTCTTCCGCGATCAGCCCGGGGCCGCGGGCGGCGCCCGCCGCACCATGCAGCCAGACGGCCGCGCAGGCGGCCGGGAACGCGGCCATGCCCTGGGCCAGCAGGCCCAGGCAGAACCCGGCCAGCACGTCGCCCGAACCGGCCGTGGCCAGGTCGGGCGGGGCATTGTCGTTGATCGCCAGGCGGCCATCCCGGTCGGCGACCACCGTATCCGCCCCTTTCAGCACCACGACGGCACCGGCCGCCGCCGCGGCGCGGCGCACGCGGGCCGGCTTGTCGCCCGTCACGTCGAACAGACGGGCGAATTCCCCGTCATGCGGGGTCAGGATGCAGGGGCCGCGGATCGCATCGAACAAGGCGGCGGGATCGTCCTGGAACACGGTCAGGGCATCGGCGTCCAGCACGCAGGGCTTGCCCGTGCCCAATGCCGCCAGCACGAATTCGCGGGTGCGGTCGTTCACCCCATGTCCCGGCCCGATCAGGAAGGCGCTGCGCCGGCGATCGTCGACCAGGGCCCGCCAGTCGTCGATGCCGTCGGCGGTGTCGACCATCACCGCATCCAGCCGCGCGGCATTGACCATCAGGCTGCTGCGCGGACAGGACAGGGTGACCAGACCGGCACCGGCCCGCAATGCCGCGCGCGCCGACAGCCGGGCGGCCCCCGACGACGTCATGCCGCCGCCGGCGACCAGCGCATGGCCGCGGCGGTATTTATGCCCATCGGCGCCGGGCCGCGGCAGTTCGTCGCCCCACAGGCCGGGCGTGTTGCGCCATTGCCGCGCCCCGATATCGGCCCCGACCGTCGCGGGAATGCCGATATCCGCCACCAGCGTCGCGCCGCAATGCGTCCGGCCCGGCAACAGCAGATGGCCGGGTTTGCGGCGATGGAAGGTGACGGTCAGCGTGGCGCGGATCGCCGTGCCCATGACCGCGCCGCTATCCCCGCTGATGCCGCTGGGCAGGTCCACGGCCACCACGGGCAGGCCGGAATCATTAACCGCCGCGACCGCCGCCGCCGCCGCGCCGTCCAGCGGCCGTGCCAGCCCCGCGCCGAACAGCGCATCGACGACCAGCCCGGCGCCCGACAACGCCTCCGGCCCCAGCGTCTCGACCGGGCCGGTCCAGCGGGCCGCCATGGCGGCGGCATCGCCGGTCAGCCGGGCGGGATCCCCCAGCAACGCGACCCGCGCCGGCCAGCCCTGCGCCGCCAGCCGGCGGGCGACGACAAAACCGTCCCCGCCGTTGTTGCCGGGACCGCACAGGACGACGACGGCGCGCGGCGACCAGCGCTGGCGGATCGCATCGGCGACCGCAGCCCCCGCCGTCTCCATCAACTGCACGCCGGCAACGCCGGCCGCGATGGCCAGGCGATCGGCCTGGCCCATCTCGGCCACGGTCAGCAGGGTTTCCATCAGCCCAGCGGCGGGCGCTTGTCGTGGAAGTTGCAGGCGGTTTCGAAGGCGCGCGCCGCGCGTAAGACCAGTGCATCGCGATGCGAGGGCCCGACGATCTGCAAGCCGACCGGCAGGCCGTCGGACGTAAAGCCGCAGGGCACCGAAATGGCTGGCTGCTGGGTCAGGTTGAAGGGATAGGAGAACGGCGTCCACGACGTCCAGTCACCGCCCTCGTCCGCCGGCGGTGCCAGGCGGTTCACCTCGAACGCCGGGACCGACAGGCTGGGCGTGACCAGCAGGTCATAGCGGGTGTGGAAATTGCGCATGGTCAGGCCAAGGGCCGCCCGCGCCTGCGCGGCGTCGAGATAATCCGACAGGCTGTAGCGGCTGCCCGCCTCGGCCGCGGCCAGCAGGCCCGGGTCGATCAGCGCGCGTTTCTCCGGCGGAATGGCCTTCAGCGCCTGGAAGGCGCCGGCCTGCCAATGCACGGCGAATACCTGTCGCATGTCGGCGAAGCCGGGATCGGCCGCCTCGACCTCGGCCCCCAGCGCCTCGAAATGCCGGACGGCGGCGGCAACGATCGCCGCGACTTCCGGATTGACGCGGGCATAGCCGAGATTGGCGGAAAAGGCGATGCGCAGGCCCTTGATGCCCTGGTCCAGCCCCTGGGCGTAATCCTCGCCCGTCGCCGGCAGCGACAGCCAGTCCCGATGATCGGGCCCGGACAGGACAGTCAGCATCAGCGCCGTGTCGGCAACGGTGCGCGCCATCGGCCCGATATGGGCGACCGTGCCGAAGGGCGAGGCCGGCCAGGCCGGCACGCGGCCAAAGGACGGCTTCAACCCGACGATGCCGGCAAAGGCGGCGGGAATGCGGATCGAACCGCCGCCATCGGTGCCGATGGCAAGCGGCCCCAGCCCGGCCGCCACCTGGGCCGAGGCACCGCCCGACGACCCGCCCGGCGTGCGCCCGATCTTCCAGGGGTTGTGGGTCGCCCCGGTCAGCGCGCTGTCGGTCACGCCCTTCCAGCCGAATTCCGGCGTGGTGGTCTTGCCCAGCAGCACCGCGCCATGCTCCTTCAACCGGGCGACGGCGGGCGCGTCATCTTCCCACGGGCCTGCGGGATCGATGGTCTTCGACCCGCGCAAGGTGGGCCAGCCCTTGGTCACGACCAGATCCTTGACCGACGTCGGCACGCCGTCCAGCCGGCCCAGCGGCTGGCCGGCCAGCCAGCGCCGCTCGGCCGCGCGGGCCTGGGCCAGGGCCTGGGCCTCGTCGACCAGGCAATAGGCGTTGATCTGCGGGTTGATCGCCGCGATGCGGTCGAGAACCGCGCGCGTCACCTCGACCGGCGACAGTTCCTGGTTGCGGTAAAGGCGCAGAAGTTCGGTCGCCGGGGTAAAGCAGAGATCCTCGGACACGGATCCTCCTGATGCTGGCCTGCTGCGGGGCTGCCATTCTGACGGTGGTGTACCGCCCGGCGCAATGGCGTGATACCTGTTTCGCCGTTGGAGGGGGAGTTCGCCATGACCGCGTTCGATATCGTCATCATCGGTGCCGGCATTGCCGGCGCCTCGACAGCCTTCGCCCTGGGCGGCCGCGCCCGCGTCCTGCTGCTCGAGCGTGAAGGCCAGCCAGGCTACCATTCGACCGGCCGGTCGGCTGCCGTCTACGCCGAAACCTACGGCAATGCCGCGATCCGGGCGCTGACCACCGGCAGCCGGGGTTTCTTCATGGCGCCGCCCGACGGTTTCGCCGACCACCCGATCCTTACCCCCCGCGGCGCCCTTCATGTCGGTCCCGCCGAGGCCGCGCCGCGGCTGGACCGGCTGGCCGCCGAACTGCGCCAGCTGGTCGCCAGCGTGCGCACCGTCGACGCAGCCGAAATCCGCGCCTTCTGCCCCGCCCTGCGGCCCGAGGCGGCGTCGGCGGGCCTGTACGAACCCGAGGCGATGGACATCGACGTCCACGCCCTGCACCGCGGCTTCCTGCGCGGCGCGCAGGGCGCCGGGGCCACCCTGGCCTGCGATGCCGATGTCACCGCGCTGGACCGGCGCGACGGGCAATGGCAGGTCACGACCACCGCCGGGTGCTTTACCGCCCCGATCGTGATCAATGCCGCCGGCGCCTGGGCCGACACGATCGCGGCCCTGGCCGGGCTGCCGCGCATTCCCGTCATGCCCAAGCGCCGCACCGTCCTGACCTTCGATCCGCCCGCCGATGCGGGGATCGCGGCCTGGCCGATGGTGATCGACGGCAACGAACAATGGTATTTCAAGCCCGATGCCGGCCGCCTGCTGGCCTCGCCCGGCGACGAGACCGACAGCGACGCCTGCGACGCGCAGCCCGACGAAATGGACCTGGCCATCGCCATCGACCGGATCGAGACGGCAACGACCCTGACCATCCGCCGGCCGGCGGCGAAATGGGCCGGCCTGCGCAGCTTCACCCCCGACCGCACCATCGTCTGCGGCTTCGACGCAAAGGCCGACGGCTTCTTCTGGCTGGCCGGCCAGGGCGGCTACGGGATTCAGACGTCACCCGCCATGGGCCGGGTCGCGGCCGAACTGGCGCTGGGCCGCGATTTCCCCGCGGACCTTGCGGCGCTGGGCGTCGATGCCGCGCGGCTCAGCCCCGATCGCTTCGATCGCCGGGATTCGTAGCCGGCGTCACCGCGCGACGCGGCGGCAGCGGCTAGGGTGATGCGGACACAGGGGAAGCACCATGACCGCCATCCGCCGCATCGCCGCCGCCACCGCGACCATCGCCATGCTGATGTCGTCGGCAGCCGCCTTCGCCGACTGCCGTAGTCCGCAACCCGACGAACAATGCGCAGCGCAGAACCTGGCAGGCAAGGCGCTCTACCCCGGCAACCGGAGCCATGCCGACGGCGCCAGCTTCAGCGGTGCGAACCTGAGCGGCGCGACCCTGGCCTTCGATTGCCGCCATTGCGACTTCAGCGGGATCAAGGCACCTTCGATGCGAACGCCGGTCGGGCCGGGGCCGCTGCTGGCGGAATCGAATTTCCAGGGCGCGCAGCTGAACTATGCGCTGCTGGGTGCCGCCAACTTCGACCATGCCGATTTCAGCAGCGCCAATCTGGCTCATGCCTCGATGGTCGGCAGCTCGGCCATCCTGGCGAAATTCACCGACGCCGACCTGCGCGGGGCCGCGCTGAACGATGCCAATCTGGCGATGGCGGATCTGAGCCATGCCGATCTGCGCGGCGCCAACCTGACCGGTACCAGCCTGCGCGGCGCCAACCTTGCCGGTGCCGACCTCAGCGGCGCGATCACCGGCAACGGCACCTGCGCCGCGGGGTCGGTCGGCTATTGCATCCTGCCCCGGGGCGGGCACGGCGCCGCCTGAACGGTCAGCCGAACACCGGCATCCTGGCATTCTGCGACGGCCGGTAGCGGACCGGCGCATCCGCCCGCACCCGTCCGGCCAGACGGCCCAGCGCGGTGGCCGCGATCGTCACCGCCATGCCGCGTGCCGGACAGCGATGGCCGCCCAGGCCGAAGGTGAATATCGCGCGGCCCGGCCGGTCCGGGCGGAAGTCGCCCGGCGCGGGATTGGCCTGCGGATCGCGATTGGCGGCCGCCAGCACGACCAGCACGCCCTGCCCCGCCGCCACCGTCCGGCCGGTGATCACCGTATCCGCCGCCATGAACCGCCTGGTGTTCTGAATCGCGGCGTCATGACGCAGCACTTCCAAGACGAAGGCATCAGGGTTTTCTGCCGCGGGCTGCGGCCATCTGGCCGCCGCCATCAGCGCCAGGCCGATCAGTCCCACCGTCGCCTCGTAGCTTTGCAGCATCAGCCCGATCAGATTGGCAACCGCCAGATCGGCATCGATCCCCGCGAAGGCCTGCACCTGCAACCGGGGCACCCGATCGCCCAGTTCGGCGGCGGCCATATGCGCCGCCACAACCTGATCCGCCGGCCGACCTGGCGCGATCCCGCGTGCGAAGGTTGCGGCCAGGCCGGCAATGTCGGGCAGGTCGCTGTCGGGCACGCCCATCAGGCAGCCCGCGACCAGCGGCGGCAGGCGATCGATGACATCGTCAAGGGCATGGCCGGATGCAAGCAGCAGATCGAGTTGGCGGTCGGTCGCCGCCGCAACGGCGTCAGGGCCGAGACGTTCCACCGCATCGGAGACGGGACCACGCAGCGTGGCGTGGCCCGCACCGTCGCGCATGCGCAGGAAGCGGCCGAAGATGTCGCCGGCCGCGCCGCCCGCCAACGCCGGCGGCACCGGCTGGCCCGGCGGCCGCACCAGCGCCGCGGTGCAGTGCAGGACGCTCGTCACCGCCGCGGCCGAGGCCGCGACCCACAAACCCAGCCGTTCGTCGAAGGCAAACGGCCGCCGGACGACCAGGTCGGCGTAGAAGGGATAGGGATCGGCATGGGTCGCGGCAGCGATCGGGTCGGCAGGCACGGACATGGGGGACCTCAGGCAACGAACGAGGTCCCCACCCTATCCGGCGCCGGCGGACTGATGTTTCGGCCGCGGCCGAACCGTCAGAACCGGTGCCGCACGATCGCGGCGACGCGGCCGTTGGGCAGGCTGACCCTGGCCCGGTCGCTGCCGTCGAAAACGATGCGCAACTGGCCGACCGGGGTGGCGCCGCCCGCGCCGCCCTGCACATGCCCCAGCGGCGCGCCGCCGGCATATTGCATCAGCGTGCCCGCGAAGCCGAAATCGGCCGCCAGCGCCGCCTGGGCGACGTACCAGACGGGCTGACCCGTGCCGTGGAAGGTCAGCACCGAGACATAGGCCATCTGCCTGACGCTGCCATCGGCCTGCGGCTGGGTCTGGACGGCGATGAAATAGCCGTTGCCGCCGTCGATGCCGGGTTCGTACCACCAGCCCGCCTCGGGCAGGCCGGCAAAACCCGTGGTCGCCGCGCCCCCGATCGGAAACCGGGTCAGCGTAAGGGGCGGCGTGTCGCCAAGCCGCAAGGTGGTGCTGCGCCCGTCCTGTTCGGTGGTCAGCGTCATCGCCGCCACCGGCGTGGCGACCGGCGAACGCCCAGCGCCGACCCCGAACGGCGCGCCGCCGGCAAAGGCCGACAGCGTGCCGCGGCACGTCATGCCGGCGACGTCGCACAGCCCGGCATACCAGGCAGGCAGGCCCGCCGCGTCATAGGCTAGCCCGCCGACATAGGCCTTGTTGCCCCAGCGTTCCATCAGCCAGCCCTGGCCGCCATCGGCACCGGCGGCGTACCAGTACCCGGTCTTCTCGGGCAGCGGCAGCGGATTGGCGGCGACATAGGCCTGGGTTCCCATCGGGTTGCCGTTGACCAGATCACGGGCGGCCGAGGCGAAGGCGATGTGGCTGCCGTCGCCGGACAGCGCGGGGTAAAGGCTGTGACCGTCGCCGCCGGTGCCTGCCGCCGTCTGCGACACCAGCGCGGTGACCGACCGGTCGACATCATGGACCCAGATCTGGTCGATGCCGCTGGCCGCCGCCGCCCGATAGGCGACGAAGCGGCCATCGGCCGAGATGGCGGGCTGGTCGCCCTCGCCCAGTTGACGGATTGCGCCGGTCGACAGATCGACCTGGACGACGCGGGACGACGCAACGAACGTCACGCGATCGGCCCGCGCCGACAGACGAGGCGAGGTGCCGGCACCGACGGCACGCACCGCGCCCGTGGTCAGATCCTTGACCTGGATCTGCCCGGCATGCGCGAAGGCGACATGCCGGCCATCCCACGACAGCGATGGATTGGCGCCCGGCGCGACCGGGACCAGATCGCCGGTCACCAGGTCCTTGCGCCACACGCGCCGCACCCCGTCAGGCGCCGCGCCCAGATTGGTCGCATCGCTGTCGAAGGCGACATAGTGGCCATCGCGTGACAAGGCTGGGTTGTCGGACGTGCCATTGCCGGCAATGCCCCCGGCGGTGGCCGATACCATGTCGGGCGGCGGCGTCTGCACCTGGTTCAGCGGTACGCGCGGATAGCCCAGCGACACGCGATAGACCTGCCGTCGCCCCGCCGCGTCGGTCGTGCTGACGCCGGCGGCGTCCGAGGCGAAGGCGGCATAGGCACCGTCGGCGGACACCGCCGGGCTGGACGATTGGCCATCGGCGGCGTTGGCCACGCCACCGCCGGGGATGGCCGTCTGGCTCAGACGGTCGCGCGCGCCCGACAAACCATGATACCGGACGATGTCGCCGTAAGGGCTGGACGCCGCCGGAAACAGATTCGTCGCGGCGGTTTCGAACACGATCTGCCCGCCGTCATGCGACAGGGCCGAGCGGCCGGCGGCGCGATCGCCCACCGCACGGTCCGCTGTCACCGACAGGGCCGAGATCGCCACCGGCTCGCGCGGGGCATGGAACGTGACCCGGACCGTCGTACTGAAGCTGGCGCCGGTCGCGCGATCGGTCGCGATCAGCACGACAGGCAATTCGGCGACACGCAGCAGCAGCGGATAGACCGTGTTGGGCCAGGTGGCGCGCGTGTCCAGATTCCGGCCTCGACCATCGCCAACCGGCTGGATCGGCAGATCCGACGGCAACGGCACGGTGTAGTGCAGCGTCGCCGTTGCCGGATCGAAGGTCAGCCAGGCTGGCAGGGCCCCGCCGCCGGCAAGGCTGGCGCTGAAGATCAGCCCGGCGGGATTGGCGAAGGATGCGGCAAAGGACAGGCTGCCCGTGCCGCTGCCGGCCGTCGGGGCGGTTTCGGCCGCCGCCGGGGGATCGATCACGAAGGGTGGCGGCGGCACGGGTGCGGGTGGCGCGGGCGGCGTGACCGGAACGGCGGATGCCCGCAGCATCAGCGCCTGCGACGACACGCCCGCCGTCACCGCGAC
>Ga0206117_100918_pt1 | contig 19985 bp, 17 predicted proteins | sample 3A5Ametagenome_FD_177997 | JGI IMG/M metagenome (GOLD analysis project Ga0206117, IMG submission 177997) | Enriched microbial communities from leaf-cutter ant dump, University of Wisconsin, Madison, United States - 3A5A | ecosystem: Environmental > Terrestrial > Nest > Insects nest > Nest dump... | reverse complement strand
CTGCCGCTTTTGCGGCCCGCCGGCCTGCTGGTCATCACGACGCCAAACGCCGAGGGTCCGATAAAGGCGTTCCCGCGCGCGTTGACCGAGGTGCCCCCTCATCATACGACGCGCTGGACGGAACGCGCCTTCCGTGCGTTGCTCGGTTCCCGCGAGCTTGACGTCTCCAGGGTTCTCCTGGAACCGCTCCCCGACTATCTGTGGGACTCGTATCTCCCCGTTGTCTGGGACGAGCCAATCTGGCCATCTCTCATTTTTGATCCGTTGGCCCGGGAGCGAGGCCTTGACGATATCAACCAGCGTGCGGGCTTCGCAGCCGCCGCCATGCGCGCTGCCGGTATACGCTGGATAGAGAATGTGCCGGGCCACACGATCCTTGTCTCTGCCACATCCGCGGGTCCACGATGATGTCGATCATGAAATCTTTCAGAGCCGCGCTCTTCGACGGCTTGGGCATCACGGCCCTCAAGTCGCTCTTGCACAGCATCCAGGGCGACGTCGGTGCCACGAAGCAGATTCTGGCGGAGCAGGATTTGCGTGCCGCCGGATGGCACGCCGCAATTGTGAACCGCCAGTTGAAAATCGAACAATCGGTTCGGGATATCGAAATCTCACTTGGCCGGATCACGAAACAGCTCGACGCGCTGGCGCTCGACGACGATGGACGACCGCGAAACACCACTCCTGACCCGGGGCGGGAGGCGAAACAGGTCCGGAGCGGCCGCCAAGAACAAAGTTGACCATGGATACGTTTGATACAGATCGCTTTCCCGGCGAGCCGAAAATCCTTTTCATCGGTTTTCCGGAAAGCTCCCACACGCATTCCTGGATCAACCTCCTGGAAGAGGCGCCCTTCAACGTCCGGCTTTTCGCGCTGCCTTCGGCGGAGCCGCCGGATGATTTTGCCGTCAAAACGTATGTCACCTTTCCGGCAGCTAACAAGAGCGGGCACAACCGAAAGCTGGTTTTCCCATCCGCGGACAGCACCTGGATGGGCCTGGCGGTAACGGCGCGCAGCGCGCTCGATCGCGGCGTCCTCTCGGCAAGACCGCGCGTCGCCCGCCTGGTGCACGGCGGCGTCAGGCTTGTCGAAAGGATTAGCGGAAACAAGCAGCCTGCCAGTGTCGAGGCGGCGCTTGCGGCAGTCATTCGCGAGTGGCAACCGGACATAATTCACACGCTGGGCTTCGATTCCGCGAGTTATCTCTACCTGCGCACCCGCAAGCAGTATGGTCTTGAAGGAATCGGCAGGTGGGTCGCCCAGGCCCGTGGCGGACCGGATCTTGCGCTTCAGCGGTACCAGCCGGAATATCGGGAGATGATCGAAGAGGTGTTGCGGACCTGCGACCACTTCATCGCAGATAACCAGCCGAATTACGATTATGCGCTAACCGCCGGGCTTACCCCCGAGAAGATTTCGAACCCCGGCATGGGCGTGGTATCCGGCGCCGGCGGCATGGACGTCGATCAACTTCTCGGCATGTGGACGCTTCCTCCCTCGCAGCGCGAGAGGGTGATCCTGTGGCCAAAGGCATACGAGACCTACACGGCAAAGGCGATGCCCGTCTTCGAGGCCATCATCAATGTCTGGGACCGCATCCAGCCCTGCCGCATCGAGATGATCTGGATGGTCCAGCCCGATATCAAGATCTGGTACGAGAAGATGCTGCCTCCGCACATCAAGCTGCATTGTCCAACGGCGGGACGGCTGACACGGGACGAGACGCTCAAGCGGATCGCATCCGCCCGCGTCATGCTCGCCCCTTCGCTCAGCGACGGCATTCCCAACACGATGATGGAGGCGATGGCGCTGGGAGCCGCGCCGCTGGTGTCCCCGCTTGATACCATTGCGCCGGTTGTAAACGCCGAAGAGAACGTGCTATTCGCCCGTAACCTCTATCCGGATGAAATCGGCGAAGCTCTCGTCCGTCTCATGACGGACGATCAGCTTGTCGATCGCATGGCATCGAACAACGTTGTGCGCGTGCGGGAGATGGCGGACAGGCAGAAGGTCAAAGTTCGAGCCCTTTCCTTCTACGAAACGATTGCCGGCATGTCTCGCAATCGTCACAAAACATCGGAAAACTGATTCATGTCCAATACCTCCGCGACAGCGTTTCTCTTCCAGAGCATCAGGAAGAATCGCCGGCTGCTTCTGGAAATGGCGCGTCGCGACATCTCGGATCGCTATGCCGGCCAGATGCTCGGATCCGTATGGGCGGTCATCCATCCCGTCATGACCGTGCTGGTCTTCATATTCATCTTCGCCGTGGTTTTCAGGGTCAAGATGGATGACACCTTGAAGATACCCGGCGATCACACGCTGTATATGATATCCGGGCTCATTCCGTGGCTGGTCGTCGCCGATGTGCTGGGGCGCAGTTCCTCGATCATTTCCCACCAGGCTTCATTGGTGAAACAGGTTGTCTTCCCTGTGGAAATCCTGCCCGTCAAGATGGTGCTCGCGACCTTGCCGACCTTCCTGATCGGCTTCGCCGGCCTGCTGATCTACGCAATGGCGACCGGACGGATATCATTCGGCATTCTGCTTTACCCCGTGGCGGCCATACCGCTTTATCTCTTTCTATTCGGTGTCGCGTTCACATTGTCTGCCATCGGCGTTTTCCTGCGCGACATCAGGGAAGTCGTTCAGATGTATTCGCTGATCGGTGTCTATATCGCCCCCATCTTCTATTTCATGGATTGGGTGCCGGCGAAGCTTAGGCCCCTGCTCTACCTCAACCCTGTGACGCTCTTCATCGAAACGTTCCACGATGCCGCCTATTACGGCGGCGTCAGCAGCTGGCTGGTTTGGGGGCTCGCAACGATGGTAGGGCTTTTCTGCGTGATGATCGGCGCCATGATCTTTGCACGACTGAAACCGCATTTCGGGAGTTACCTGTGAGCGAGAAAAAGGACATCGCTATCCAGGTCAGCGGGCTTGGCAAGATGTATCGCATGTACAACCGCCCGTCGGACGTCCTGCGCGAGCTCGTGACCCGCAGGACGCGCCACCGCGAACACTGGGCGCTGAAGGACATTGATTTCGAGGTTCACCGGGGCGAGGTCGTCGGGGTCATCGGGCGAAACGGCGCCGGCAAGACGACCTTGCTGCGCATCATCGCCGGCACGCTCGACCATACGGTCGGCACGGTCGATGTGCGGGGCCGCGTTTCGGCCATTATGGTGCTCGGTACCGGCTTCAACATGGATTTGAGCGGGCGGGAGAACATTCTTTTGGGAGGTCTGTGCCTCGGCATGACCCATCAGGAGATTTCCGCCAAGACCGACGAGATCATCGCCTTCAGCGGCTTGCAGGAATTCATCGAGTCGCCTTGCAAGGAATATTCGAGCGGCATGGTCGCCCGCCTCGCCTTCAGCATCGCCGTCAGCGTCGAGCCCGATATCCTGATCGTGGATGAGGCTCTGTCGACGGGCGACATGATCTTCAACGCCAAGAGCTACGCCCGCATGCGCGAGATCGCCCGCAGCGGCGCGACCGTCCTGTTCGTGACCCACAGCCTGCAGCAAATCTACGATCTGTGCGACAAGGCGATCTTGCTGAGCCAGGGCACCGTCGCCGCAACGGGCGCGCCACGCAGCGTCGGCTATCTTTATGAACAGATGGTCCACGAAGAAATAGCGAGCTTGAACGGTTCTGAAGCGCCGCAACTGCAGATCGGGGAAAATGCCTCCGGCGCAAACTCGCGCGCGGAAATCAAGCGTGCCGTCATCATGGACAAGGAAACCGGCGAGCCGACAAACCGTCTCGTCGACGGGCGGGAATATGTCCTGAAGATAACAGCTACCGGCAATGCGGATATTGCCTCGCTTTCGGTAGGCTATGACATTCGCACCCAGTCGGGTGTGCAGGTATATGGCTATTCCACATCTGTCGGCGGCATCAAGGAAACCATAAGGAAAAGCGAGACAAAAGACTTTCTTTTCTCAATCCGCGCCGCCTTCAACACCGGATCCTATTTCCTGAATGTCGGCCTGGCTGAAAATATGGGCGATATAGATCAGCCCGACCACTTCACTATGGTGCATTTCATCGGCGACTCCATCGTTATCGAGTCGATCACCGACGCCACATTCCCCGGCCTGGTCAACTTGAACAGCAGCTTTCTTGGCTCGGAATAGGTAGCCGTGTAGCATCTGGGACGAATGGACGTTTCTAAACAGAGCGGTGCGGTTGAGAATGCGGTCTATTGTCCGAACAACTTCGTTCGGAAAACGAACCGGCGCCCGGCCGACCGGGGAAATCGCGACTAGCATCGCATGCTGAATGACAGGGATTGCGACAATGGGGATTAACGCTGAGCTGGTAAATATGGTTGCGTCCATGCGCCATGCGGGAGTGATGAAGGGCACGTCCATTGACAAGGCCGGCCGCACCCAGACAACCACGGGTTTTCTGAAGCGCCTCTTGGGTGGATGGAAATAGAATGTGTGGCATAGCCGGAAGTTTTCAGGCCGCAGACCAGTCCGCCGTTCAGGCGATGATCACGGCAATGCGGCATCGCGGACCTGACGACGCCGGCCTGTTCGCCGACGGGAAGGTGGTGATCGCGCAGGCGCGGCTCGCGATTATCGATACATCGAGTGGCGGACATCAGCCAATGTCATCGGAAGATGGCAGCATCGTCATTGTCTACAATGGCGAAATCTACAATTTCAAAAGCGAGCGGGCGCATCTTGAGGCGCGCGGCTACACATTCCGGACCAGTTCCGACACGGAAGTGGTGTTGAAGCTCTATCAGGAGTTCGGCGAAGACTTCCTGGCGAGGCTGCGCGGGATTTTCGCGCTTGCCATCTATGACCGGCGTGACGGGCGCGACACGCTTCTATTGGCGCGCGACCAGTTCGGCATCAAGCCGCTTCTTTATACCGAAACCGGCGGCGGCCTGGTTTTTGCCTCCGAGTTGAAGGCGCTTCTGGCAAGCGGCAAGGTTCCGCGCACCGTCGATCATCAGGCGTTGCAGCAGTTGCTGAGCCTCGGCTCCATCTACCAGCCGGCCACGCTGGTCGCCGGTGTGAAATCTCTTCCGGCAGCACACATGATGCGTATCGATGCCAATGGCATCGCGGTAAAACGCTACTGGTCCTACGGACTCGACCGGGTGGCAGGCCTTCGCAACCAACCCTATCAGGAACAGGTCGAGCAATTCGCGGCCCTTATTCGCCGATCCGTGTGCCAACAGATGGTTGCCGATGTGCCGGTCGGCGCCTTCTTGTCGGGCGGAGTGGATTCATCGCTGATCGTCGCGCTCATGGCGCGTGAGGCGGGTGGCCACATCAAGACCTTTTCCGTGGGTTTCGAGGCCGGCGCCAATGCCACCGACGAGAGCCATGAGGCCGCGGAAATCGCCAGGCTGCTGGAAACGGATCATAGCCGGGTCGAGATCGCCGCCGGCGACATGGTCGAGCATCTGCAGAATTTCGTGCGCGGGCTGGATCAACCTTCAGTCGACGGGCTGAACAGCTATTTTGTGTCGCATGCGGCAGCCCAGCATGTCACCGTATCCCTGTCGGGAACCGGCGGCGACGAGCTTTTTCTCGGCTATCCCTGGTTTGCGAATGTCGAACGAACGATCAAGCAGACCCTCGAAGGTAGCCATGGCCGCGCAAACAGGCTCTTGTCGCGCTTGCCGATGGGACGTGCCATCGCAGCCCGGCTCGCTCCGGGGGAAATAGATGCCGCAACATTTCACGATATCTTCGCGCGTCAGTACCATTGTTTCGGCTCCGACCTGGCACACGATCTGCTGTCTTCACAGGCGCGCAAGAGCGTTTCGTACCGGACCCTCGGCGAAGAGATCGGTGATTGCGACGAACTCAGGAATGCCGCCTGGCTGGATCGCAGCAGCGTGCTTTGCCTGAACGGCTATACCCGCAATCAGCTCCTGCGCGACATCGATGCCTGCTCCATGGCGCACTCGCTCGAAGTTCGCGTGCCCTTCCTCGATGTGGATGTCGCCGATTTCGCCTTTTCGCTGCCCGCTTCCAGTAAGATCCAAATCTCGGAAGAGACGTTCAACCCCTATGCGAGCTATACCGCATCCGGGGTCAAGAGGATCGTCTGCGACGTGGCGCGCCGCTACCTGCCGTCCGGATTCTTCGATACCCGGGCAAAGCGCGGATTCGCCCTGCCCTATGGCGACTGGTTGAAAGGCCCGCTGGCAGATGTCCTGAATGATTGCCTTGCGCGCGAGTCGGTTATTAGGGCTGGCTTGTTCAACCCGGATGCCGTAGAGCGCGTTCTCGGTGATTTTCATGCCGGTCGCCGGCCGTGGTCCCACCCGTGGCTTCTTATGATTACCGAGCTTTGGCGCAGAGAGATCCTCTCCCCATAACCGGGGTTGGACGATAAAGAAGCCCGGCAGACGCAGACTCCACATTGAAAGCTAGGACGATCCTCATGGCGATTTTTGATAGGTTTTTCGGTTGGCGCGCGCATATAGAGCGTCAAAATGCCGAGCTGGAAATTCTGACTGCAAAAGTCGCCTATCTCGAGGATCGGCTGCTGAGCTACTACAAAAATCGCTTCGACGTGGTCGATAAACTCGCCGACTATCTTGTCGGAACGGAAATCGAAGGGGACTACCTGGAGTTCGGCGTCTACCTCGGAAAGACATTCGGCTACACCTATCGAACGATGGCGGCATTGTTTCCGAAGATGCGGTTTATCGCCCTGGATTCCTTTGAAGGGCTGCCGGAGCCGAAGGGCATCGACAAGGTCGGAAATTATACGAGCGGCTTCTATGCCGGCCAGTTCGCTTGTGACATCGAGGACTTCAAGCGAACCCTGCGCGATTCCGGCACCGACATGACCCGTGTGTCGATGATCAAGGGCTGGTTCGATGAGAGCCTGAAGCCGGGGTCCGGCAAGACCGGCGACGTCGGCAAGGTGGCTGCCGCCTGGATCGATTGCGACCTTTATGAATCCACCGTCCCGGTGCTTGATTTTCTTGTCGGCCGGCTTTCTGTCGGTTCAGTCATCCTCTTCGACGACTGGCGGTGCTATCGCAATCTCGCGGACTACGGCCAGCAACGCGCCTGCCGCGAATGGCTGGAACGCAACCCGCAGATCAAACTCAATCCGTTCGTCGATTTCGGTTTCCACGGACAGGCGTTTACCGTCGCGGCCTGCTGATACCCAGGGAGCAAATCCAGGTGGAGGCGAGCGAACAGTCTGTCCCCGAACATGCGGGCGACCCGAAAGTATCGGTGGTCATTCCGACTTACAACCGCGCCCATTTTATCGGTACGGCGATTGAAAGTGTCCTCGCCCAGACTTTCGCCGACTTCGAACTTATCGTGGTGGACGATGGTTCAACCGACGAGACGTCACAGATTGTCAGTGGCTTTCTCCATGACCCCCGGATCATCTATATCCGTCAGGACAACCGGGGGCGTTCCCACGCGAGAAATCGGGCCCTGGGCCTGGCGCGGGGTTCCTACATCGCCTTTCTCGATTCCGACGATAGCTATCTGCCCGAAAAGCTCGCAAGGCAGGTCGCCTTTCTCGATACCAGGCCCGATATCGATATGCTTTACACTTCGGCCATATGCGTGGACGATACGGGCAAGCCCTTGGAGAACCAACCTTACCAAGCCCACGCGGAAGGCGACATCTATCAACTCATCGCCTTTTTCCAGCCGCTGACGATCACGCTGCCCACCGTTATGGTACGGCGGGAAGTCATGGACCGGGTGGGCGGTTTCGATGTCGATATGGAGCGTTTCGAGGATACCGACCTCTGGCGAAGGATTGCAAAATCGCATCGCGTGGGCGCGATGACCGAGGTGACGTGTCTTCTTACCACCCACGCCGATAACTCGCTGGCCAGCCAGGACCCCGAGAAAATCGTCCGCGCCATCAGCTACTACATCACCAAGGTTTTCCGCGAAGATTCCGAAAAGGGCGTGCGCACCCTGCGCCTGGGTGCTTCGCGGCTTTGCGAGTACTACGGCCGCGCCCTTCTTCAGGCGCCCGCCTGCAGAGGCAAGGGCCTTTCGCTGCTGGCGCGGGCCGCCGCCTATGCGCCGAGCCGGAGTGCGGTTATAGCATTGCGCGCGACCAGGACCATGGCGGGTTCGGTAGTGCGCAGGTGGTCACGTCGGAGTTGAAGAAATGACAAATCCAAGGCCGAAGGTCAGCCTCATCATTCCGGTGTACAACGGCACCGATTATCTTCACGAGGCGATCCGCAGCGCCCTTGCGCAGACCTATGAGAACCTTGAAATCATCGTCGTTAACGACGGTTCGAACGACGCTGGCGCGACCGATGCGATCGCGCGGGAATATGCCGATTCCATTCGCTACATCGCCAGGGAGAACGGGGGCGTTGCGGCGGCTCTCAATACTGCGATCGCCGCGATGACCGGGGATTATTTCTCATGGCTCAGCCACGACGACCTCTACGCGCCGAACAAAGTCGAGCGGGAGGTGAGCGCACTTTTGTCGATCGACGCCCGGGAGCAGGATAGAGCGATCATCTACAGCGACTATGCCGTCTTCTCCGGTTCTCCGGCGCAGGCCACGGAAGTGCGTCTGGACGGCGTTCGCCCCGAGGCCTTTCGGTATTGGCTGACGGCCAGGAACACGCTTCACGGCTGCACGCTGCTCGTTCCTCGCGACGCCTTCTTGCAGGTGGGAACATTCGACGAAACGCTGCGCACAACGCAGGATTTCGATCTCTGGTTCCGGCTGGCCGGCACATACCGATTCCACCATCTGCCGGAAGTGCTCGTTTATGCGCGCAGCCACGCCGAGCAGGGAACGGTGAAGATGGCGGGCACGGCTTACCAGGAGGGTAACGCCCTGCTGGTCCGCTTCGTCCAGCAATTGACGCAAGACGATTTCAAGGCTGGCGGACATGACAACAGCCTCGACGCCTACGCCGCTCTGGCGCAAAGCTTCTGGCGCCGCGGGTTCACGATTGCGGCGCGTGCCGCCGGCAAAGCCGCGCTTTCGGTGCGCGGCGAAGTCGGCATTTCAAAGCAGGTTCGCCCCCTGTCAACGCTCGCCCTTGCACCTCTGGAGATGGGCTTCTGGAAGACCGTGCGTCGTGTCCTGAAGCCTCATCACCGCGCACGCCTACGCAAGGCGGTTTCGTTCCTGAAGGCAAAGCGGCGCGTCAGCGGCCTCGATGCAACCGACCTGAAGAAACGGTTTTCGCAGATCTATCGCGAGAATATTTTTGGTGGCGGCGTCTCACGATCGGGCGAAGGCTCCGACTTGGTCCAGACGGAAATCATCCGCCGCGAAATCCCGCTTCTGCTGGAACGGCTTGGCGCACGCTCTTTGCTGGACGCTCCTTGCGGCGACTGGCACTGGATGCAGAAGACGACGCTCGGCATCGACAAATATATCGGCGTCGACTTGGTCGAGGAGATGATTGAGCTCAACAACAAGCAGTTCGGCAACGAGAATGTAAGCTTTATCAGCCTGGATTTGACACGCGACGCGTTACCCGACGTGGATGTCATCCTGTCGAGAGATTGCCTGGTGCATCTAAGTTCGGAAGATGCCCTGCGGGTCATCGAGAACTTCAAGCGGTCCGGCGCCCGCTACCTGCTGACCACCACCTTCACGGATCGGTCGAAAAATGTCGAGCTGGCAGGCAGGAATGCCTTCTGGCGCCCACTGAATATGCAACTGGCGCCGTTCGGCTTTCCCGAACCCATGGCCTTGATCAACGAGGGTTGCACCGAGGAGCGAGGCAAATACCGGGATAAATGCCTGGGGCTTTGGAAATTGGCCGATATCCATATTTCCCCGCAGCCCAACGACAGCGGGATCCCATGAGCAGGCTTCTACTGCACGCGCCCAATATTCACACGGGAGGCGGTCTAAGCCTTCTTCGCGCATTGCTAGACATCCGGCCTTCACCTTTCGCGATCGCCCAGCTCGACGAAAGGGCGCGCTGTCGCTTGACCGTTCCGGGTGAAATGAAAGCGCACTTCGTCGCGAAAAACCTTTGGTCGCGCCTGAGCGCGGAATGGCGGTTGCGTCGTCTCTGCGGGATCGACGATATCGTACTCTGCTTCAGCAACTTGCCGCCCCTCTTTCGCATCCGGGGCAAGTCGATCGTTTTCGTACAGAACCGATTGCTGGTGGAACGATATGCTCTCGCCGAGTATCCGTTGTTCGTGCGCGCGCGCATCACCATGGAAAGGCTGTGGCTACACGCACGCCGCGATCAGCCCAGTCGATACGTCGTGCAGTCGCCATCGATGGCATTGATGTTGCAGCAGTCTACCGGTACCCGCCGGCCCATATCGGTGTTGCCGTTCGTCGCCGAAAGCACAGAGACCATAGTACCGGACCCGCACGAGCGGACCGAACGGCGTTTCGACTTCATCTATGCAGCCAGCGGCGATCCGCACAAGAACCATGCGGTGCTCCTTGAGGCATGGCGCCTGCTTGCGCGTTCCGGTCTTCGCCCGAGCCTCTGCCTGACCGTCGATCCAATCCGCTACGCCGCATTGGCATCGGCAATCGACTCGGCCGTACGGCAAAACGAACTCGACATCACCAACCTCGGATGGCTTTCCGCTTCCGAGCTCGCCGCCACCTATTCCGACAGCCGGGCGCTGATTTATCCCTCGCTCATCGAATCCTTTGGCCTCCCGCTGCTGGAGGCCGCCCGGGCAAAGCTCCCCATCCTTGCCCCTGAACGGGATTATGTTCGCGACGTGGCGAACCCCGCGGAGACCTTCGATCCGACTTCATCGCTATCGATTGCCCGCGCCGTCAAACGGCACCTTAGACAATCGGAAGATATCGGCCGCGTCTTGAGTGTCTCCGACTTCGTGGCGGATATCCTGTCATGAGGATTTTGATCTGGAGTCAATATTTCTGGCCTGAGACGTTCAGGATCAACGATGTTGCCGCCCGGTTGGCAAAGCTCGGCCACGAGGTTTCCGTCCTGACCGGAAAACCGAACTATCCCGAGGGCGACTTTTATCCCGGTTACGGTTTTGCCGGCGTAACACGGGAAGAATGGCAGGGTGTCGACATCGTTCGCATCCCGCTCGCCAGGCGGGGACGTTCGAAATTCGGCCTCGCACTAAACTACCTGTCGTTCGTTGTCTCAGGATACCTGCTGGGACCGAGCGCACTTTCCGGCCGAACGTTCGATGTGGTTTTCATCTACGCCCCCTCTCCCATATTCCAGGCGCTGCCCGCCCTGTTCTTTTCGCGCCGCAAGAAAGTGCCGAGCGTGCTCTGGATACAGGATATCTGGCCGGAGGTGCTGCTCAACAGGGGGCGGCTGCACAACAGGCTGGTAATAGGGACGGTGAAGCGCATCGTGCGTTTTATCTATGACCATTCGGACGTCTTGCTGATCCAGTCGGAAGCGTTCAGACATTCCGTCAGCCGATTGACCAGCCGCCCAGAAAAAATCCAGTATTTTCCGAACCCTGCCGAAGAGTTTGCCGTCAGAACACCTCCTTCTCCACGGGCCGCAGAGCTTGGAGCACGCATGAGGCGTTCCTTCGCTGTGACTTTCACCGGGAATCTCGGCAAGGCACAGGCGCTGGACACGATATTGCGCGCGGCGGAAATTCTGTCGGAACGGACGGATATCGAGCTGCATCTGGTCGGGTCGGGAAGCATGGCCGCATGGGTCGGCGCGGAAGTGCAACGGCGTGGCCTGAAAAACCTTGTCCATTCCGACCGGCTTCCGGCTGCCGACATGCCGGAGATCATGGCTGCCTCGTCAGTCCTGCTGGTCAGCCTCACAGCCGATGCCGTCGGAGAGGCGACGGTCCCCAGCAAGCTGCAAAGTTATCTCGCGGCCGGCAAGCCCGTGATCGCTTGCATGAATGGCGAAGGCGCTCGTGTCGTTGTCAGCGCCAAAGCGGGCCTTACCTGCAAGGCGGAAGACCCGGACGGCCTAGCGAAAGCGATCATCGCTCTGCACGCGTTGAAAGAGGAAGATCGCCAGCGGCTCGGCGAAAATGGCAGGCACTATTTTCTTGCCAATTTCGATTTGAGTTTTCTGAGCCAAAGGCTCATTAGCGTATTTGAAGCTGTCTTGGATATCGGGAAGGAAACATGACGATGAGGGTTTTGATTCTCGGAGTATCGGGCATGCTTGGCAACGCGATGATGTTGAAGCTTTCCGGGAACCCAAAGCTCGAGGTCTTCGGAACGCTGCGGTCCGCATCGGCGCTCAGGCATTTCGACGCCGAGACGGCCGGCCGGATACTGACAGGCGTTGACGTCGAAAATCATGACGTTCTGACCTCGACGCTAGCGCGCGTACGGCCGGATGTCGTCATCAACTGCGTCGGGCTCGTTAAACAACTCGCCGACGCCAACGATCCGCTTGTGGCGCTGCCGATCAACGCCATGCTTCCGCATCGCCTGGTGCGGCTTTGCGCATTGGGGAATGCCCGCCTCGTGCATATCAGCACGGACTGCGTCTTCAACGGCAAGCGCGGCATGTATCTGGAAACCGATGCATCCGACGCGGAAGATCTCTACGGCCGGTCGAAGTATATCGGTGAGGTGTCCGCACCCCATGCCATCACCCTGCGAACATCCATCATCGGCCATGAACTCGCCAGCAACCATGGCCTCGTAGACTGGTTCTTGAGCCAGACCGGATCGGTAAAGGGCTTCGCCCGCGCCATTTTCTCCGGCCTGCCCACCGACGAATTGGCCCAGGTCATTTCCGATTTCGTACTGCCGAAGCCGGAAATATCGGGCGTTTTCCATGTCGCCTCGGCTCCGATTTCAAAGTATGACCTGCTCAAACTGGTTGCCGAAGCCTACGGCAAGGAAATCACCATTGAGCGGGACGATGCTTTTACGATCGATCGATCGCTCATAGCCGACAAATTCGCCGCAGCGACGGGCTATACTGCGAAGAGCTGGCCGCAGCTGGTAAAGAATATGTACGAATTCAATAGGAGACCCTGATGTTCGACAACCGCGTATTGATGATTACGGGCGGAACGGGCTCGTTCGGCAACGCTGTTCTTGAGCGATTCTTACACACGAACGTGAAGGAAATTCGTATCTTCAGCCGGGATGAAAAGAAGCAGGAGGACATGCGGATTGCGATCAACAATCCCAAGCTGAAGTTTCATATCGGCGACGTTCGAACCTACGACAGCGTCCGCGACGCCATGCATGGCGTGGACTACGTCTTCCATGCCGCCGCGCTGAAACAGGTGCCTTCCTGCGAATTCTACCCGATGGAGGCCGTCCGAACCAATGTGCTTGGCGCCGAAAACGTGATGAACGCGGCCCTGGCATGCGGCGTGAAACGCGTCGTCGTGCTCAGCACTGACAAGGCGGTTTATCCGGTCAATGCGATGGGCATCTCAAAGGCGATGATGGAAAAGCTCATGGTCGCCAAATCGCGCATGCGCAACCAAGGCGAAACCGTGTTCTGCGCAACACGCTACGGCAACGTCATGGCGTCTCGAGGTTCTGTCATTCCGCTTTTCATCAGCCAGCTCCAGGAAGGCAAGCCGCTGACGGTCACCGACCCCAGCATGACGCGCTTCCTGATGTCGCTGGAAGATTCCGTCGATCTCGTCCTTCATGCGTTCACCAACGGCACACAGGGCGATATCTTCGTGCAAAAGGCGCCCGCTTCCGAGGTGGGCGATCTCGCCCAGGCGCTGAAGGAACTGCTCGGGCGGGAGAACCCGATCAAGGTCATCGGCACCCGGCACGGCGAGAAGCTTTATGAATCCCTTCTCTCACGCGAGGAAATGGCGCGTTGCGAGGACATGGGACGCTACTATCGCATCCCGGCCGATGACCGCGATCTCAACTACAACAAGTATTTCGTCGAGGGCGAAACGAAGGTGTCCGAGCTTGGCGACTATACATCGCACAACACGGAACGCCTCGACGTCGAAGGCGTTAAGAGGCTTCTCATGAAACTTCCCCTCGTTCAGGCCGCCATCGATGCTTAAAGTCATGACCATTGTTGGGACGCGACCCGAACTTATCAAGATGTCGCGTGTAATTGCAGAGCTCGACGCGCACACCAATCATGTGCTCGTCCATACGGGTCAGAACTACGATTACGAACTGAACGAGATATTCTTCAACGAGTTGTCGATCCGTAAGCCGGACCACTTTCTTGCCGCAGTAGGCGACACGGCGGCGCAGACCATCGGGCGCGTCATTGAGAAGTCGGATCTCATCATGGAGCAGGAAAAGCCCGATGCGATCATGCTTTACGGCGATACCAATTCCTGTCTGTCCGTCATTGCAGCCAAGCGTCGGAAGATTCCGGTTTTCCACATGGAAGCCGGCAACCGATGCTTCGATCAAAGAGTGCCCGAAGAGCTCAACCGCAAGGTTGTCGACCACCTCAGCGACATCAACCTCGTGCTGACGGAGCACGCGCGCCGCTATCTGATCGCGGAGGGATTGCCTCCTGAAACGGTCATCAAAAGCGGCTCACACATGGATGAAGTGCTCGCATACTATAAACCGAAAATCGATGCGTCGGACGTCTTGCAGCGCCTTGACCTCGAGCCGAGGCAATACTTCATCGTCAGCGCGCACCGGGAGGAAAACGTCGACGACGTCGCAAACCTGCGGGATCTCCTCGATACGTTGAACGCGCTTGCGGAAGAACACCAGGTGCCCGTCATCGTCTCAACCCATCCAAGGACGCAAAAGCGAATCGCCAGCCTGAATATCGGCGTGTTCGACAAGCGGATTCGCTTCCTCAAACCCTTTGGTTTGTTCGACTATATCAGACTGCAGATGGACGCGCGGTGTGTTATCTCGGACAGCGGAACGGTGACCGAGGAGAGTTCCATTCTCGGATTTCCAGCGATCACGATCCGAAATGCACACGAACGGCCTGAAGGCATGGACGCGGGAACCCTGATCATGTCCGGCCTGAAGCGTGATCGCGTTCTCGATGCCGTGAAGGTGGTATTGGCGCAGACCGCAGAAGGCAGGCGTCCGGCGGACGTGGTTTCGGACTATGAAAGCCTGAATGTATCCAAGAAGATAGTCCGTATCGTCTTGAGCTATACGGACTATGTCAACCGCACCGTATGGTCCAAACCCTGAGCCTGGAAGCCGACAAGGGCTACATGCGGTTTCCGGGAGGTCTTTGAAATATCCCGGAGGGCGGCGGGCTCTTGCCCCCCGACCCTCCGGCCTTTCCGGCTGGAGGAGCCGCCGCATCGCTGAATACCGGCGGAAGCGCGTCACGCTTCGACGGCGACGTCCCGTAGCGGGCGCGAGCAGCAGGCGAGGATGAAGCCTGCGGCGATATCCTCGTTACTGATGCCGCCATTGTGGCGCATGTCCACCTCGCCGTCGCGTTTCAGCACCTTGCAGGTGCCGCAGATGCCGGATTCGCAGGCGGCGGGAATGCGCACGCCCGCCGCGCGCGCCGCCTGCAGCACCGTCTGGCCCGGCTCGCACGGCGCCTTTCTGCCGGAGCCGAGGAAATCGACGGCAACGCCCTCGATGCCGTCCCCGGCGGCGCACTCTTCGGCCTGCTGGCGGACGTTCTGCGCGATCGAGGCCGCGCCAAAACTCTCCTGATGATAATGGCCCATGTCGAAGCCTTCGGCGCGCAGCATGCCGCTGACGGCCTTCATGAACGGCTCCGGCCCGCAGCAATAGACCTCCCGCCGCATGAAATCGGGGGCGAGAAGCGTCATCTTGTACCGGTCGATGCGGCCCGTCAGCCCCGCCCAGACGAGGACGGCGGAGCGGCTTTCCGGCAGGAAGCCGAGCGAGAGGTTCGGCATGCGGGCGGCCAGCAGCGCAAGCTCCTCGCGGAAGATGATGTCCTCCGGCCGGCGCGCCGAATTGATGAACACGACGTCGGTTGCCGGCGCGCAGTCGGAGAGAAAGCGCAGCATCGACATGGTGGGCGTGATGCCGGAACCCGCCGAGACGAACAGGAATTTGCGCCCCGGACGCTGGTTGAGTGTAAAATGCCCGTTCGGCCCGTAGGCGCGCACCCGCGAGCCCGGCCGCAAGTGATCGAACATCCAGCGCGTGCCGATGCTGCCGGGTTGCGCCTTCACCGTCACCGAGATCGCATAGGGGCGCGAGGGCGTGGACGAGATCGTGTAGGTGCGGTGCAGGTCGCCGTCGCGCGTGCGCAATTCCAGCGTGACGAACTGGCCCGGCTGGTAGCGGAACCAGCCGCCGCCCTCCGCCGCGAAGGTGAAGGTCTTCACGTCGGGGGCTTCATCGTGGACGGCGGTGCAGACCAGCATCTGCCGCGCCGCATTCCACGGCTTCATCTCATCGAGCGGCAGGGCGTCGGGAACCATGCCGATGACCGGGACCATGTTCATCGCAATTCCCCCGCTCAGGCGACCGAGCGCAGCGGCGATGCCGCCGCGCCGCCGAGGCGCTCCTGCATGAAGGCAGAATACCATTCGACGAACTGCTCGACGCCGCCCTCATGCACCTGCGAATAGGGGCCGGGCTGGTAGGCGGGCGAATGGATGCCGCGCGCGTTCTCCTCGACGATCTGCCGGTCCTGGTCGTTGGTTTCGGTCCAGACATGGAGCAGTTCGTCCAGCCGGTAGTCGATGCCTTCCACCGCATCCTTGTGCACCAGCCATTTGGTGGTGACGGCGGTTTCGGTGGCGCTGAGCGGCAGCACTCGGAAGGTGACCGCATGGTCGCTCAGCACATGGTTCCACGTCGTCGGATAGTGGAACAGCAAGAGCGTGCCGATGCGGTCCATGTTGATATTGTCGGACAGGCGCATCTGCACCGCCTTGCGGCCCGAAATGGTGTAGCTGATCGCATCGCGCAGCAGCGGCATGCGGGCGGCGCGATATTGCCCGCCGCGCTCATCGATCGCGAAGCGGCTGGGCAGGCCGATGGCCTCGCATTTCTGCCAATGCTCGGCGATCTCGGGATCGCTTTCCGCACCGCTTACGCCGGTCAGCGACGGCGCCTCCGGATAGGTCTTGCACAGTTCCGGATGGTTGGCCGCGCAATGGTAGCATTCGCGGTTGTTTTCCCAGACGAGCTTCCAGTTGCCCTTCTCGACGATGGTGCTTTCATGGGCGACCTTGGCGTCGAGCAGGCGGTGCGGCAGGAAATAGGGCTCCATCGCCGTGCGGAAGGGCGAGAAATCCAGCGGCTCGTCGGCAAGGCTGATGAAGATATAGCCGCCCGCCAGTTCGCAGGCGATGCGCTTCAACCCGAAACCGGCCGTCTCGAACGTCTCGCCCATCTGGCGGGCATAGAGCAGGCTGCCGTCCAGATCGTAGGTCCACTGGTGGTAGGGGCAGACCAGCTTGGCCGCCGATCCCCTGTGTTCCAGACAGACGCGCGAGCCGCGATGGCGGCAGGAATTGTGCAGCGCGTTGATCGCGCCGTCGTCGCCGCGCACGATGACGACGGGATATTCGCCGATCTGCACGGTCATGTAGTTGCCGGGATTGGGGATTTCGCAATCGTGACCGACGAACAGCCAGTCGCGGTACCAGATCTGCTCCAGATCCTGCCTGTAGAAATCGGGATCGATGTAGAAGGGGCGGTCGAGCGTGAAGCCCGGTTTGCGCGCCTGAAGGCGCGAAAGCATGTCGGAACGGATATCCATGGTCGGTCCTCGTCAGGTCAAGGACTGGGCATGGTGGACTGAAGGGAAAACGGGCGCCCGTAAGACCGGGAAAACGCCGGACACACGGACTGCGTTCTCTTGATCGCCCACCGCGATCAGTCGAGTTGATGTTCCAAGGCTGGTTTCCGGGCTTGAGAGCCGTCCTTGCGGACCCCTGCGGCGCCTTCCCGGATTTCTCCAGTGGACCATGCCGCAGTTTCTGCTCTGCTACCGTTGCGGGGGCAGCGCCGGCATTCGACCGGCTTCCCAATTATCCCTCGACCCATGCGGGCCGAAGAGCACCTCAGATGCAGGAATGGAACCACAACGGGCCTACCTGCGCATCGCCGTTTGCGACAGGGCCATGGCGCGTTTCAGATAGGGAGGCACAGATGGCCCGGAGCGCCCCGTTTGCCGCCCCGCGAGCATCGTTGCCGATGCGGGCCTCTCCTCGGCGGTGCGTCGCCATATTGCCCACAAGAAGCCATCATGACAGGCGTATTACACCGCCCGGCGCTGTTTCATTTCCCTTGCAGAGGATCGCATTTGATCTATGAGCGGGATGGGGCGGCGCACCGGGCGGCAGCGTCGGCCCCGATCGCGCGCAGGGCAAGGAGATCGCATGGAGAATATCGGTATCGGCCTGATCCTGCTGCTGGCGGTGGTGGTGAGCGGGACGCTTGCGCGCCTCTCCCCGGTCGCCGTTCCCCTGCCGCTGGTGCAGATCGCGCTCGGCGCGGCGATTGCCGGCGCCACGGGGTCCAGGGTCGAGCTCGAGCCGCATTTCTTCTTCCTGCTGTTCCTGCCGCCGCTTCTCTTCCTCGATGGCTGGCGCATTCCCAAGGAAGGGCTGTTCCGCGACAAGGGGATGATCCTGGAACTGTCGCTCGGCCTCGTGATCTTCACCGTGATCGGGGTCGGCTTCTTCATCCACTGGATGATCCCGTCCATGCCGCTGCCCGTCGCCTTCGCGCTGGCGGCCATCGTCTCGCCCACCGATCCGATCGCGGTCTCGGCCATCACGGCCCGCGTTCCCATCCCGCACCGCCTGATGCACATCCTGGAAGGGGAATCGCTGCTGAACGACGCCTCGGGCCTCGTCTGCATGCGCTTTGCCGTCGCCGCCGTCATCACCGGGGTCTTCTCGCCGATCTCGGCGCTGGGCACGTTCCTGTGGCTGGCGCTCGGCGGCATCGTCATCGGCGCGGGCCTGACCTGGATCGTCATGAAGGCCAAGGACCATCTCTCGCGCAAGCTCGGCGAGGAACCCGGCTCGCAGATCCTCATCACCCTGCTCATCCCCTTCGGCGCCTATCTTCTGGCGGAGGAGCTGCATTGCTCCGGCATCCTCGCGGCCGTCGCCGCCGGGATCACGATGAGCTATGCCGAGCAGAGCGGCCAAGCCCTCGCCGTGACGCGCGTGCGCCGCAACGCCGTGTGGGATACGGTGCAATTCGCCCTGAACGGCATCATCTTCGTGCTGCTCGGCGAACAGTTGCCGAGCATCGTGGCGGGCGCGGCGCAGGTGGTGATCGATACCGGCCATCTCAGGCCGATCTGGCTGGCCGTCTATGTCGTCGCGATCAATCTCGCGCTGGCGCTGCTGCGCCTCGTCTGGGTCTGGGTATCGCTGCGGTTCACGCTCTACCGCGCCGCAAGGCAGGGCCGGACGGTCGCCAAGCCCAACTGGCGGCTGGTGGTGGCGATGTCTGTGGCGGGCGTGCGCGGCGCCATCACGCTCGCCGGCATCCTGACGCTGCCGCTCGTCCTCGACGACGGCACGCCGTTTCCGGCGCGCGACCTCGCCATCTTCCTCGCGGCAGGCGTCATCATCGCCTCGCTCGCCGCCGCCAGCATCGGCCTGCCGTTCCTGCTGCGCGACCTGGAGCTGCCACCGGAGCCGAGCCACCAGCGCGAAGAGGATGCCGCGCGCATCGCCGCGGCGGAAGCCGCGATCCGGATGATCGAAAGGCTGCAGCACGAGCTCGGCGAAGGAAGGGGCGACGCCGACCTCTATGCCGATGTCGCAAGCCGGCTGATGGAACTCTATCGCCAGAGGATCGACACCCGCTCCAAGACCGGCGACGAGGCCGAGCAGGCCAAGCATCTCGAGGAGATCGAGCGGCGGCTGCGGCTGGCGGGGGTGCGGGCCGAGCGCGACGAGATCTACCGCCTCGGGCGCGCCCGCAAGCTGTCGGACGACCTCGTGCGCAAGCTCGTGCGCGAGGCCGACCTCATGGAAGCGCGCTATGCCGCCGCGGGCTAGAAGCCGGCCACGCGCCGAATGCCCATTACCAAGCTGAAAAGGTTCAGGAACCATCCATGGCAGCACTTCCCGGCTTTCTCGTCACGGTTGCTTCCGCGGCGCTGGCAATCCAGCCCGCGGAGATCCCGAACCTG
>Ga0206117_100917_pt1 | contig 20023 bp, 11 predicted proteins | sample 3A5Ametagenome_FD_177997 | JGI IMG/M metagenome (GOLD analysis project Ga0206117, IMG submission 177997) | Enriched microbial communities from leaf-cutter ant dump, University of Wisconsin, Madison, United States - 3A5A | ecosystem: Environmental > Terrestrial > Nest > Insects nest > Nest dump... | reverse complement strand
ATAATTAGAAGCATTGTAATCATCTGGCAAAGCATCTACCAGTACGGCTTTGTCAAGATCAGACATGATTAAGTCTACGCATTCCTGGTAGCTGTTACGGGGAATATCAATGTTATCGAAAATACTGGCTGGTTTATCGTATATCGGTACACCACCAAAACGTTTGATGAGTTCGAAATACAAGAACGCTCTGATAAAATACATCTCCCCAGTAATTCTTTGTGGGGTTTTAGCTTGTATTTGTGAGTCGGTCCAAGGAATGCTGCTCATTTTTGAAAGCATCACATTAGCGATCCTAATGCCTGCATACGATCGGTCCCAAATGTCGCCAATATCATTTAGCTGCGCCCCGCCACGTTCATAATGGTCGTGAAACAAGCCTTGATTTAAAGTACGTACCGAAACGTCGGTATTACCAGAAACAGCCTCATCAGAAGCCTGAGCAGTAGTTCCGCGATGGGCATTAAACCTAGCGTAATCATCTATTAAATGGTTATAGGCGTTATCTGCATAGGCAATGGCCAGTGCTGGATCTTTAAATACTTTTTCTTCATCTAAATCTGCCGAAGGCGTGCGATCTAGGAAATCCTTTTTACATGAGCTAATTACAAGAGCAACAAAAAGGAAAATAAAGGTATATATGTTTCTCATGTTCATGTTATAATTGAATGTTTACACCTAGGTTGTATATCCTCGAAGTAGGATAGATAGATTGTTTTGAAAAATCAGCGTTACTGGTATTGATATTTTCAGGATCCAAGTACATTTTGAAGCGGGTCCAAGTCGCTAGGTTTTGTCCTGTCAAAAAGATCCTCAACGATTGTATCTTTAACGGCTGCAACCATCTAGCAGGTAATGTGTACGAAATTTCGGCATTACGTAACTTGATGTAGGAAGCATCCTGCAAAATGAAATCGTTCAGTTGATAACTGATAAAAGTATTTCCTCTGGAGTGCAAGGCTGGCCAAGTAGCAGTTGAGGCAGTTTGTGGTGTCCAACGGTTCAACATAAACTCGTACATCTGCTGCCCGTTGTTCTGCTCTGTTAAAATTACATCTGAGCTTACATTGGTAACACCTTGGAACATCAAGGAGATGGAAAATCCTTTGTAAGAAACGCGTGGAGAAATACTGAAAATATATTCAGGTACCCTAGAATAACCAATGGCAGTTCTGTCATCGCTATTGATACGCCCATCACCGTTGATGTCTACATATTTTAAATCGCCAGGAATTGGCTTACCCAGTTCATTAGGGATGTAGCTATCAATATCTTGTTGCGAAGTATAAAAGCCATTAGTAACATAGCCAAAGAACTGCCCCACTCTTTTACCTTCTTGTTTTTGATAAGATGGTGCGCCAATAGGCTCATCTCTGCTGATGATCTTATTACGGGCAAAAGAAACCTGCGCATTTACGCCATAAACCAAGTCGCCTTTTTGTTTACTAAAATCAAGTTCTACCTCATATCCTTTGTTATATACTTCACCTACGTTAAGCGCTGGATAGCCCTGTCCCAAACTGGTTAATCCCGAGTTTCTAGCCGTTAAAATGTCTTTACGGGTTTCATCAAACAAATCAATATTTACTGAAAGGGAGTTTTTGAAGAACTTACTTTCTACCCCAATGTTTCTTTTTAAACCTGTTTCCCAAGTAATTTCGGGATTTCCAATACTGCTGTTAGGCAAATAAACCACCGGATAGGTGACCACACTGGTTGGATCGCCAAAATGTACGGGCATTCCTGGGCGGCTATAAGCAGGTGTTGAAGCGGTAAAGCCCGCTGCATTACGCAAATAACTGGTGATGTAAAGGAAACGCTGTCCAATTTCGTCACTACCTACCAAGCCGTAACTACCGCGGATTTTTAAGTAGTTAAGCCACTTTACGTCTTTCAAAAACTCTTCATTGCTTGCTGTCCAACCGGCCGAAACCGCTGGAAAGAAACCATATTTTAAGCCTACCGGAAAATTCTCTGAACCATTGTAAGCAGCATTAAATTCTGCAAAATATCGGTCAGCATAGTTATAAGTAAGCCTGGTAACTATCCCTTGTGATGCCCTAGGCGGAGCAGTAGTAGCCGTTGAGCCTTGAACATTAATTAGCTGACGAGTACCCAATATCAAACCTGTAAAATTGTGCTTGGCAAAACTTCTATTGTAGTTAAAACCCGCTTGTAAATTGGTATGAATAGTTCCACCATTTTCACTCACCAAACCACTCAAAGGTTCATCACGAGGTCTGTCACCCACAATGGTTACTTCCTTGGTATCTCTATCAATGACGTAGGCAGCCCAACTGGCGTTACGACGGGTAGTATTTTCGAAATAAGAATCGTAACCCAAATTGGCTTTAAAGGATAGACCTTTTACCAGTTTACCTAAATTATAATTGATGTTGAAGGTACTTTGTACGTTATTGAAATCGTCGTAACGAGTTCCCCAGCGGGTTAGCACTCCTAGAGGATTCCAAATGTTGGTTCCTACACTTGGGTTTTGCGCCAAACGCCCATCAGGCAATGTCACTGGATAAGCAAAAGCAGGCACCTGTAAAATACGGGAAATCATTGCTTCTACGTTATCGTAAGAAAAAGAACCTGTACCAGAACGTAAGCCGCTAGGCTGATAGCGTTTTTGCAAACGACCGCCCAATTTGATCCCTACTTCTAAATCTTCGGTGAGTTTAATATCCAAGTTGGATCTGAAGTTGTAACGATTGTAATTGGGTACCGAATTGATTTGGTATGGAGAATCGAATTCCTTGAAAATACCATCTTCAAAAAGATAGCCTACCGAAGCAAAATATTTGATGATCTTGGTACCTCCACTAACGTTAACATTGTGTTGGGTTTGTGGATAAGATTTTCGGGTAACATAATCAAACCAGTTGATGTTCGGATAGCCAATTGGGTCTGAACCGTCTTTGAATTTTTGCAGTGCAGCATCGCTCCAGGTCACGCTTTCAAAACCATCGTTCCTGTTGGCTTCGTTAATTAAGTAGGCGTTGGTATAGGCATCCAATGCTTTTGGAATACCCGTATAGCTTTGAATACTGGCATTACCACTATAGCTAATTTTTGGTTTACCTTCTTTCCCTGATTTGGTAGTTACAATGATTACTCCATTAGCGCCCCTAATCCCGAAGGTTGCAGTAGATGAAGCATCTTTAAGGACGTTAATGGTTTCTATTTCGTTAGGGTCTATATCACCAAAGTCTGGGCGTTCTATCCCGTCGACCACCACAATTGCACCCGAACCATTATAGGTAGCCAAACCTCTGATATTGATGACCGAGCTGTTGGAGCCCGGCTGTCCGCTACGTTGTACAGCACCTAATCCTGGGGTTCTACCAATTAGGCTATTGGTGACATTGGAAGTTGGCGATTGCAGAATTTCCTTGCTGCTAATGGTACTGATGGCTCCGGTTAAGGTTGATTTCTTTTGTGTACCATAACCTACCACCACCACTTCGTTCAAATTGGTATTGTCTTCTTTTAAAGATACATTTTGTACGTTGTTGCCAGGAGTTACAGTAATTTCCTGTGCTACAAAACCAATAAAGCTATAAACTAAAATTACTGGGGTTGAAGGCACTGAAATGGCATATTTTCCATCCCCATCACTCACAGCTGTAGTGCCGCCTATTTTAAGTTTAATAGATGCGCCAGGAATAGGCAAGCCCTGATTGTCTTTAACCACTCCCGTAACGGTGCGGTTTTGAGCATAAAGTAGGCAACTAAACGTTGACAATAGGAATAGCAGCAATGCCTTTTTAGCAGGACTAGCTATTTTGTAGGTGCAACGTTTCGAATAAAAACTAAAACTTTGGTAAAGTAGTATCATTCAATTGGGTTAATATTGGTTGATTATAATAATATAGTAACTGCCACAAATAACTTGCGGTAATTGCTAAATGGACTTGAAGAATGAAGTAATAATTTATTCGTTTGCGAATAAGGTGTAGGATTAGGTAGTTTACCCCGCGTTTGGTTCAGTAGTGGTATCATCATACAATATTTGGTTATAGCAAAGATGTTTGAACGAATGGAAATACGGAGGGTAAAATCTTCCTTATTTAGGGGTAAAATTGGTTTAAACAATGGTTAATTAGCGAATGTGATGAGGTAAGATGAGATAATGTGATGATGCGCCAATTAGATAATTAGATAAAACAAGTGCCAACTGCTAGCTGGTAAAGCTGCGGAAAAATTAGCGTAGTCTGTAGGGATGAGACATAGTCCAAAGATCTCTCCACTACGGTCGAGATAACGGAAGGACAAACGATTGAAGCCACCTAATCCCTAAAACTAATTCCTGATTCCTAGCTACTAATTCCTAACTACTAACCACTAGTAACTAGTCCCTAATTTTGCAGCCATATATTCTGAAGGAGACATTTCATACTGCTTTTTAAACTCCTTGCTAAAATACTTACGATCGTTAAAGCCAACGGCAAAGGCAATATCTGAAATGCTCATCTGGTTTTTCTCCAACAAATAAGCCGCTTGTTTCAAACGTACAGTTTTTATCAAATCGGCCACAGATAAATTGGTAATGGCCTGTACTTTTTTGTAAAGTACCGTTTTGCTCATGCCAATTTCCTGCGTTAAGGCAGTTACATCAAAGTCCGTATTATCCAAATTGTCTTCAATGATTTTCATCAATTTCACCAAAAACTTATCGTCGGCAGTTTCAATTTGAACAGGCGCTGGGTTTAGCAAAATATCCCTTACAAACTTTTGACGGGTTGCCTCTTTTGTTGCCAAGATATTTTTAACATTCAGTGCTAATATCTGAATACTAAAAGGTTTGGTGATATAGGCATCGGCACCTTTCTCATAGCCATTGATTTGGTGGATATAAGCAGCTCGGGCAGTAAGCAAAATCACTGGAATATGGTTCACACGCTCATCCATTTTAATATGCCTACAGAGCTCTAATCCATCCATTTCAGGCATCATTACATCGCTAATCACTAAATCAGGAAGTTGGGCAATGGCTATTTCTAAGCCCTCAACACCGTTACTAGCTTCTATGATGCGGTATTGTTGTTGTAAAGATTCTTTAATAAAGTTCCTCAGTTCCAAATTATCTTCAATGATCAATAAAGTATAAACCTGTGCTCCTACTTCCATTGCCGGTGGAGCAATCACTTCGTTCACCGCTGATTGCAAATAGTAATGAACAGGATTATCACTATTCATATACTCAGGAATAATAGCCTGCTGATCCAAATGAGCACTGCCCAATGGCAAAGTCACCGTAAAAGTTGTTTTTCGGTTAAACTCATCTGCGATATCGCTGCTCACTTCAATGGTTCCTTGGTGTAATTCAACAATATTTTTAGAGAGGGCCAGTCCAATACCATAACCACTGTTAGAAACCTCTTCATTATACACCTGAAAGAATTTAGTAAACAACTGGCTGATATTTTTCTCAGCAATTCCCTTACCGTTATCTGTTACTTTTAAGGCTACCTTTTCTCTATCCTGCACTATGGCTACCACAATTTTCCCTTTTTCTGGCGTAAACTTAAAGGCATTAGAAAGCAAGTTAAACACCACCTTTTCTAAATGGTCTTTATCAAAAAATACTTCTAGCTTTTCTACATTGCTTTCAAACTGATAGGTAATTTGCTTATCCTGTGCTAAGGTTTGAAAAGAAAGGTAGATCTCTTCTACAAATTGTACCATGTTACAGGCCGAAAAAGACAGCTTCATGTGACCACTTTCAGCTTTTCTAAAATCCATCAGCTCGGTCACCAAGCGCATTAACCTACTGGCATTATGCTGCACTTGTTCCAATTGTTTATGCAAAGTGGCATTCAGCGTTGAGCCCATCAACATCTTTTCCAATGGGCCTAAAATCAAGGTCAAAGGGGTTCTAATTTCGTGCGAAACATTGGTAAAGAAATCAATCTTCATTTGGTGCATTTCTTCTTGTCGCTCTTTCTCCAGATGTTCCAGGTAAAGTTCTCTTTTAAGTTTTGCACGGTTCTTTTGGAACTGATAAATGGTAGCGATAATGTAATAAAGGATACCACCGTAAATTAAAAATGCCCACCATGTTTGCCACCAAGGTGGTAATACCGTAATGGCCAAAGTAATGGGTGTGGTATTCCACAAACCGTCATTGTTGGCAGCCATTACCTTAAAAGTATATTTACCAGGACTTAAATTGGTGTAGTTGGCTTCCCTTTGTGTACCTGAGTAGTGCCAGTCATCACCCCTTATGCCTTCCATTTTGTAAGCATATTGGTTTTTTTCGGGATTGATAAAATTTAAAGCCGCAAATTTGATGGTGATATACCCTTCGTCATATTTTAGTTCAATATGATCAGAAAAGGTAATCGATTTCTCCAAAGGCGAATCTGCCGAGTCGATTAACACCGGTTTATTCCTCACCAAAAAATCTGTAAAAGCTACTTGAGGTTTGATGTTGTTTTTAATCAGCCTATTTGGGAAAAAAGAAGTCAATCCGTTAATTCCACCAAAAAGCATTTCGCCACTCTTCAATCTTAAACCGGCATTAGTTTGAAATTGGTTACTTGCCAAGCCATCATCGGCATTATAATGTGTAACTTCTACATTTTTAGCATTAAATGGAACTTGAAAGTTTTTAAAACGAAGCTGGTACAAGCCATTATCGGTACTTACCCATATATTTCCTTGCTGATCTTCTACAATGGCGTGTACCACCTCATCAACAAGGGTTTCTTGCTCATTCAGCGCATAAAATTTTTGGGTAATAGGATTATAATAATTCAGTCCTCCTCCATCGGTACCTATCCATATTCTATTTTTCGAATCTTTAAATAAGGTAATGATGCTGTTATTGCTTAGCGTGTTGGGTTGGTTACGCTTTACAAAACGCTTAAAGCTATCCGTTTTTCTGTCGTAATAGTTAAGCCCGTTTTGTGTACCAATGTAAAGATTGTTCTGGTTATCCTTAATCAAAGCCACCACAAAGTTATCGCTAATGCTGGCCTTATCTTTTGGTGAGTGTACAAAAGTGCGATACGAACCATCTGGACGCAGATAACGTAAACCACCGCCGTTGGTACCTACCCAAACGCCTTCTTGCTCTGGAATAATGGAGTTGATCAGGTTCTCGCTAAACTTCCCTTGGGTAACGGCAAACTTAAAGAAACGAATCTTTTTGGTTTCCTTGTTAAAATGGCACAAGCCATCCAATGTACCCACCCATAAGTTCCCATCAGCATCTTCAGCTAATGATTTTACACCATTACGGGTTTGCTTTTGATCATTTCTAATATCATAGTAACGATAGGCTCCTGTGTTTCTGTTGAGGTAATTAATGCCTCCACCATAAGTGCCAATCCATAGCCCCCCGTTTTTATCTTCAGAAATGGCATTCACCACCAAATGCGACAACCCCATTCTATCTCCAATACGTTCTCCAATATTACCAAAGTTGGAATTAGATGGATAATACACATTTAAACCTCCTGCAAAAGTTCCGATCCAAATGCCGGAAGCATTGTCGTGCATAAAACTCCAAATGGTGTTATCGCTCAAACTATTTGGGTTCAGCGCACTGTGAGTATGATTGCTAAATTGCTGCGTGCGGGTATTGAAAATGCTCAAACCATTGCGGGTACCTATCCAAATCTCTTGCTGATCATACACATAAATATCCCTGATCCAATTGGAAAGAATACTTTTACCATCACTTTCTTCATGCTTAAAAATACGTAATTGATCAGTTTGAGGTTCGTACTTAAATAAACCAGCCGTTTCAGACCCAAACCAAAGGTTGCCAGACAAATCTTGCTTAATGACAATGATTTTGGCTGCCATTAATTCCTTTGAATTGGCAATGCTTTTAGGTAGCGGAAGTAATTTTTTTGTTTTGGGATCAAATACCTTTACCCCATTTTTTGAGCCTGCCCAAATTCTTTTGGCCTTGTCCTGAAACAGGATAAAAGTAACGGCACTATACAAACTGGTAGCGGAAGTGTCTTTTAATCCAACCTGCTCTTTTAACACCCATTTTTGGGTATCTACCTGTTTAACACCATCAAAAGTGGCCACCCAAGCATTGTGGTAACTGTCAATCAACACAGAGGAAATATAATTCCTACCGCCTTTTACATCCCTAATATCTACCCGTTTAAACACTTCGGTAGCTGGGTTGTAAATATTCAATCCGTTGGAAGTTGCTATCCAAAGTTGACCATCTTTATTTTCTACAATGGCATTGACCCTATTATTACTAATGCTTTTGGGTTGGTGGTTATCGTGCTTAAAGGTGCGAAAAGTGTAGCCATCATAACGGGTGAGGCCTTTCCAACTGCCCAGCCAAATGAAACCTTTGCTATCTTTTACGATGGTAGCAATAGGACTTTGCGCCAATCCTTCTTTAAATGATAGGTGATTAAATTTGATGGATTCTTGTTGTGCATTTACATTGGTAAAGACACAAAGTAGCCATCCCAAAAGGAAAATTATTGTAAATCTAGATATCAACAGGAAAGTGGTTAGCTGTTGTAAAGATATTTATTCCTTTGATAATCACGCAATATTTGATTAATTCAATCATCAACGGGTTAGCTGGTTTGATGATTTCGTCCAAAAGAACTAGTCATCTCTCCTCACAAAAACCTCATAAGTTTCGAAAAACTACGAGGTTTGTTCCAATCAAAGCTTGTTTTACAAACATTATTTTTAAAGCACTAGAAATAAATCCATTATTCCTTAAAAAATTATGATATCTTACATCCAAATTCTCTAAAGGAATTTATAAACCTAAAACAACTATTCAGCTAATGCATTTCTTTGAAAGAATTCTACAGCCGCCAGCGTACGGCTGGAAGGATTGTAATGGTCATTTGATAAAACCTAGCCCTCAACAAATTTTAAAGGAGTTTTTTAGCAGATTAAACATCTTTAAGGACAAGAAAAATTGGTTGCCCCTTTTAAGTTGGATTAAAATCTTATGCTTAATCCCCTTTTCTTTATTTTTCTAATTTACTTTTTAGAATGGTGGACCATTTTAGCGGCCTTTATTTACAGCATGATCATCATGGGTACGCACGGTACCATTTGGCATCATCGCTACTGCACGCATGGTGCTTACACCTTCCGCAACAAATACTGGCGATTTTTTACCCAAAACTTAACCATCAATGTTATTCCGGAGGAGATTTATGTCATTTCCCATCATGTTCATCACTCCCTTTCAGATAAACCTGGAGATCCTTACAATGCACAGGCGGGCTTTTTATATTGCTTCTTAGCTGATGTTAATCATCAACCTATTGCCAAAGACCTTAGCGAGGCCGAATTTACTCGCGTTCAGCAACTGATGGAACATACGGGCGTTACCTCAAACACCTACGTACAATACCTTAAATGGGGATCCTATGTTAATCCTAAATCGGCCATTCTTTCATGGATTTTAAATTGGGCGTTTTGGTATGCGGCATTTTACTTCATTGGTGGACATGCACTGGCTTGCACCTTATTTGGCGCTGCAGGTTTTTGGGGTATTGGTGTACGCACGTTCAATTATGAAGGGCACGGCAAAGGCGATGACAAAAAGAGAGCTGGAACAGATTATAACTTAAAAGACAATTCCATTAACCAATTATGGCCAGGTATTGTAGCGGGCGAATGGCACAACAATCATCATTTATACCCTAAAAGTGCTAGGAGTGGCTTTAAACCCCATCAAATAGACTTGGCTTGGTATTACATAAAGACAATGCATACTTTAGGTGCGGTGAAACAGTATAAGGATTTTAAGAAACAATTCTATATCCAACATTACTTGCCTAGTAAAGTAAAACCCGATTTGCTTCAACCGATTGAACAAACAGCCCAGTAATTGCTGAGCTGCTTGCGAAAGTTTTAGAGGGACTTTAAAAATTCCATATATAATGGTACACTTTTCTCTGCCCATTCTGCGGAAGTATTAAACTCCATTCCGTAGTAGGCAAAGAAAGGCCTGTAATCTGCTTTAACATATTCAAAGCTTAGTTCAAAAGGTCTTAGCAGCTCTTCCATGGTATATTTATATCGCTGGCCATGCTGGTAATCCTCTGCGTCTACTCCAACAGATAATGCTAAAGCAATTTTCTTGTTGCCCATTTTGTAGCCGCTTTTACTTCCATAGGCCCAGCCATGTAGTACCACTACATCCAACCATTTTTTTAATAATCCAGGGCAGCTGAACCAATAAAACGGGAACTGAAATACCACACGATCGTGTTGTTCTATCAGTTTTTGTTCTGCTTCTATATCAATCTGCTCATCAGGGTAAGCCTTATGCAATTGGTGTACGGTATATAAATCGGGGTATTTGTTCAGTTCTTCTATCCATCTTTTATTGATTACCGAAGTTTCAATATCAGGATGGGTAACGATTACTAATGTTTTCATCTTTTCTTTACCATTGTTTTACAACACAAAATTAAGAAGCATACCACTATTTTGTTAGCTTAGCAACCCAATGTAGGGTACTATAAAAAATGTAAGTAATGTCTAAAATCAAAGAAAGCTCTACCAATTTTGCCAATAAACAGGCCTTAATGGAAGAATGTTCGGAGGTATATGCCGCTAACATTATTGGTGGCCAGTGGGGATTGGTTATTTGCTCGTGGCTGCTCAATGGCAAACTTAGATTTGGCGAGCTGAAGAAGTTGCTGCCGACCATTACCGAACGTATGCTCACGTTACAGCTGCGTAAATTGGAAGAAAACAAAATTGTGAAACGTACCGTATATGCAGAAGTGCCTCCACGTGTAGAGTATGAACTTACAGCAATTGGCTATGACCTTGGCCCCGTTATTAAACTGCTTGAAAAGTGGGGCGAAAAGCATAAGGGCTTGTGAGACATGATAGCTCATGGTTATATACTCTACCAGAGAATAATGAAATAAAATATTCTCTAGTAGAGTTCAGCGATTCAATTGGTCCTCATAGAACCCGGAGATTTTTTACCTACAATAGCAAACTAAAACTTTACTCTCTGTTTCACTTTTAACTTTAAAAGTTTTTAATGCCGCAGGAAGCAAGATACTCTCTCCTTGTTTAATTAAATATTCCACGTCGTTTACTTCAATGGTGTAAAAACCCTCCACACAGACATGGATAACAAAAGAATCAAGAGGTTTATAGTCTAACATTTTTTCGCCAAGAATACTGAGCATGTGCGTAGTGAAAAATTCAGAATCCACAACTTTTGTATCTTGATTTACTGCTGGGAGATAATCCGTTTTATAGGTTTCGTAGACATTGAAATCCAGTGCATCCAATGCCTGTTCTGTATGCAGTTCTCTCAATTTACCATCTGCATCCCTTCTGTCAAAATCATAAATGCGATAGGTTACATCTGATGACTGTTGTATCTCTGCCAAGAGTATCCCTTTACCTATATAATGAATTCTTCCCGCTGGAATAAAAAATACGTCACCAGCTTTTGGCTCTTCGTAATTCAAAATATCTGGTAGAGCCTTTGTATTTAACTTTTCCAAATACAATTCGTCATTTACCTTTTGGTTAAAACCAACCGACAATTGCGCACCTTCATCTGCTTGCATCACATACCACATCTCTGTTTTTCCTAAAGATTGATGTCTGGATTGTGCAAGCTCATCATTAGGATGTACTTGTACAGAAAGGTCCTGATTGGAATCAATGAATTTGATCAACAATGGTAAGGTATCGCCAAACTTGTCATAGATTTTAGTCCCTACCAATTCAGTCTTAAACTCCTTAATTAAGCTCGTTAGTAATTTCCCCGCATATGCACCATTGGCCACTTCCGAAACATCTCCATCTACCGTAGAAATTTCCCAACTTTCACCTATTCTGTCCTCCGCACAATTTTTACCTAAAACTTGGTTGATTTTAGCACCGCCCCATAACCGTTCTTTAAAAATGGGCTTAAATTTTAATGGATATAGCTCAGCCATTATTTGGTTAATTTATCTAACACTGGTTTTAAAATACCTTCCATAATGTCATATCCCGAGGATAGTGGATGCACGCCATCTTTTGCATATTTCTCCGGAAGTCCGTTACGTTCGTCTTTTAAAGCAGAATGATAATCTACAAAAGGAATTTTGTTTTTATCAGCGTATTCTTTGATCATCTTATTTAAGGCAATAATTTTATCTGCTGGGTCAGCAATTTTTCTCCATCTAAACTCGTAAGCTGGCAGTATCGAAGCTAAAACTACTTTTATGCCATTTACTTTAGCCAATTCGGCCATAGAGATAATATTTCCTAATGTATTTTCTGGAGCGATATAGCCTGCATTTTGTGCCACATCATTTGTTCCTGCGGAAATCACTACCACTTTTGGCTTAAGATCAATCACATCTCTTCTAAACCTGATGAGCATTTGCATAGACGTTTGTCCACCAATGCCTCGGCAGATGTAATTATTTTTCTCAAAAAATTCTGGATGTGTTTTGTTCCAGCCTTCGGTTATCGAATTTCCCATAAATACCACAGCTCCTTTCGGTGCAGTTTTATTGGCATTTTCGTATTTACCGAATTTGGCCCAGTCTTCTTGAGATTGAGCATTTGCCAAAGAAAAAAACATGGCAAAAGCTACCGTTAGTATCACATACTTTTTCATTTTATATAGTTTTAGATTAATTGTTAATTGTTAATTGTTAATTGTTAATTGTTAATTGTTAATTGTTAATTGTTAATTGTTAATTGGTTATTATTTCTTGACTATTACAATCCTGCCGATTTCTTTTTACTTGCATTCCATACCAAAGCTGCTAATAAAAAGGAAATTACCGCTGCACCAATCCAGAACGCATTCACTGTTCCAAAGTTATAGTGCGCTTTCCCTTTTACGAAGTATTTTCCATTTTCAATAAGGTGCCCGCTAACAATATCCTGTAGCCCCGCACCTATGTAACTGGCAACTCCTACAACGCCTAGCGCCGCACCTGATGCTTTTTTAGAAGCAATATCAACAGCCATCAAACCGCCTAAATAGCATACCAGCACACCAATAGAAAGTCCAAAAAGCACCATCGCCGTAATATCTATCCAAGTGTTTCCTTTAGGCATGTAAAGAAAAATGGCTATGGATGTTGCATTGAGTATACCAAAAATTAAAGCTGGTATATTACGACTTCCCTTGAAAAAGCTGTCCGAAATATAGCCTGAGGAAACCGTCCCCAAAATACCGCACACCGAACTTACAGAGATAATGGAACTGGCTTCAACAGTGGTATATCCCTTATTGGTTTCCAGGAAAAATACGCCCCAGCTGTTAATTGCGTATCTACTCACGTACATAAACGAACTCGCGGAAGCCAGTATCCATATATATGGATTTTTAAGCACTTTAAGTTGGTGTGAAGATACAGAGCCGCTCTCCTTTTCTTTAACAATTTGTTGTTCTTGCAAGTACAGACCTTTACTTTCTGGGCTTTCGTGCAAAAATGAATAGATAATGATTACCCCAACCACTCCAAATACACTAGCTCCCCAAAAGCCCCATTGCCAGCCCAATGCCGAAACGATAAGGGATATCACAATAAATGTAATAGACTCGCCAATGTTGTGGCTAGCACTCCAAAAGCCATAATAGGTACCTCTTTTTTCGGCACTATACCATCTTGTTAATGCAATTACGCTAGGCGGTGCACCCATACTTTGCGACCAACCGTTTACACCCCACAAAATAACAAACATGAGGAACGAAGTAGTAAATCCTAACAGCAAACAAATGATGGAAGAGACAAAAAGGCCAGTAGCCATAAATCGTCTGATGTTTACTCTATCTGCCAAGAAACCGTTTACAAATTTACCTGCGGCATAGCTGAAAAATAATGCCGAACCAATAATGCCTAACTGCGACTCGGTAAGTACTCCAGCTTTTACCAAGGGGTTTTTGACTACGTTTAAACATAACCTACAAACATAATATAAGCCGTAGCCTAAAGTGGCAGACAAAAACACCCCCCAACGGAGTCGGTTTAAATATTTCTTGCGTTCGTTTTCTTCTAATGGTAGTGCATCTATGCCAGCTGTTGGCGCATAATAACTTAATAGTTTTTTTAACATTTTAAGATAAGTTTCTGAGCCCTACTCGTTATTTTTTAGCTGGATTGGCATTTTTGAAAAACATTTCGGTAACAACCGGATAATGGTCTGAAGGTAATTTCCCTTGGTAGTCATCTTTAACTATGCTATAACGGGTTACACCTAATTTGTCTGCTGTTAAAAAAATATGGTCTATTGGGCTTTCTGGATTTGAATTAATGTTAAAGCCATTATATGACCCTGCAGAAGAGCTTATCTTTTTTGCTACCTTAATGGCATCTTTTAAAATCGAAGATTTAGAAAGGATTTTATAATTAGCACTTGTTCTGTCGAAATTAAAATCGCCACACAATACCGCTGCATTATCTTGAGCTAAAGCTGCTATTTTGGTGAGCAGTAATTTAGCGCTATTCGTTTGCGCCAACATTCCTTTATGATCAAAATGGGTATCAAAAACATATAAGGTTTTTTGAGAAACGATTTCCTTTAACAAAATCCAACTGCAAACTCTTTTATACTTTGCATCCCAACCTTTACTTGCTTTTTCTGGTGTTTCTGACAACCAAAAATGACCTTTGTCTATTAATTCAAACTTCTCTTTTTTATAAAAAATAGCACAAAACTCATCAGTACCATTGCCTTCTTTATCTATACCAGACCAAGCATAAACCGGCATTTTTTCTAGCAAATCTTTAAGCTGGTTTGGCTTGGCTTCTTGTGTACTAAAAATATCGAAATCTTGTTTCTTGATTAGATCGGTCATGATTTCTTTTCTGTTGATCCATAGGTTGCCCGTATCTTTTGGATTATCGTAACGAAGGTTATAAGTGGCTAGCTTAAATGACTGAGCAAAACTGAATGTAGCGCATAATAATAGTGTAGATAAAACGACGTATTTTTTCATCATTGGTGTTTAGGTTAGTTAATATTGGTTAGTTATTGTATTATTTTTTTAGTTGAGATCTCGCCATTTTCTTTGCGGATAGTGACGATATAAATTCCATTTGGATAATTAAAAGGCAACTCAATACGATTATTTTCTGGCAATAAAAGACACGAATGTCTGATCAGAACTTTGCCCGACATATCATTCACTATAATTTGCGACTGAGTTCGCTCATCATTGTCAATTGATAAATTGAGTTTGTTGTTTTTAGCATAAGCATTAAAGCCTTTTTCGCTTAGCGCTCTTTTAATACTTACCATTTCCGACAACTCGGTTTTACCACTGTAATCTACTTGACGAAGCTGATAATAACTGGTACCAGCAAGGGGCTTCCAATCTGTAAAACTGTAATTGTTGACCACATTGCTATCATGGGCTCCATTTACCGTAGCTAAGAGTTCTGGCTTAAGGCTAGGCGTTAACCTAATGACTTCAAAATGTGAATGATCATTCTCGGATGCTGTTTGCCAATTAAGCTGTACTTGATCACCTATGGTAGTTCCTTTAAAAAATACCAGCTGTACGGGAAGTGCGTCAAGCGCATGCTCTTCTTGTGTAATACCTTCTAAAGAAAGTACATGATCATTTGTTGTTCCCACAGCCGAACGTCCTAAAGATGTGGTACCTTCAGTAGTATTTGAGCCGTTTACGTAAAGCCTAAAGTACGCTGTAACACCTCCGGGTATCTGTTGTAAATCCGGAATATTAGAGAGGTCTAACGACGCTTGAGCGTCTCCTTCGGTGTCTGTGGCCTGAGTAAGTATTACCGGTAAAGCCATACGCTCGAAATTAACGCCATCCAAACTGTATTTCCAATACCAAACTTTTGCCCCACCGGCAGAGATTCTAATTTTGTAGTTTAACTTGGTTAGCGATAGTTTTTTTGTTGGCTTAACGGTAACGCCAAATTTAAAATACATGTCGGAGGCAACAGATTTTGTGGTATCTGCAACCATTGCACTTGTAGGGATATTGGTTACTGATGCAAATGCTCTTGATAGTAAAACTGGATCGCCAGTGGCATTGGTGGTGTTTTTAATTCCAGTACCTCGTTGTAGCGCATTACCGGTCAACGCATTGTCTACCAAAGATGGAGCGATTGAAGTTTCGTTACCACTAACTTGAGGCGAAGCAAACTGCCAAGCTAAAACTTTTGGTCCCACCACAACATCTTTAACCGTTCCGTTAACTACCAGTGCATAATCATTGCTGTTATTAGCCAAAGAACGACCAATTGCCGTAGTGCCAGAACTAGTGTTGGAACCATTGGTATACAGCCTGAAATAGATATTCTGCCCTGGCAATACGTTTTGCAAGGCGCTTATTGAGGAAAGATCTAGTTGCGGTTGTAAATCTCCTTCGGTATCAGTTGCACCAGCAAGAACTACTGGATTGGCTATTTTAATAAAATTAACCCCGTCTAAACTATATTTCCAATACCAAACTTTTGCCCCACCAGCAGAAATCCTAATTTTATAATTTAAGCTACTTAACGATATGGAATAACTTGGCTTAACAGTAAGTGCAAAACCAAAATACATGTTATTAGTTATCGCCAAAGTGGTATCGGCTACGTTGCTAGAAGTACTCGTACTAGCAACCGAAGCAAAAGCTCTAGCTAATGCAATAGGTGTAGTGTAGGTATTATTTGTCAATTTTAATCCGCTACCGCGATGTAAATCGGTCACAGTAATGGCATTGTTGATAACAGATGGCACACTAGTGCTTTCATTACCGACACTTTGAGGAGAAGCAAACTGCCAAGCAGCTAGTTTATTCACAGTAGCAGCACTTTCTACAAAACCCGATACTGAAAGGGCATAATCATTTGTAGTAGTGGCCAAGGATGTACCAATGGCAAACTTGCCCGTATTTGCTCCGTTTACGTACAATCTAAAGTAAATGGTTTTATCAGAAGATACCTTTTGTAAATCCGCGATATTGGCCAAGTTGATAGTAGCAAGCGATGTAGTTGTCGGATTATTAAAACGAAATGGTTTGGCCAAAAACTTATAATTAACCCCATCTAGACTATATTTCCAGTACCAAACCTGCCCTCCATCAGCAGCAGATAACAAACGAACGTCTATCCCTGTTAGCGAAAGCTGTTGAGATGCTTTTGGATTGATTAAAAATTGGTAGTACAGGTTATTGTTTACTGCAAGTGTGGTATCAGCAGAGCCATCTGTTGTAGGCACCGATGCTGTGGCTCCAAAACCACGGGTAATAGTTGCGGCATTAAGTCCACTGCCACGGGTTAAGGTAGCACTGTTTACTTGCGGATGGTTGTAGCTGGAGCCAGCACTTGTTTCGTTACCACTTGAAGAAGGGTTGGCAAACTGCCAAGCAAGTAATATTGCATTTGCTTTTTCAGTTTTCTTATCGCTACGTTTATAAATGGCAATATCATCTATACTTAGGCGGCCATTATTGCCGCTTGTTAATGCAAATTTATTAATTCGAAAACGCACGGAGCCTGCTATATCCATGGCTATTGTAGCCTGTTGCTTTACCCCTTGATGGGTGGTAAAAACTGGACCAATTGCTTGCCATGTAGCACCCTGATTTTTAGAGTACTCCAATTGCCATCTGGCTACACTGTCTGTAGCATAAATACTGTGCTGAACGGTAACTTTTGAAGCACCTTCTGTGACATCAAACAGCATTTGGAGATATGCAGAACTGGTATTGTTTTGCGCCATACGCACGGAGTACAAACCACTTGTTTGCCTGTCGTTGTTGTAACTGCCGCCAACTATCGCATTGCTCAATAACCAAGAACCCGTTCTAAAAGTAACATTAGCCGCAGCATAAGTTGATTTTAAAGGATTGGCCTCTTCAAAATCTTCTGGAAACTGTCTATACAAATCTCCTAATTCATTATACTTCGAAAATACTTTAGTCATTACGGGATAATGATCTGAAGGGATGCTACCATTATAGCTATCTAGTAAAATATCGTAACTACTTGCTTTTAAGTTGTTCGTTAAAAAAATGTGATCTATTCTGTTTTTCCTGTAATCAATCACGAAACCATTTCCAGTACCCCTTTCCTTTTCATGGTTAACGGCAGCCAAATTGTAGCTATCCTTTAAAATCCCAGAGTTGTTTAAGGAAAGATAGTTAGGCGTAAATTGATCCAAGTTTAAATCGCCTAAAAAAATAGCTGCTTTGCTCCCTGCTATTTCACCAATTTTCTGTTTAACTAATGCTACGCTATTGGTGCGGGCATCAGTACCAACATGATCAAAGTGGGTAGAGAAAACGTAGAAATCTAATCCAGTTAAATTATCCTTAAGGTAGGCCCAAACGCAGATACGCTCAAACTTGGCATCCCAGCCCTTACTTTGGATATTAGGCGTTGCCGATAACCAGAAATGTCCTTGTCCCTGTAAAGACAACCTATTGGTGTTATATATAATTCCTGTCGGGATTTTTTGGAAAACACCCACGCTATCGAACCTTGGCATGGCACTGATCAGGTAACCCACCATACTGGCCTCAGTTTCCTGTAAGCCAATCACATCGAATTTATATTTCTCAATTAAATTGACTACCAAGGGCTTTCTTTCATCCCATGTATTCTCCACATCGTCCAAAGTATTTCCGCGAAGATTATAGCTAGCAATAGACAATTCCTGTCCATTAACCCTAGCGCTGGCCAGCCAACACAGTAGGATTACAAGTACCCTAAGTTTCATCAGATTTGATTTGATTTTTTGGTGGAAACCATCTTGATTTCATCACAAGTATAAAAATCAAGATGGTCGATAAAAGCAATATTACATCAGTGCCAAGCTTGGAGCTTTTAGCTAGATTTATTTTTTGTACACGGCAAAGTCATCAATACTTAAGCGACCGTTATTGATGGAAGGGTCTTCTTTTTCGTCGCCCAAACCTAGCTTAACAATTCTAAAACGTACCTTTCCTTCAAGATCCAAGTCAAACTCAGCTTTTTCTTTCACTTTACTTTTGGCTTCAATTACTTCACCAGCTGGTTTCCATTTTTTACCGCCGTCTGTAGAATAATCTAAACGAAACTTGCATGGCTTATCAGCCTTTGCCGAGTAAGAACTGTACCAAAAACTTACTTTAGACACCCCTTCTTCCAAATCGAAATCGGTACGCAAATAATAATCCATTTTATTAGAACCAAGCATTCTAATGGCACAAGTTCCGGTTACAGGTTTATCATTTTCGAAATTATCGATCTTTGCCCCAAACATGGTCCAAACACCAGTTTTTAGCGTAACACTTTTCTTTTTATAATTATCTTCCTCACTCTTATTCTCAAAGCTCTCTGGAAAATCTGGATATATTTCTCCTTTTTGCGCTTTCACTTTAACAGCTAAGCTTAGCATTAAAACAGATGCAAATAAAATTTTAGCAGCTCCCATCATCTTTCTTATTTAATTATTTTTTTACTTATTGAGATATTATTTCCGCTCAACGAAACCACGTAAATGCCTTTGTTAAGTCCTGTAGGAAACTGTAATTCATTTTTTCCAGTCTGTAAGCGAACGGTGGCTTTATAAACCTGACGACCAGACATATCAACGAGTTTTAAATCTACTGTTCCTGCATTTTCTGCCTCAAAACTTAAATTCAACACATCATCTTTAAAATAGGCCAGTAGTTCTGAACTAGTTAATGAAACCTTAACAGGGATAATTTCCGACAACTCCGAATCTCCATTTAAATCTACCTGACGTAATTGGTAGTAATTGGTGCCGCTTAATGGGCTATAGTCGGTAAAGTTGTAGGTTTTGACCTCGTCAGAATTTCCACTTCCAAGCACCTTACCTAAACTTAAAGGAGAATTATCTTTTTGAATGCGAAGAACTTCAAAATAAGCATTTTGTTTTTCTGAGCTTGTTGCCCAATTCAGGCGCACATTTCTACCAATATTCTCGCCAGTAAATTTGGTGAGTTTAACTGGAAGAGTACTTTCTACGGTACCGTTTAAAGATATTGCATAGGTATTTTCATCAGTAGAAATTCCTAAACCTGTTGAACCAGTAGTTGCATTAGCACCCTGTA
>Ga0206117_100914_pt1 | contig 20128 bp, 17 predicted proteins | sample 3A5Ametagenome_FD_177997 | JGI IMG/M metagenome (GOLD analysis project Ga0206117, IMG submission 177997) | Enriched microbial communities from leaf-cutter ant dump, University of Wisconsin, Madison, United States - 3A5A | ecosystem: Environmental > Terrestrial > Nest > Insects nest > Nest dump... | reverse complement strand
TGGACGAGCTATCGGGCCGAAACCGCGAATCTGAGAAGGAAGCCACGGGCCGGCGGCCCATCCCTCTGCAGATCAAGTTCATTAAAAATCGGCTGGAGGGAAACATACAAGGGCTGGGGAGAGGGGGGCGCCCCTCAGGGCGTCAGCGCTGATCCAGGCGCCAAGCCACCTCTCCCCCGGCCCCCGCTCCGCGCCCCGGCCCCGTGGCCTGCATGCCACGGGGCGCTCCGGCGGGCGAAGCAGTGCTTCGCTTTCTCCGCCCACGCCCCGCAAGGGGAGAGGGGACCAAACCGGGCCACGCTCCTTGCTGGGTTGCCTTGTTTCAAGGCCCGGCGATCAAGAGTTACCACAGCAACACTTCAGGCAAAGCCAAACCACTCCCCACCTTTGCCCTTCGCCCTTCGCCCTTTGCCCCTCAAACCTCAAACCTCAAACCTCAAACCTCAAACCTCAAACCTCAAACCTCAAACCTCAAACCTCAAACCTCAAACCTCAAACCTCAAACCTCAAACCTCAAACCGATACCCCACCCCATAAACCGACCGCACCCAATCCTCCCCGCCCACATCCGCCAGCTTCCGCCGCAGGTTCTTCACATGGCTGTCCACCGTGCGATCGGTGACCACCCGGTGATCCGCATACAGCCGGTCCATCAGCTGGTCCCGCGAATACACCCGGCCCGGTGTGCCCGCCAGGGTGCGTAGCAGGCGGAATTCGACCAGGGTGAGTTCGAGGTCGCGGCCGTGGACGCTGGCGCGGCAGGCGGCTTCGTCTATGGCCAGGCCGGGCGCGGCGCTGGCTTGCGGCGCATGGCGGAAGCGGCGCAGCACCGCGTGCACCCGCGCCACTACTTCGCGCGGGCTGAAGGGTTTGCAGATGTAGTCGTCGGCGCCCAGCTCCAGGCCGAGCAGGCGGTCTATCTCTTCGGCGCGGGCGGTGACCATGATGACCGGCACGAGGCTGACGCCCCTCAACTCGCGGCAGATTTCCAGGCCGTCGCGATTGGGCAGCATCAGGTCCAGCAGCATCAGGTCGGGGGCGTAGTCGTGGAAGGCGGGCATGGCGTCGGCACCGTCATGCACCTGGCGGCAGCCGTAGCCGGCGGCGGCCAGGTAGTCGGCCAGCACCGCGGCCAGCCGGGGTTCGTCTTCCACGATCAGGATGCGGCCCTGGGCGGTGCTGTTCACTGGACGACCCTCCTGTCGCTGCGCGACCGAGGACCGGCTTTGCATGGCCGGTCCGCTGCGCAGGCGCGCAGCACTGCTGCGCGAAACCCCTGCTCCGCCCTCCCCAGGGGAGGACGAGCGCCCCCTTCGGGCGGCCGCGCGGGGGCGCTCATGCCGCCTCCGGCAGCCGGAGGCTGATTCTCAGGCCGCCCAGCGGCGAGGCGGCGGCTTCGATGCGGCCGCCATGGGCTTCGACGATGTTGTGGCAGATCGACAGGCCCAGGCCGCTGCCACCGCTGGCGCGGTTGCGCGAGGCCTCGGTGCGGTAGAAGCGCTCGAACAGGCGGGACAGCTTGTCCGCCTCCACGCCGGGCGCACTGTCGTCGAAGACGATGCGCAGCCAGCCCGCCTCGCGCTCGGCGACCACCCGCAGCACGCCGCCGGCATCGGTGTAGCGCAGCGAGTTCTCCAGCAGATTGGCGAACAGTTGCTGCAAGCGCTGCTCGTCGCCCAGCACCCGCAGCGGCCCGGCGGAAATCCGCGCTTCCAGGGCGATGCCGGCGCCTTGCAGGCGGCCGCGCATGCCGGCCAGGCTGGTTTCCAGCACCAGCGCGAGGTCTATCGGCGCGCGGCGGTAGGCGAGCGCGCCGACGTCGGTCAGCGACAGGTCGTGCAGGTCATCCACCAGCTTGCCAAGCTGGCCGACTTCCTGGTGCAGCGCGGTCACCGAAGCTGGCGCCAGCGGCCGGATGCCGTCCTGTATCGCTTCCAGCTCGGCGCGCATCACCGCCAGCGGCGTGCGCAGTTCGTGGGAGATGTCGGCCATGAAATCCCGGCGGGCGCGTTCGTTGTGCTCCAGCGCCTGGGCGAGGTGGTTGAAGTCCTGCGCCAGCTGGCCCAGCTCGTCGCGCGCGCCGGCATCGATGCGGGAGCCGTAGTCGCCGGCGGCCAGGCTGCGGGTGCCGGCCGCCAGCCCGCGCACCCGCCGCAGCAGCGCGCGCGACAGCAGCCAGGCCAGCACTGCCGCCACCAGCACCGAGGCCGCACCTATGCTCCACCACGCGCGCAGCTGGGCTTCGTAGAAGCGGGCGTCACCGCCGGCCAGCGCATGCTGGAAGGGCAGCATCGCCATCCAGCCAACGACTTCGCCATTCACCTCCACCGGCCGCAGGATGGAATCGCGCCCGGCCTCCGGGTTGCCGACCAGCACGCGGTACTCCGGGTCCAGCACCGCGAAGCGGAACACCGCGCCGGTCTGGTCCGAGATCGGTGGCGGCCCCAGCGGCGGCCCCTGCACATGCGGCTCCGGGCTCAGCAGGGGAAACCAGACATCCGGGTTGTCGCGGATGAAGTTCCAGCTGCCGTGGCGCAGGTACTCCTTGCCCAGGCGCGGCAGCATGCCCTCCATCCGCTCTATGCCCTGCTCGTTGAGGTAGTCGAGGAAGGCGTGCTGGAAGGTGATGCGCGCGGCCACGCCGTTCACCAGCAGCACGGCGGCGCAGGCGAGCAGGATGGCGAGGAAGAGTTTTACGGTGATACCGGGTTTCATCGGCGGGTTGCGGCGCTCGGGCTGCGCGCCGGGTGAGGAGGAAGAGCGCGTATTAGCTGCGCCGGCGGACGGGAAATCAATACCTTTGCCGCCCCGCCGGGCAATCTCCAAATTTGCTGCACATTTGCCCCTTAAGGTCGCCAGCCTCAGATAGCCACGAGTGCTGCGCATGTTCCCCACCGCCCCCGATTCCCCTCTTCCGCACCAGCCGCGCCGGCCGCGCGCGGCCGCCCTGCCCCCGCTGCCGGCATTGACGCTGGCCTCGGCGCTGATGCTCGTCGCCTGCTCTCCGGCGCCCACGCCGGTGATGCCGCAGGCCGAAGTCCAGGTGTGGGCGGTGAGCACCGAACGGCTGGCGGTGGAACAGACCCTGCCCGGCCGCACCGTGGCCTACCTGACTTCGGAAGTGCGGCCGCAGGTGGGCGGCATCATCCAGCGCCGGCTGTTCACCGAGGGCCAGGAGGTGAAGGCCGGCGAGGTGCTGTACCAGATCGATCCGGCCAGCTACGAGGCCGCCCGCGACAGCGCCAACGGCAGCCTGGCGCAGGCCGAGGCGGCGGTGCAGTCCGCCCGGCCGAAGGCGGAGCGCTACGGCAATCTCGTCGCCCTGGATGCGGTGAGCAAGCAGGATGGCGACGACGCCATCGCCACCCTGCGCCAGAACGAGGCGGCGGTGGTGGCGGCCCGCGCGGCGCTGCGCACGGCGCAGATCAACCTCGGCTACACCCGCATCACCGCGCCCATCTCCGGCCGCATCGGCACCTCCACCTATACGCCGGGCGCACTGGTGACGGCCGGCCAGGACAACGCGCTGACCACCATCCAGCAGCTCGATCCGATCTATGTGGACGTGACCCAGTCCAGCGCCCAGCTGCTGGCGCTGCGCAAGCAGCTCGACAGCGGCGCGCTCAAGGCGGTGAACGGCAAGGCGCAGGTGAGCGTGGTGCTGGAGGACGGCAGCACCTACGGGCGCAGCGGCACGCTGGAATTCGTCGGCACCGCGGTGGATACCGGCACCGGCAACGTCACCCTGCGCGCGGTACTGCCCAACCCGGACGGCCTGCTGCTGCCCGGCATGTACGTGCGGGCGGTGCTGCCGATGGCGGTGAATGACAACGCGATCCTGGTGCCGCAGAGCGCGGTCAGCCGCAACACCCGCGGCGAGGCCACGGTGCTGCTGGTGGGCGACGACGGCAAGGTGGCGCAGCGGGTGGTGCAGACCGATGCCGCGATCAAGGACAAGTGGGTGGTGGGCGCGGGCCTGAAGGCTGGCGAAAAGCTGATCGTGGCCGGCGGCAGCAAGGTCGCGGTCGGCCAGACGGTCACCATCGCCACCACCGCTCCGGCAACCGTGGCCGCCAGCGGCGCCAGCGAGTAAGGAAGCACCATGGCCCGCTTTTTCATCGACCGGCCCATCTTCGCCTGGGTCATCGCCATCCTCATCACCCTGGCCGGCGTGCTCTCCATCTCCACGCTGTCGCTGGAGCAATACCCGGACATCGCGCCGCCCTCGGTCTCCATCCGCGCCACCTACACCGGCGCCTCCGCCGAAACGGTGGAGAACTCGGTCACCCAGGTCATCGAGCAGCAGATGACCGGGCTGGACAACCTGATGTACATGTCGTCCAGCTCCACCTCCTCCGGCAGCGCGCAGATCACGCTGACCTTCGAATCCGGCACCAACGCGGATACCGCGCAGATGCAGGTGCAGAACAAGCTGCAGCAGGCGGAATCCATGCTGCCGGATTCGGTGCAGAGCACCGGCGTCACCGTCACCAAGTCCTCCGGCAGCATCTTCATGGTGCTGGCCTTCACCTCGGAGGACGGCAGCATGAACGGCACCGACATCGCCGACTACATGGTCTCCACCGTGCAGGACCCGATCAGCCGCGTCTCCGGCGTCGGCAACGTGCAAGTGATGGGCTCGGAATACTCGATGCGCGTCTGGCTGGAGCCGGAGAAGCTGCGCACTTACAAGCTCATGCCCTCGGACGTGGCCAGCGCCATCCAGGCGCAGAACAGCGACGTTTCCTCCGGTTCGCTGGGCGCGCTGCCCGCGGTGAACGGCCAGCAGCTCAGCGCCACCATCACCGCCCGCAGCCGGCTGCAGACGGCGGCGCAGTTCGAGCAGATCGTGCTGAAGTCCGACAGCAGCGGCGCGGTGGTGCGCCTCGCGGACGTCGCCCGGGTGGAGCTGGGCAGCGAGGACTATGCGGCGGTGAGCCACCTCAACGGCAAGCCGGCCGCCGGCATGGGCATCGAACTGGCCAGCGGCGCCAACGCGCTGGACGTGTCCAAGGCGGTGGAAGCCCGCCTGCAGCAGCTCAAGCCCTTCTTCCCCGCCGGGCTGAGCTACCAGGTGGCCTACGACACCACGCCCTTCGTCAGGATCTCGATCGAGGAAGTGGTCAAGACCCTGCTGGAAGCGGTCGCCCTGGTCGTGCTCATCATGTATCTCTTCCTGCAGAGCTGGCGGGCGACGCTGATTCCGGCGATCGCGGTGCCGGTGGTGCTGATGGGCACCTTCGGCGTGCTGGCGCTGCTCGGCTACTCGATCAACACCCTGAGCATGTTCGGCATGGTGCTGGCCATCGGCCTGCTGGTGGATGACGCCATCGTGGTGGTGGAGAACGTCGAGCGGGTGATGGCGGAAGAGAAGCTCTCCGCCCGCGAGGCCACCCGCAAGTCCATGAGCCAGATCACCGGCGCGCTGGTCGGCATCGCCCTGGTGCTCACCGCGGTGTTCCTGCCGATGGCCTTCTTCGGCGGCTCCACCGGCGCGATCTACCGCCAGTTCTCGGTGACCATCGCCTCCTCCATGATCCTGTCGGTGGTGGTGGCGCTGACGCTCACCCCGGCCCTGTGCGCCAGCCTGCTGAAGCCGCCCGGCGCGGACGGCCACGCGGTGCATCGCGGCCTGCTGGGGCGCTTCTTCGGCGGCTTCAACCGCATGTTCGACCGCAGCGCCGACCGCTACCACGGCGGCGTGCAGACCCTGCTGCGTCGCCGCCGGCTGGGGCTAGCCTTCTACGTCGCCCTACTGGCGCTGGCCGCGCTGCTGTTCTGGCGCCTGCCGACCTCCTTCCTGCCGGACGAGGACCAGGGCATGTTGATGGTGCAGGTGAAGCTGCCGCCGGGCGCCACCCAGCAGAGCACGCTGCAGGTGATAGACCAGGTCACCGACTATGTGCGCAAGCAGCCAGAGGTGGATTCCATCATGACGGTGGCCGGCTTCAGCATCGGCGGCAGCGGCCAGAACTCCGGCATGGGCTTCGTCAAGCTCAAGGACTGGGACGACCGCAAGGCCAGCGCCCAGGAACTCGGCATGCGCATCAACGAAGCCATGGCCGGGCTGCCCGACGCCCAGGTGTTCTCGATGGCGCCTTCTGGCATTCCCGGCCTGGGCCAGAGCGCCGGCTTCACCCTGCAGCTGCAGGATCTGGGCGGCGCCGGCCACGAAGCCCTGGTCGCCGCCCGCCAGCAGCTGCTCGGCGCGGCCGCCGCCAGCCCCGGCGTGACCAATGTGCGCTACTCCAACCTGGAAGACGCGCCGACCTTCGCGGTGAAGATAGACGACGCCAAGGCCAGCGCGCTGAAGCTGACGGTGAGCGACATCAACAGCACGCTCGCCACCGCCATCGGCGGCACCTATGTGAACGACTTCATCAACCGCGGCCGCATCAAGAAGGTCTATCTGCAGGGCGAAGCCGAGGCGCGCATGCTGCCGCAGGATGTGGACCGCTGGTCGGTGCGCAACAGCAACGACGAGATGGTGCCGCTGGCCGCCTTCGCCAGCAGCGGCTGGAACTACGCGCCGGCGGCGCTGGCCCGCTTCAACGGCTCGGCGTCGATGGAGATCACCGGCGAGCCGGCCAGTGGCGTCAGCTCCGGCACCGCCATGGCCGAGATGGCCAGCCTGGTGTCGCAGCTGCCCACCGGCATGGGCTACGCCTGGTCCGGCCTGTCCTACCAGGAGCAGCTTTCCGGCGCTCAGGCGCCGCTGCTGTACGCGGTGTCGCTGCTGTTCGTGTTCCTGTGCCTGGCGGCGCTGTACGAGAGCTGGTCCATCCCCTTCTCGGTGATGCTGGCCGTCCCCATAGGCATCGTCGGCGCGCTGCTGCTGACCACGCTGCGCGGGCTGTCCAACGACATCTACTTCCAGGTCGGCCTGCTCACCACCGTGGGGCTGGCGGCGAAGAACGGCATCCTCATCGTCGAATTCGCCAAGGAGCTGGAAGAAAAGGGACGGCCGCTGGTGAGCGCGGTGCTGGACGCCGCCCGCCTGCGCCTGCGCCCCATCCTGATGACCTCCGCCGCCTTCCTGCTCGGCGTGCTGCCGCTGGTCATCAGCAGCGGCGCCGGCTCCAGCGGCCGCCACTCGCTGGGCACCGGCGTGTTCGGCGGCACCCTGGTGTCCACCCTGCTGGGCATCTTCTTCGTACCGCTGTTCTACGTCATCGTGCGCAGCCTGTTTCCCGCGAAGCAGGCCACCGCGAACGCCGAGGTGACCCCGTGATGCCCGCCCGCTTCCCCCGTCTGGCTCAGACCGCCATTTGCGCCGCCCTGTGCGCCACCCTGCTGGCCGGCTGCGTCAGCATGGCGCCGGATTACCAGCGCCCGCAGGCGCCGGTGCCGGCCGGATTCCGCGATGCACCGGCGACCGGCGCCGCCAGTGATACCAGCGCGGTGGCCGATCTGCCCTGGCGGCAGGTGTTCGTCGATGCCCGCCTGCAGCAGGTGATCGCGCTGGCGCTGGACAACAACCGCGACCTGCGCGTCGCCCTGCTCAACATCGAGAAGGCCAGGGCGCAGTACCGCATCCAGCGCGCCGACCTGCTGCCGACGGTGACCGCCGGCCTGGGCCAGAGCGTGTCGCGCGGCAGCTCGGCCAGCAGCGCCGGCTCCACCATCAGCCGCAGCCATACCGCGGAAGTCGGCTTCAGCAGCTGGGAGCTGGATCTGTTCGGCCGCATCCGCAGCCTGAAGGACGAAGCGCTGGAAACCTGGCTGGCCACCGCGCAGACGCAGCGCTCCACCCGCCTCAGCCTGGTCGCCGAAGTGGCCGGAGACTGGCTCACCGTGGCCGCCTACCGCCAGCGCCTCGCGCTGGCGCAGCAGACCCTGGCCAGCCAGCGCGAAACCCTGCGCCTGACCGAGTACCGGCATGCCCAGGGCGTGCTCTCCGGCGTCGATCTGGCCTCGGTGCAGACCAGCGTGGAAAGCGCCCGCAGCGATGTCGCCAGCTACGACACCCAGCTCGCCCAGGCGCGCAATGCGCTGGAGCTGGTGGTGGGCGCCAGCGTGCCGGATGCCCTGCTGCCGGCGCTGCATATCCCAGATGAGGCCGCGAACGAAGCGGTGGCGCTGGCGCCGCTGCCGGCCGGGCTCTCCTCCAGCGTGCTACTGCAGCGGCCGGACGTGCGCTACGCCGAGCATGCGTTGAAGGCGGCGAATGCGGACATCGGTGCCGCCCGCGCCGCCTTCTTCCCCACCATCTCGCTCACCGCCTCCACCGGCCGCGGCAGCGACCAGCTCTCCAATCTGTTCGAGGCCGGCAACCGCAGCTGGTCCTTCGCGCCCAGCATCTCCATTCCCATCTTCAATGCCGGCGCGCTGAAGGCCCAGCTGGACGCGGCCGAGATCGGCAAGAACATCTACGTCGCCGAATACGAGCACGCCATCCAGACCGCCTTCAGCGAAGTCACGGATGCGCTGGCCGAGCGGGCGCGCATGGATGAGCGGCTGGACGCGCAGCGCGCGCTGGTGAATGCCGCCACCCGCGCCCACACCCTGGCCGAGGCGCGCTACCGCAACGGGGTGGACAGCTACCTGGAAGCGCTCACCGCGCAGCGCACGCTGTACAGCGCGCAGCAGGATCTGATCACCCTGCGCCTGGCCGAAGCCAGCAACCGCGCCATGCTGTACAAGGTGCTGGGCGGCGGCGCCGATGCGGACTCCGACCCCGGCACCGCCGCATCGGTCGGCGGCTAAAGGCGGGAGCCGGCCCCCGGCGAGGCAGCGCGCCGGCCGAACCACTCGCCGCACAGCGCCGGCGCGGCCTCCAGCGAGGTGAGCAGCGTGCATTGCGCCGCCACGTCCTGGCCGGGCTGCACCAGGTCCGGCACCAGGATGACCTGCATGCCGGCCGCCAGCGCCGCCCGCGCGCCGTTCTCGCTGTCCTCGAAAGCCAGGCAGGCGCGCGGATCCACGCCCAGGCGCTCGGCGGCCAGCAGGTAGACGTCCGGCGCCGGCTTGCCGTGGGTCACCTCGTCGCCGGCGGCCAGCGCGTCGAAGAAATCCAGCAGCGCGGCCTGCCCCAGCCGGCGCTCCACCTTGTCGCGGTGGCTGGAAGAAGCCAGCCCGCAGCTCACCTCGATGCCGCCCAGCCAGCGCAGCAGATCGCGCGCGCCGGCCTTGGCGGCGTAGCCCTGGGCGGCGTGGCGTGCCTCCAGCATCTCGGCGACGCGGCTGGCCGCGCGCTGGTAGGCCTCGGTGCCGAACACCTCGCCGAGAATCGCATGCACTTCCTTCATCGTGCGGCCGATCACCCGCTGGTAGGTGGCCACTTCCAGCACCACGTCCAGCTCGCGGCCCACTTCCACCCAGGCGTCGCGTATCGGCCGCTCGGAATCCAGCAGCAGGCCGTCCATGTCGAAAATCACCGCCTCGAACTTCACTTGCGCCACCTCGATCTCCCTGTCCGCGCCCGCCGGCGCACCGCGTTCGACGCACCATACACCAGCCGGCGCACGGCAACGGCCATGCCTCGCCCCGGAGGCGCGCCTCCTCCTTTATGCTGGCCGCAAACCACCCAGGAAACGGCCCCCGCCGCTGTCGGAGAAAAACACCATGTCCGCCCCCTCCCTGCTTCCGTCTCCTCGCCGCACGACCGCTCACCGCCTGGCGCGCTGGGCCAGCGCCGTCGCCCTCGCCCTGCTGCCGCTGGCCGCTGCCGCGGATGACACCGATGCACTGCTCGAACAGGCCATCGCCGGCCCGCAGCGCAGCGCCGCCAACAAGGCCCGCGACGGCGCCCGCCATCCGCTGGAAACGCTGCGCTTTTTCGGCCTGCGCGCCGATCAGACGGTGATCGAGATCGCCCCCGGCGCCGGCTGGTACACCGAAATCCTCGCCCCGGTACTGCGCGAGCGCGGCAAGCTCTACGCCGCCCACTACCCGGCGGACGACGCCGAGGCTGGCCGCCGCCGTTCCCGCGCCGCCTACAGCCAGAAGCTGGCCGACACCCCGGCGCTGTATGACCGCGTGGCGTTGGGCACGCTGCCGGTGGAGCGCTTCACCGACATCGCCCCGCCGGGCGGCGCCGACCTGGTGCTCACCTTCCGCAATGTGCACAACTGGGTGGAGGGCGGCCATCTGGATGCCACCTTGCGCGCCTTCCACGCCGTGCTGAAACCGGGTGGCGTGCTCGGCGTGGTGGAGCACCGCGCCGCGCCGGGCACGCCGGAAGCGCAAATCATCGCCACCGGCTATGTCAGCGAGGAATACGTGATCGCCCACGCCCACGCCGCCGGCTTCGAGCTGGCCGGCCGCAGCGAGATCAACGCCAACCCGCGCGACAGCCGCGACCATCCCGACGGCGTGTGGTCGCTGCCGCCCAGCCTGCGCGGCGGCGAGAAGGACAAGGCGCGCTTCCTCGCCATCGGCGAATCGGACCGGATGACGCTGAAGTTCATCAAGCCGGCGAACTGAAGGCCGGAAACGGACACGGCCGGGAGAGCGGGCGCCCCCGCTGTCCCGGCCGTGTCGCATGAAGCGGCGACAAGCGCTTCATGCACCTCAGTCGCTCAGGCCTACCTCGGCCACCTCCGCCAGCTGCTCGCCGGCAAAGCGCTGCACCCCGCCCTGGCGCCACAGCGCAATGGCGGTGCCGCTGCGCCGGGCGATCTCCCGCGCACTGAGCGCCGCCCGCCGGATGGCCGGCCGCGACGAAGCCAGATCCGGGTTGCTCGCCCGGCCCAGGCTTCCGGCCAGCGTGCCGCCCGGCTCGCCAGCCTCGCCCCACTCGATCAAGGCCGGCGACACGCCGCTGTTGTCGTAGCAGGCCCAGTCATCCACCATCGCGCGGAAGCGGCTGTCGAAATTGCGCCGGCCGGCATCGAAGCGGCGGCGTATCACCGGCTCCGGAATATCGTGCCCGCCCTGGCGCACCCGCTCCGCCACCCGCGCCACCGACAGATCCGCCGCCGGCAGGGCGAGGAAGAACAGGCTCACCCGGTAGCCCAGCGCCCGCCATTGCGGGATGTGGCGCAGGTAGCTCAGGCCGGAGAGCGTGGTCTCCAGCGCGAAGGATTCCAGTCGGCGGGTGCAGGCCTCCATCTCTTCCAGCATCAAGCGGCCGGCGCGCACCGCCATGTCGTCCGCGGCGAAGGGCGACAAGCCGGCGGCGATGAGATCGGCATTGATGAAGCGCCGGCAGGCGGCTTCCCGGGGCAGGAAGGCGCGGGCGAAGGTGGTTTTGCCGGCACCGTTGGGGCCGGCGAAGATGAGGATGCGGGGCTGGGTCAACAGCGGAACTCCTGGGGGAAAGACCGCCGCAGTCTAGCAGCGCGGCGGAAATCGCCCCCTGGCGCGGCCTTGCCGCAACTGGCCCTCAGCCGTGCCGGCATCCGCTCCCGGTGGTGCAGAGGCCGTGGCGAAAGCGCCGGCTCATGCCTCCGCCGCCGCTTTCTTCTCCCCTGTCTGCGCTTCCCGCTTCGCTACCTCGGCCGCCAGATGCGGGAAGCTGTCCATGCGCGCCAGCGTCGGGAACAGCTTCACCCAGCTGCCGGCCACCGCCAGCGTGGCCGCGCCGCCGAAGATCACTGCCGGCACCAGGCCCAGCCAGCGCGCCGTCACCCCGGACTCAAACTCGCCCAGCTCGTTGGAAGCGCCGATGAACACCGAATTCACCGCGCTGACGCGGCCGCGGATCTCGTCCGGCGTCTCGTGCTGCACCAGGATGTGGCGCACATACACGCTCACCATGTCGCCGGCACCGCTCAAGGCCAGCGCCGCCACCGACAGCGGCAGGCTGGTGGACAGGCCGAACACCACCATGGCGATGCCGAAGGCGGCCACCCCGCCCAGCATCCAGGCGCCCACATGCCGGCGCAGCGGCCGCCACACCAGCACCGCCGCCGCCAGCCCGGCGCCCACCGCCGGCGCCGCCCGCAGCAGGCCCATGCCGGCGGAATCCACATGCAGCACGTCGTGCGCCATCGCTGGCAGCAGCGCCACCGCGCCGCCGAACAGCACCGCGAACAGGTCCAGCGAGATCGCCCCCAGCACCACCGGGCGCGAGAACACGAAGCGCAGGCCCTCGAACACCGCACCGGCACCGCGCGCCGCGCCGGCCGGCTGCTCCGCCGGCCGGGTACGCACCCGGCTCATCAGCCACACCGAGCAGGCGAACAGCGCCGCCGCCGACAGGTACACCGCATGCGCGCCGCCGAGATAGACCACGCCGCCCAGCAGCGGCCCGACGATCACCGCCACATGGAAGGAGGAGGAATGCACCGCCACCGCCTGGGCGAAGCGCGCCGGCGACACCAGGTTGATCAGCACCGCCTGGCTGGCCGGCATCATGAAGGCGCGGGCGCAGCCCAGCAGCACCAGCACCGCGTAGATCAGCCCGACCTGCCGCACATCCGCCAGCGTGATCGCCAGCAGCAGCAGCGCCGCCAGGCACTGCACCACGTAGCACCAGCCGATGATGCGGCTGCGCGCGGCGCGGTCCGCCACCTGGCCGGCGGGCAGGATGAGCACGATGAAGGGCGCGAACTGCGCCAGGCCGACGAAGCCCAGCGCCAGCACGTCACCGGTGAGCTGATAGACCTGCCAGCCCACCGCCACGCCCACCATCTGCGCCGCCAGCGTGGCCAGCAGCTTGGCGGACAGGAAATGGAGGAAAGCCTTTTCCTTGAGGACTTCCAGACGCGATCCGCTACTCATCGCACCGCACCGCCACGACCAACAGGGCACACGCCCGCGTACAGCTTCAATTCCTTCTCCATGGAGCAAAAAAAGTCCCGGCGGCCGGCCTCTGCGGGGCCGGGCCGCTCTTGCCGCGCCGGCCTCGCCGCAGCCGGCCGCGCGAACGCAAGCCATCGCAAGCGTCGCTGCGAGGGTCGCTACGATACGGGCAGCGCGGCCGACGCCAGCGCAGTTTTCGCGCTAAGCAATGCAGGCCGCGTTCCCGGGGCACTTTCCCGTCGGCGCCGGCCGCCGCGCAAGCAGCCGGGCACGCTATACCAAAGCACGCCGCGGTTCGCGGCGGGGCGTCTCACCGGCGCCACATCCACTCACCGCCCAGCTCAGAAAGCCGTCTTGAATTATCGTACGATACATCTTACGATAAAAAGCATCACATCAAGGAATCGCCCGAATGACTGAAGCTCCCGAAGGCCGTGGCCGCCGCTTTGCTGGCGGCTTCGGCGGCGGCATGGGTGGGCGCGGCCTGCGCAGCGGCCGCAAGCTGGGCGGCAAGGATCTGCAGGTGGTCATCCTCGCCCTGCTCGCCGACGCGCCGGCCCACGGCTACGAACTCATACGCAAGCTGGAGGAGCACTCCGCCGGCTTCTACACGCCCAGCCCGGGCGTGATCTATCCCGCCCTCACCTACCTGGAGGAACTCGGCCAGGCGGTGGTGGAAACCGAGGGCAACAAGAAGCGCTACAGCCTCACCGACATCGGCCGCGGCCGCCTCGCCGCCCACCGCGACGTGGCCGACGGCGTGCTCGCCGAGCTGGCCCGCGTCGGCGCCCGCATGGAGCGCGCCCGCCGTGCCTTCGACGGCGAGGAAACCGGCGCCGCCGAGACCGGAGACGATGAGGACGGCGCCGTCGCCGGCGAGCTGCATGCCGCCCGCCATGCGCTCAAGCATGCGTTGTACGACACCCTGCCCTCCTGTACCGGCGAACAGGCTGCGCGCATCGCCGCCATCCTGCGCCGCGCGGCGGACGAGATCCTCGCCCTGCGCCAATCCGACCCGCCGGCCTGAGCGCCGGCCCACCCGACAGGAAAAAAAGACATGACAGACAAAGAACGCATCAGCCGCCGCGTCCGCCACGAGCTGCGCTTCCGCATGCTGCAGGTGAAGGCGGTGCGCCAGCTGCGGCCCAGCATGCTGCGCATCACCCTGGCCGGCGACGAGCTGGAAGGCTTCGTCAGCGCCGCCTACGACGACCATGTGAAGCTGTTCTTCCCCGAACCCGGCCAGGCCAGGCCGCCGCTGCCGGTCGCCACGCCGGAGGGCATGAGCTTCCCCGACGGCCGCCCGCAGGCGCGCGACTACACCCCGCGCCGCTACGATGCCGCCGCCGGTGAGCTGGACATCGACTTCGCCCTGCACGAAGCCGGCCCCGCCACCGCCTGGGCACTGCAGGCCAAACCGGGCGACTACCTCGGCCTGGGCGGCCCGCGCGGCTCCTTCGTGCTGGAAAAGGAATTCGACTGGTACCTGCTGGTGGGCGACGAAACCGCCCTGCCCGCCATCGGCCGCCGGCTGGAAGAACTGCCCGCCGGCGCCCGCGCCATCGTCGTCGCCGAAGTGGAAAACGTGGCCGAGGAGCAAGACTTCAGCAGCGCCGCAACGCTGAACCTGCACTGGGTGCATCGCCGCGCCGGCGCCAGCCTGCTCGAGGCGGTGGCGGCATTGCAGCTGCCACCGGGCGACGGCTACGCCTGGGTCGCCTGCGAATCCGACGCCGCCCGCGCGCTGCGCCAGTTGCTGGTGGAAGAACGCGGCCTCGCCAAGAGCCGAGTGAAGGCTTCCGGCTACTGGAAGCGCGGCAGCGCCAACACGCACGAGAACCACGACGACTGAGCCCCGGCCAGGCTCGAACCCGACCCGGCGCACCGGAGCGGCACGGATTCCCGGCGGAATCCGCGCTCAGGCGCCGGGAGAGGCGGAAGGCGCCGCCGCGGACGGCAGCGCCAGATCCCGCCCTATGCGCGGCAGCATCAGCCACAGCACCAGCCCGCGCAGCACCATGAACAGCAGCAGCGCCAGCCACAGGCCATGGTTGCCCCACAGCGCCTTGAGGCCGAAAGCCAGGGCGACGAAGCTGATGGAGCACAGCACCATGGCCTGCATCAGCTCGCGGGTGCGGGTGGCGCCGATGAACACGCCGTCGAGCAGGAAGCCGGCCACCGAGGCCAGCGGCAGCAGCGCCGCCCAGGGCAGGTAGCTGGCGGCGGCCGCGCGCAGCTCGGGCTGGTCGGTCAGCAGGCCGATGATGCTCTCGCCCGCCAGCGCATACACCAGCGAGAAGCCCGCCGCACCTATCGCCGCCCACAGCATGGAAACACGGATGGATGCCCGCAGCGCGGCGCGGTCGCGCGCGCCCACCGCCGCGCCCACCAGTGCCTCCGAGGCATGGGCGAAGCCATCCAGCCCGCAGGCCATGAAGCTCTGGAAGTTCAGCAGCACCGCATTGGCCGCCAGCACCAGGTCGCCCTGGTCTGCGCCGGCGCGGGCGAACCAGGCGAAGCTGCCCAGCAGGCAGACGGTGCGCAGGAAGATGTCGCGATTGATCAGCATCATCCGGCTCAGCGCCGCCGGCGCCAGCAGGCCGGCCCACGACGGCGGCCCGGCGCTGCGCTCCGGCGCGCGTTCCCGCATCAGCCACAGCAGCGCGATGCCGAGCACGAAGCCGGCGCCATCCGCCACCGCGGTCGCCGCGCCTATGCCGCCGACGCCGAGGTCGAAGCGATACACCAGCAACAGCACCACCAGGATGTTCACCAGGTTGATCCACACCTGCAGCAGCAAACCCACCCGCACCCGCTGGCGGCCCAGCAGATAACCCAAGATCACGTAATTGCCCAGCGCCAGCGGCGCCGACCAGATGCGCGCCGAGGAGTAAGCCAGCGCATGCGCCTGCACCGCCTCGCTGCCGCCCAGCAGCGACAGCCCGCCGCCAATCAGCGGCCCCTGCAGCAGCAACACGATGGCGCCGATGGCGAAGGCCAGCAGCAACGCGCGCAACAGCGCGTCCCGCAGCCCGGCGGCATCCTGCGCGCCATGGGCCTGCGCCACCAGCCCGGTGGTGCCCATGCGCAGGAAGCCGAAGCCCCAGAACAGGAAGCTGAACAGCACCCCGCCCAGCGCCACGCCGCCCAGCGCCGCCTGGTCCGGCAGATGGCCGGCCACCGCGGTATCCACCGCCGCCAGGATGGGCTGCGTCAGGTTGGCGAGGACGATGGGAAAGGCGAGGAAAAGCACATGGCGGTGCCATTCGGCACGGCTGGCGGGAAAGCGGTGGGAGGCGGCGGACATCGGCTAAGGATGGGGAATGGCGGTTGGGGAATGAGGCTGTGTCGTGTGCGGCTTGCCTTGGCCGGTCTGTGCCGGCTCAGCGCGGATCGTCCGCCCTCTGCCTGCGCGCCGCAAGAAGGAAAAACCGCAGGCCGGTCACCCGGTCTGCGGTTCTGTCGGCCAGGGTCCGCTCGCGCGTAACCCTGGCTCAGGGCCGCGGCGCCACCTGCCGGGCCGTGGCCGGAGGGGCATCAGACGGCGGCGGCACCCTGCTTCATGCGCTTCACCAGCACCTCGCCCAGGCCAATCGCACAGAAGCCCAGCGCCACGTGCACCAGCTGGGTCAGCGTCCGGCTGTCGAACAGCGGCGCCATCAGCTGCATCATGCCGACCACCGGCACCAGTACCGCCACCACCGCGAGGGCCAGCGCCAGGCCGGTGCGCCGGCTCAGGCCCAGCAGCGCGATGCCCAGCACCGACAGCACCATCAACCCGCCCAGCCCCATGTGGGCATGCAGCGGCACGCCCCAGCCCTGCCAGAACGCCACCCCGGTGCCCAGCGCCAGCAGCCAGCACAGGCGGGCGACCATCAGCAGGATGCGTGCAGTGTTTCCATTCATCGTTCGTCCTCGGTGAGTCAGTCGGTAAATCGGCAGTCAGTCGGTAAATCGGCAATCAGGCCTTGGCCAGCTCGGCGTCTATCGCCTGCAGCAGGCGGGGATCGTCGGCGGTGACGTCCGGCGAGAAGCGCCCCACCACCTCGCCGTTGCGGCCGACCAGGAATTTCTCGAAGTTCCACAGCACTTCGCTGCGGTCCGCCGGCGCCAGGCCGGCACCCGCCAGCCGCTCGCGGAACGGGCCTTCGCCAGTGGCTTCCGGCTGCGCCTGCACCAGCGCGGTGTAGAGCGGATGGCGGTCGGCGCCGGCCACCGATATCTTGGAGAACAGCGGGAAATGCACGTCGTAGCTCAGGCTGCAGAACTGCTGGATCTCGGCATCGCTGCCCGGCTCCTGGCCCTTGAAGTTGTTCGCCGGAAACCCCAGCACCGCCAGCCCCTGCGCCTGGCGCGACTGGTACAGCTTCTCCAGCCCCTCGTACTGCGGCGTGAGGCCGCACTTGCTGGCGACGTTGACCACCAGCAGCACCTGGCCGCGGAAGCTGGCGAGGGAGTCGGCACTGCCATCGATGCGCTTGAGGGGGATGTCGTAGACGGTGCTCATGGGGTCTCCTTTGGGGGGAAATGTTGGGAGGAATGTTGGACGCAGGCGGGAAGATAGCAGGCGCGGGCGGCGGCTGCGCTGGGCTGCTGGGTCGAGGACTCGCAGCAAATGACGGTCGGAGCGCTACAGCGGGGCACGGTCCTTCTGGAGGACACTCCCGCCGACCTTCCCCTTCTCTCGCCTGCTTGGGCTGAGTCCGACGGCATCGCGTCAACGCAAAACGCCGTTCGGCATGCGAACGGCGTTTCGTACTGCAACTACGCGGAACCGCTGGGCGACGCCAGCAAACCAACCACTGCAGCTGCAACCGTCGGAGCCGAAATCAGCGCGCCCCGCCCGCCAGGGCGATCAAACCACCGCGACCGCCGGTCTGGCGTCCATCTCGATCGGCGCGTACTCGCCATAGCCGTCCGGCCAGGGCGTGAGGACTTCGAAGCCGGTTTCGGTCACCACCACCATGTGTTCCCACTGGGCGGACAGGGAGCGGTCCTTGGTCACCACCGTCCAGCCGTCGGGCAGTTGCTTGGTGTCGGCGCGGCCGGCGTTGATCATCGGTTCGATGGTGAACACCATGCCCGGCTCCAGCTTCAGGCCGGTGCCGGCGCGGCCGAAGTGCAGCACTTGCGGCTCGCCGTGGTAGACCTGCCCGATGCCGTGGCCGCAGTACTCCCGCACCACGGTGAAGCCTTCGCGGTGCGCCACCGTCTGGATGGCGTGGCCGACGTCGCCCAGGGTGGCGCCGGGGCGCACCGCGCGGATGCCGGCGCGCATCGCCTCGTAGGTGGTGTGCACCAGGCGGCGGGCGAGGATGCCGGGCTTGCCGACGAAGTACATGCGGCTGCTGTCGCCGTACCAGCCATCCTTGATGACGGCGACGTCGATGTTGACGATGTCGCCCGCCGCCAGCCGCTTGGCCGAGGGGATGCCGTGGCAGACCACATGGTTGGCCGAGGCGCAGATGGTCTTGGGGTAGCCGTGGTAGCCGATGTTGGCGGGCGTGGCGCCCTGCACGTTGACGATGTAGTCGTGGCACAGGCGGTCCAGCTCGTCGGTGGTGACGCCGGGCTTCACATGCTCGCCGATCATGCGCAGCACGTCGGCCGCCAGCGCGCCGGCCTGGCGCAGCTTGGCGAGTTCTTCCGGGGTACGCAGGGGGATGTTGTCCTCGTCGGCCATCATGCCGCCCTGCCGAGTGCGTTGGCGGAAACCCCGGTGCCGGCCAGCGCGGAGGCGGCGTCGCCGTCCGGTGTCAGCAGCAGGCGGCAGATCTCGCCGTAGTTCAGGCCGGGGTTCAGCTCGGCCAGCATGCCGACGCGCAGCCAGTGTTCCGCCTGCGCGTTGATGGAGCGGCTGAAGGCGCCGCTGGTGTGGCGCAGCGCTTCATGCATCTGCTCCGAGATCTTGACGATGCCCATGGTTCACTCGATGTATGGTCTGTATATGGTTCATATACTACCAGATGAGGCAGCCAGCGGGCGCATCGTCCCGACCACACAGCGCGCGCGGATGGCGCATCCACGCCATTCGCATATCTGCGAAAGCGCCATCCAAATCGGAATAAATCGGAACGGGGCGGCGCCCGGCGATGCATGATGGGGCCCGCTTGGCACTCACAGGTGCCGAGTGCTAACAGATGGCGCGCAGCCCCGGTGGCTGCGCGCGGCCGGCGGCGCACAGGCGCCGCATCGCTAACAGGAGCCCCTACATGGCCATTCGCCCTCTCCACGACCGCGTCATCGTCAAGCGCACCGAACCCGAACGCACCACCGCCAGCGGCATCGTCATTCCCGACTCCGCCGGCGAGAAGCCGGACCAGGGCGAAGTCGTCGCCGTGGGCCGCGGCAAGGCGCTGGACAACGGCGAGATCCGCCCGCTGCAACTGAAGGTCGGCGACCGCGTGCTGTTCGGCAAGTACGCCGGCCAGGCGGTGAAGCTGGAAGGCGAGGAAGTGCTGGTCGTGCGCGAAGAGGACATCTTCGCGGTGATCGAGTAAGCGCCCTCTCCCGCCCCTCTCCCATCTCATCCAGACAAAGAAACGGAGTTCTCCATGCCTGCGAAGCAAGTGCTGTTCGGTGACGACGCCCGCGCCAAGGTCGTGCAAGGCGTCAATGTGCTCGCCAATGCCGTCAAGGTCACTCTCGGCCCCAAGGGCCGCAACGTGGTGCTCGAACGCGCCTTCGGCGCCCCCACGGTGACCAAGGACGGTGTGTCCGTCGCCAAGGAAATCGAGCTGAAGGACAAGTTCGAGAACATCGGCGCCCAGCTGGTGAAGGAGGTCGCCTCCAAGACTTCCGACAACGCTGGCGACGGCACCACCACCGCCACCGTGCTGGCCCAGGCCATCGTGCGCGAAGGCTTCAAGTTCGTGGCCGCCGGCTTCAACCCGGCCGACCTCAAGCGCGGCATCGACAAGGCGGTGACCGCCGTCGTCGCCGAGCTGCAGCAGATCGCCAAGCCGACCACCACCAGCAAGGAAATCGCCCAGGTGGGCGCCATTTCCGCCAACTCGGACGCCGACATCGGCGACATCATCGCCAAGGCCATCGACAAGGTGGGCAAGGAAGGCGTGATCACCGTGGAAGACGGCAAGAGCCTGGCCAACGAGCTGGAAGTGGTCGAGGGCCTGCAGTTCGACCGCGGCTACCTGTCGCCCTACTTCATCAACAATCCGGACAAGCAGGTTGCCGAGCTGGACAACCCCTTCATCCTGCTGTTCGACAAGAAGATCTCCAACATCCGCGATCTGCTGCCGGTGCTGGAGCAGGTGGCCAAGGCCGGCCGCCCGCTGCTCATCATCGCCGAGGACGTAGAAGGCGAAGCGCTCGCCACCCTGGTGGTGAACACCATCCGCGGCATCCTCAAGGTGGTGGCGGTGAAGGCGCCCGGCTTCGGCGACCGCCGCAAGGCCATTCTGGAGGACATCGCCATCCTCAC